>JAEEGJ010021402.1_pt1 | contig 13922 bp, 7 predicted proteins | sample 8958761 | NCBI WGS metagenome assembly JAEEGJ01 (sample SAMN16246546, study PRJNA631951) | gut metagenome | biome: gut microbiome; feature: rumen; material: RS-attached | host: Bos | place: Iran: Karaj | collected 2018-10 | reverse complement strand
GATTTTGGTGTCATGTACACTCCATGTCCGATAATTCACTACCTTTGCCGAAAAATTCAACGATGCCCGAAAACATTGAAAAATTCCTGAACCGCGTGGCCGAAGCCGCCGGAAGAAGCACCCTCGTGAAAATGACGTTGAGCAAACCCGCGCTGAAGCACGATGAGTTGCGCAACATTTATGTGAAGCCCGTTTTAATAAAGGAGAAACGCCTGTTTGCCTTCACTTACCATTACGAGCGTCGCGACGAGGTGAAAAACTATGATGCCACGCAGATGCTTGACATGCTGAAGGAAATGCTCCCCAATCGTTTCCTGAATGCTGTGTTGTTTACCGTCGACGAGGATGTTACCTTGTTGGTTTCTTCCAAAGGCAAGGCAACCCTCCAAACCAAAAAGGTGCAGGAATGCCGTGAGCAGAACTTGGAGCACGACAAGCAGAAAGCCCGTCTCATCAACCCGGCGAATCCGTGGTGGTATCAGCTTGGCTTGACGACCAGAGAGGGCAAGATTACCGCCGACATGCAACATAAGTTCAAGCAGATTTATAAGTATGCTGAAATCGTTGAGAGTCTTATCAAGCCGATAAAGTTTGATGGGACGGTTCACATCGCCGACATGGGGGCAGGGAAGGGATATCTTACCTTTGCCTTGCACGAGTTGTTGACCCAACGTCTGAACTTGGCTGTCGACATCAAAGGTGTGGAAATACGTCCCGACTTGGTGATGAAAATCAACGAGATTATCAAAGCGGACAACTTGAAAGGCTTGGAGTTTGTGGAGAGCAGCATCGAGGCCTATCATCCCGAAAAGTTGGATGTTCTTATTGCACTTCACGCCTGCAACACGGCCACCGACGATGCCATTGCTTCGGGCATCAAGGCAGGAGCGGAACTGATTGTTTGCGCCCCATGTTGCCACAAGCAAATCCGTCAAGAGATGGAACGCTCGGGCAAGGTCGACGCTATCACGCGTTACGGCATCTTCCTTGAGCGTCAGGCTGTGATGATTACCGACACCATCCGCGCCTTGATTTTGGAGTATTTCGGCTACAAGACTCAAGTGATGGAGTTCATCGAGATGGAACATACGCCGAAAAATGTGTTGCTGGTTGGAAGGAAAACATCGAAAAACGTGAAAGAGCCGAAAATTTTGCAGCAAATTGCGGATTTGAAGGCCCAGTATGGCATCGGGCAGCATTATTTGGAAACGGCTTTGGATTTGTGAATACCTGAACAAACTGAAAAGAAAATCACCGACATTTGCATGAAATGCCGGTGATTTCTTTATTGCATGAACCGTTACAGTTGAAATGAGGACTAGTCCTTAACGATTTTTCTTGTCACGATGCCTTTGTCATTGGTAATTCGAACCATGTAGATGCCTCTTTCAAGGTCGCCGAAGTCAATAACAGCCTCATCGTTATTTCTTTGCAGTGATTTTATCAGCTTTCCGTCAAGGCTGAAGACATCATATTGCTGCATGTTGTCGCATTTAATATGGAGAATGTCTTTCACGGGGTTAGGATATAAGATGAAGCTTGCCGCATAATTCTCATCGGTACCGAATCCCCCAATACTGATGGCGATTTCCAGAAGATAGGTTCCAGACATTCCTGAAAAATAGGGTGTTACTCCAAAGTATATGGTGCCTCCATTAAAAGAAATGCTTTCGTCCATCACGTCGTCAATACCAGCTGAAAAAGTTTGGCCGTCAGTTGAATAGGCAAACATGGCATCAACAGTATAGGATTGCCCGTTGCCACTGGCGTATGAGTCGTGCAGACGTGCATTGATGGTGTAGCTGCGGCCTGTTGGCAACTCTACCTTATAATAATCGATGTCGTTTCCTACGTGTAAATTGGAGCCGGTGGTTGAAACTGCTGTTTGGTTGTTTGACCAGTTTGAAAGCTCGAGTTTGTAGGCTTGTGCCAGTGTGTTGTTGACCTCGTACCGATCGGCGTTTATCTCAGGAGCTTCCACCACCACAGTGATCGGGTTTGAATGATAATATGCGCCGGCGTAATACCAACCGTTGTTATAATATGCCAATTCCATGTGATACGTACCTGGCTCTGCTGTGATCTCTCCTTCGAAAGTCAGGCCGTTGGTAAAATGGTATCCAGACCCTAAGCCGTCGCTGATGTTTTTGATTTCGATGTTTTGTACCCATTCTCCATTTAATGTTGACAGATTCACTCTCACGTTGCCATAAAAAGTGTTGCTTCCGGTATTGGCCAAATCCACATTGATCCTCGCAGTTGAGCCTTGTATCAATTGGCCGTTGTCGCTGAGGATGGTGAAATCTGAGTAGGTCTCAATGTCATCTTCATAATAAATCTGGAAAGTGCCTATGTTGTTATAGTTACCGTCGTCAATGATGATCCAATCCCCCTCATTAGTCTTGTAGAACAAGGCAACTTGGTATTGGCCAGGCACAAACACGATGTTACCGGTGGTGGTGAACTCGTAGTCATTATAGAAGCCTCCTTGAAGGTTAACTGACTTAGTGTCGATGAAATCGATGAAGTTGCCGTCGGCATCGAATGCCGCTGCGCAGAAGCTACCGCTGAAGGCGGCTTCACCCCAGTTGCCAATGCTGGCTGTCACCGTAATATCGCTTCCAAACCATATCTGGTTTTCTACCGATAATTCGGAATAAAGGCGTAAGTCGGCATTGGTACTGCTGCCACCTCCGCCACCTCCGCCGCTTTGGGTAGGCTCCAAGCCGAAGATGGCTTGCTGGTTGTTGGTGAAGCTGTATGATCCGCCTCCGGCGCCGCCGCTGCCAGGATTCAAGGCCGAAAGTGAGTAAAAGCCATCGTTCTGGCCATCCCAGCCCCAATTGAAGTGGAACATGTCGCTGTTGTCGTAGCCGTCGCAAACGAAGCAGTGACCCCCATTGCCGAAACCTGCATAAACCAAAGGTCTTGAGGCGTTAAGGTCGGCACGCAACATGTTCTTCCACTGGCTGTCGCTGGTGTTGTCTTTCATCTCTCCATGAGCTGATGATTTGTATCCGAAATAGTTTTTGAAAGCAAACTCAGCGCAATTCTCCGAGTTGGTATAGCTTGATATGACGTATGCGCCACTGCCGCCAGTCTCTGCCACACCATAGCTCATGTCAACACTCACACCGCAGTGATACATCAACGTGGCAACGGCGTTGTTGGGGCTTGTGACGCGGTTTGGCATGTTATTCCAGGCGTATTGTGTGCCACCGAAGTTGGCATATAGGGTGCCGTATGAACTTGTTGAGTAGGAATGGCTCCCGCTGCCCACTTCGGGATAGTTCCAATACTTCAAGACTTGCGCCATGGCGGTTGCCACACAACCTGTCACGGTGCGCTCACCATACTGGTTGTCGTAAGGACAATGGTCATTATAATAAGGTGCTTGATTCCACCTTGTCTGAACCAAAGGATTGACAACTTTTTCGTCTCTGTTGATAAACTCCGTTGATACACCAGAAAAAAGCTCCTTCCATAGTGATGTGGTCTTTTCGTCAGCAACTATATCATTATCAATGATATATTGAATCTCCGAGCTGATGCCTGTAAGCCAATCTTCAATGTTGGCCGAAAGGTTTTCGGTCACGAACTCACCTGATTTTGAATAACCCAAGATCGGAATGCTGTGATCGTCATCGGCCACCAACACCCACCCTTGATTATCGTTTAGGTTGAAAACGTAAAAGTGTTGATTGTCAACACTTCTTCTTGTGACTTGAGTGAGTTCAACCGATTTGTACATCTTAACTGCTTCACCTCTCGTTGTGATGAATGTGTATTTTTGTTTCATGAAGTTCATGCCTACTTGACTTGCCTTGTCAGCGCTGACATGTTCGGCAAAAAGATGGAGCTGCAAAATTGTAACCATCGTCACTAAAAGTAAGAGTTTGAGTTTCATACGCATATTTTTATTGATGTTGATTATCATTTGAGAACACAAATATAGGAAAGTTATTTAATCGGTATTGGGTCAGATAATATTTTTCTTCAGAAATGCTTTTTGTATCGAAATAATTCGTAATTTCGTGGACTTTTAGGAAACGACAGAATTTAACAACTAAAATTATTAAATATCATGCAAAACATCGATTGGGCAAATTTAACATTTGGTTATTATCCAACGAATTACAATGTCCGCTGCTATTTCCGCAACGGTCAGTGGGGCGAACTTGAAGTCAGCTCCGACACCTCCATCAACATCCACATGGCCGCCACCTGTCTGCACTACGGTCAGGAAGCTTTCGAAGGCATGAAGGCCTTCCGTGGCAAGGACGGCAAGGTGCGTGTGTTCCGCTGGGACGAGAACTGCAAGCGTTTGCAGCGTTCGGCTCAGGGCATCATGATGGCAGAGTTTCCTGAGGACAAGTTCTGGCAAGCCATCGAGAAGGTCATCCGCCTCAATGCCGACTTTATCCCGCCTTACGAAACGGGTGCTTCGCTCTATCTCCGTCCGTTGCTCATCGGCACGGGTGCCCGCGTGGGTGTGAAACCCGCTGACGAATATCTGTTCGTGGTCTTCGTGACCCCCGTCGGCCCTTACTTCAAGGGTGGCTTCATGGCTAACCCCTATGTCATCACGCGTAAGTACGACCGTGCTGCCCCGCTGGGTACTGGTACCTACAAAGTGGGTGGCAACTACGCCGCTTCTTTGCGCCCGCATGTTGAGGCTTGCCATGGCGGCCAATATGCCTGTGAGTTCTATCTCGACGCCAAGGAGAAAAAGTACATCGACGAGGCTGGCGCTGCCAACTTCTTCGGTATCAAGGACAACACCTACATCACGCCTCAGAGCACGTCCATCCTGCCTTCCATCACCAACAAGAGCTTGATGCAGCTGGCTGAGACCATCGGTTTGAAGGTCGAGCGTCGTCCCATTGCTGAAGAGGAGCTTTCCACTTTCGAAGAGGCTGGCGCTTGCGGTACTGCCGCCGTCATCAGCCCCATCTCACGCATCGATGATCCCGAAAATGGTAAATCCTACACCTTTGGCGATGGCAAACCCGGTCCGTGGAGCGAGAAGCTCTATAACAAGCTTCGTGGCATCCAATATGGTACTGAGCCTGACGAATTTGGCTGGACAACCGTCATCGAAGGCCTCTGATGAGGATAATTTTGAAAATGATGAAAAAAATGCGTCACAAAGTGGCGCATTTTTTTGATTAATGTGTATTTTTGTGGCGGAAAAATGAAATCAATTAAATCTATCACTATGAAAAGAATTACCCTTGCCTTAATGGCTTTGCTGGCGCTCTCTTTCTCACTGAAGGCCCAGCAGTATGTATCAACTGAACCTGCCAACAGGAACGTCATCCTTGAAGAGTTCACTGGCCGTGGTTGTGGCTATTGCACTGATGGTCACAGAATTGCAAATGAACTTATGGCCAACAATCCTGGTAGACTATGGGCTATCAACATCCATGCGGGCGGTTATGCTCAAACCTCCTATCCCAACATGATTACCCAAGACGGTAACACCATCCACGGTGGTTTCCAAATCTCTGGTTATCCTACGGGTGTGGTCAACCGTACTACGGCTGCTGGTCAAAGCAGAAGTGCTTGGGCTGGTATTGCCAGCCAACAGTTGAATCAGGTTTCGGAATGCAATGTTGCTGGTATGGCCATTGTTAATCCTCAGACCCGTTTGGCTACCATTACTGTTGAAGTGTATTACACTGGTAATAGTACCGTCGATCAGAACTTCTTGACTGTGGCCATGTTGCAAGACAGCATCTTGGGCTCACAGGCCGACTACGGTAACTACAACCCGACGCAATGGCTCAACGGCCAATATGTCCATATGCACATCCTTCGCGATGTCATTAGTGAGAGCGCATGGGGTGATCCTATCAGCCCCACCACACAGGGCACTTTGATCACTCGCACCTATGAGTATGAAATCCCTGAAGTTATCGGTAGCCCCAATGGCGTGGATGTCGACATCGACAATATCTTCTTCCTCGCTTGGGTCTCTGAGCGTCAACAAGGTAATGCTTATCGTCCTATCCTGACGGGTTGCCATCTTGATATGGTGCAAGGTTCCGACGAGCCGATCTACCCGATGATTAGAAGCGTCAGTCAGGTGGGTGGTGCCACTTGCACGCACACCAAAATTGTGGATGTGAATGTCCAGAACGGTGGTACAGATGTTCTTACTTCCTTGACCATCAATGCAGAAGTGGAAGGCGAAACCTACACGATCAACTGGGAAGGCAACCTCGCCCAGTATGAAATTGAGAAATTGGAAATCCCTGTTGAGGTTTCTTTCGGTACACATCCCATCAATGTTGAGATTACGGAGGCTAACGGACAACCCTATAGTACTCAAGTTACGAGTAGCGTGAATTGCTTGGAATGGCAGAGTGTTGAAATTGAAGGCGAAGAGGAAGAACTGAAGCTTGAACTTATGCAAGACAAGTTCGGCAACCACATCACTTGGGAATTCACAACTCCTGATGGTACGGTTCTGGCTTCTGGTGGCCCTTACACGATGCTTGCCAGCGGTACAGGTACGCAGCTTCACATTGAGCATGCCACCGTTCCTGCCAATGAATGCGTTAAATTTACCATCTACGACCAGATGGAAAATGGCATCTGCTGCTCCTTCGGTCATGGTTACTACATTGTGAAGGATAGCCAAGGCAATGTGCTCTTCGGTGATGAAGACGACGGTGAGTTTGGTGCCGAGGCTACACACCTGATTTCTGTTGAAGGTGCTGTACAAGTGAATATCACTGAGACGGAAGTCGCTAACGTGGACTACAACCATGCTGACTTTATGGCTCACATGACTTGCAGTACCTATCCCGATGAGGTGGGTTTCTCTTGCCGTAAGGTGACAAGCTCCGAGCCGATGATTATCAATGGTGTCTACAATGAGTTCCAGAATATCCTTGGCTTTACCGATGATCTTGAGATGTCAAGCATTTACATGGTGAAGGCTTATGCCGTCGTCAATGGCCAAACCTATTATGGTCCCGAGACTACCTTCCAGACATGGATGGAAAACGTTGACGAATTTGAAAACAACCTGAAACTCTATCCTAACCCAACCGCCAACGTGTTGAATGTGGAAGGCGAAGGAATGAGAAGCATTGAAGTTTACAATGCAGTCGGTCAGTGCCTTATGAAGCAGGAAATCAATGGTAACAAGGCTCAGGTTAACACGGAAAGCCTGAACAATGGCATGTATTTTATCCGTGTCATTGCCAATGACGGTGCCATGTTGAACCGCACTTTCTCAGTGGCCCGTTAAGTGACCTACTGATTACCAAGAAAAAAGTCGTCTCAATTGAGGCGACTTTTTTCGTTATGGATAGAATCGAAGCAATCGGACTAGATTAGACCTCTTTCCTTCAGTAACGTCCCCATTTGCTCCTGCAACTTCTTCGCTTCCTCACCGGCGCGAACAGCGAAGTCACTGCCGTTGGAAGCATAAATGATGCCTCTCGACGAGTTGACCAGCAAACCGCATTCGTCGTTCAAGCCGTTGTGCGCCACAGCTTGTAAGTCGCCGCCTTGAGCACCTACGCCAGGCACAAGGAAGAAATAGTCGGGCAACATTTTGCGGATTTCTCCCAATTCCTCAGGATGGGTGGCACCCACCACAAACATCATCTGTTCTGAGGTTGCCCAAGTGGTGGCCGTTTGCAACACTTGTTGATGCAGCATGCGCTCGCCGACGTTCAGGTATTGGAAGTCTTGAGAACCTTTGTTGGAGGTCAAGGCTAAGAGGATGACCCATTTGTCCTCGAAGTTAAGGAACGGCTCCACGGAGTCTTTTCCCATGTAAGGCGCTACGGTCAAGGCATCAGCTTTCAAGGTGTTGAAGAAGGCTTTGGCATAGTTGGCCGAGGTGTTGCCGATGTCGCCACGCTTGGCGTCCGCGATGATGAAAATGTCGGGGTGATTGTTGCGGATGTATTGGACGGTACGTTCAAGACTCTGCCAGCCTTTGGCTCCGTACACTTCGTAGAAAGCAGTGTTGGGCTTGTAAGCCACTGCGTAAGGGGCGGTCTTGTTGATAATCTGTTTGTTAAACTCAAAGATGGGGTCGTCCATAGCTAACAATTCCTGCGGAATCTTGTTGATGTCGGTGTCCAACCCGACACAGAGGAACGACTGCTTTTTCTTGATCTGTTTAAATAATTGGTGTTTATTCATAATATCATGATTCAATGTTTTCTTTCAGTCTCTCAGCATTTTCCGCCATTTGCAAGCGGTTGATAATCTCATCCAAGTCGCCATCCATGACGGCGGCAAGGTTATAAACCGTCAAGCCTTCCACGCGGTGGTCGGTGACGCGGCCTTGAGGGTAGTTGTATGTGCGGATCTTCGCAGAGCGGTCGCCGGTCGAGACCATGGTTTTGCGCTTGGCGGAGATGTCGCTAATGTATTTCTGGTATTCCATGTCGTAGATGCGCGTGCGCAGTCGCGCCAAGGCGCGTTCACGGTTCTTGGGCTGGTCGCGGGTTTCGGTACACTCGATGAGGATCTCCTGCATTTCGCCCGTGTTGGGGTTCTTCCACATATAGCGAAGGCGCACACCTGATTCCACCTTGTTTACGTTCTGTCCACCAGCACCTGAGGAGCGGAAGGTGTCCCATTTGATCTCGCCTTCGTTGATTTCCACGTCGAACTCTTCGGCTTCAGGCAGTACCGCCACCGAAGCAGCAGAAGTGTGGATACGGCCTTGGGTCTCGGTCTTGGGCACACGTTGCACGCGGTGCACGCCCGACTCAAACTTCAGGATGCCGTAACATCCGTTGCCTGTCACGGTGAAGTCGATCTCTTTATAGCCGCCGCTGGCGCCTTCGCTCACACTGGTGACTTCGGTCTTCCAGCCTTTGGCTTCGCAGAACTTAGTGTACATGCGGAACAGGTCTCCCGCAAACAGACAGGCCTCGTCGCCGCCCGTGCCGGCACGGATTTCCATGATGGCGTTCTTGCTGTCCTGTGGGTCTTTGGGGATCATCATTACGCGGATGTCTTGCTCCAGCTGCTCAATACGCGTTTGTGCCGAATCCAACTCTTCCTGAGCCATCTTCCGCATGTCCTCGTCCTTCTCAGTAGCAAGGATTTCCTTGGCTTCCTCTACGTTGGCTTGCAAGGTCTTGTATTCCTTGAAGGCCATGACGATCGGCTCCAAGTCCTTGTAGTCCTTGTTGAGCTTCACGAATCGCTTCATGTCGGAAGCCACGGCGGGGTCGGCGAGCTGTTCGCCCATCTCTTCCCAGCGGTGACGTATGGTCTCGAGTTTTTCGGTGATGTCCATGGTTTAGTATTCAAAAGTACCAAACTCGCTCTTAATGGTCAGTTGCTTCTTGTCAGAAGCCTCCACATGGCCAATGATCTGGCTGTCGATGTTGAATTCCTTGGCAATGGCAATCATCTCGTTGGCGGCCTTTTCGTTGGTATAGATTTCCAAACGGTGACCCATGTTGAAGACCTTGTACATCTCATGCCAGTCGGTGCCTGAGGCAGTTTGGATCATGCGGAACAAAGGAGGTAAGGCCAGCATGTTGTCCTTCACGATGTGCAGCTTATCAACGAAATGCAGCACCTTGGTCTGGGCACCGCCGCTGCAATGGATGATGCCGTGGATTTGCTTGCGGAAGTCCTTCAGAATCGGGATCATCAGCGGAGCGTATGTACGGGTAGGCGAGAGGATGAGCTTGCCAACATCCACACCCGGAACCTCGGTGGGGTCGGTCAGTTTGTGTGGACCGGAATAGACCAAGTCCTCAGGGATGCTGTGGTCGAAACTCTCGTCGTATTTCTCTGCCAAATAATGGTTGAGCATGTCGTGACGTGCCGAAGTGAGGCCGTTGCTGCCCATGCCGCCGTTGTAGCTGTCCTCGTAGGTGGCTTGTCCGTAAGAAGCGAAGGCCACGATGACATCGCCTGGCTGGAGGTTGTTCTCGATTACCTCGTCGCGCTTGATACGGGTTGTTACGGTGCTGTCGACGATGACGGTGCGCACCAGGTCACCCACGTCAGCAGTCTCGCCGCCGGTGAGGTAGATGCCGATGCCTAAGTTACGCAGCTTCTCCAAGAAATGTTCCGTACCGTTGATCAAGGCGGAGATGACCTCGCCAGGGATCAGGCTCTTGTTGCGTCCGATGGTGGAGGAGAGGAGCATGTTGTCGGTGGCACCCACGCAGATGAGGTCGTCGGTGTTCATCACCACGGCGTCTTGTGCCACGCCTTCCCACACGCTCATGTCGCCAGTCTCTTTCCAATAGAGGTAGGCCAATGACGACTTCGTTCCCGCGCCGTCGGCGTGCATGATGTTGCAATACTCAGGATCACCACCGAGGATATCGGGGATAATTTTGCAAAATGCATTGGGATACAAGCCTTTATCAAGGTTCTTGATGGCATTGTGGATGTCTTCCTTTTCGGCGGATACGCCGCGCAAACTATAACGTTGGTTATCCATTATTTGAAAATAAGTTTTCTTTCTTTAGTATCGAATTCAAAACCGCCCATCTGCTCGAGGGTCTTCTTGCCGATGACCCATTGCTCAACCATCTTTTGCATGACTTTCACCTTCACATCGGTGAGGCTCTTGTTGGCAATGCGGATCTCCTTCAGGGTGAGGATGGCGCCGTTGGCCACGGTTCCTGTGCCGAGGATCTTCTCTACGTCGCCTTCGAAGTTGTCGCGGTTGATGCGTCCGTCCTTCAATAGCCTCAAAGCCGTAGCCTCCGACATGCAGAAATCGGCGTTTTGGCTGTAGGTGAAGCGTTCCTTGTAGCCATCAACATTGGCGTCGAAAGTGAAATAGCCTCTCTTGTCGGTGTCGAAAATGACGTAGTTAACCTCAGCGGGGTTGATGGCGATATTGACGGTGCCGCCCTCGCCAATGATGTCTCGTGGCACGTAGTCTTTCGACAGGATGCGGAACTCGGTGCGGCGGTTCATCTGGTGAGCAGCTTCCTTAACCTCGTTGTTGGGCAGCTTGTTGATGAAGTCTTCTGTGAGCTGGGTGCCAGCCTTGAAGTTGTATCCCTTCACGGTGATGTCCTTTTGGAGGGTACGAGGCACACGCTCGCCGTAGCCCTTGGCGGTCAGACGCAATGGGTCGATGCCACGGATAATGAGGTAGTCGACCACGCTCTGGGCACGCTTCTGCGACAGGATGTCGTTGTGCTCGTCGGTGTCGCGGGCGTCGGTATGTGAGGCCAGCTCAATGGTGATAGTCGGGTTGACCTGCAGGGTTTCGATCAAGCCTTGCAGTGAGTCCTCAAACTGCGGTTTCAGATCCCATTTGCCTAAGTCGTACAGGATATCTGGCAGCATGATGGGCTCTTCGGGGATGGGCTGTATGGTGAATTCTTTCACGAAGTCCTTGCTGAATTCCAGTCCAACGGTGGTCTCAGTGGCATTAAGCGTGAAGTAGTTCTCCTTGTCGATGGTGATTTCGTAAGTGGTGTTTTTGTTGACTTGCGACTCGCTGAAGTTGAAGTAGCCCTTGTCGTTGGTGCGGGTGCTCATCACAGAACCGTCAGAGCCTACAAAACGCACGGTGGCATTGGAAACGAGTTGAAGGGTGTTCTCGTCCTTGACAGTACCTGAGAAGGTGAAATGGATCTGTGGCTCTTCGAAGTAGTAGATATTGTCATCGCCTCTGGTGTTACCACGGTTGGAAGAGACGAAGCCTTTTTCCTGGGTGGGATGGAACATGATTGCGAAGTCGTCGCCAGTGGAGTTCATGGGGTATTTGAGGTTGACGGGTTTGCCCCAGTTGCCGGCTGTGTCGATGGTGGAGACGAAGACGTCGAGGCCGCCCATGCCGCCGTGGCCGTTGGAGGAGAAATACAGCGTAGTGTCATTGCGCAGGAAGGGGAACACCTCGTCGCCTGCGGTGTTGATGTTTTCGCCGAGGTTGAACGGTCTGCCAAAAGCCTCGCTGGAACTTTTACGTGTGGAGATCCAGAGGTCCTTGCCGCCAAATCCGCCTTTGCGTTCAGCTGAGAAATAGAGGATCAACTCATCATCTGAGAGGGTAGGGTGGCCTACGATGTCGAGCGTGTCGACAGTGGCAATCTCAACGGGACGAGCTGTGGAGAAGGCACCTCCTGACTTAGAGGCGACCATGATCATGCAGCCGTTCTTTTTGTGTTCGCCAGCCTCGCAGCGGGTGAAGTAAAGCTTGGAATAGTTGGAGTTCATGAATCCGGCACCATCGCTGTCGTCGGAATTGATGTTCTCGTTCTCGTCGGCTAAGACGGGAGCACTCCATTCGCCCTTACGGTCTTGTTTTGAGGTCCAGAAGTCGGTGAAGTCCTGTCCGGTGATGCCTTCCTTTTCGCCTCCGGTGGCGCCGTTGCGTGAGGAGGTGAAGAGGATTTCGTTGTAGTTGGAGTTGATCCAAAAGGCACCGAAGTCGGAATATTTCGAGTTGACTTTCTTAAGTTCGGTGAGCTCGTAGCGCGATGGATTCTCAGTCCAATTCTCGATGAGCTGTGTGGTCTCAAGTCCCAATGGACCGCGAGGATCATCAGGCACCGCTTGGATGTAGCTCTCGTAGCAGGCAATGGCATCCTTGTACTTTTTGTTCATCTTATAGGTCTCGGCCAGGTTGAGATAAACCTCGGGATGGGTGTTGGGGAAATCGGTCTTAAGCACTCTGGCGTAATACGGTTCAGCGCGTTTGGTAAGACCGATGAGGCGGTAACATTCGCCCATCTGGTAGCTGATGCGGGCGCGTTCAGCCTTGTTACGCTTGCTCTTCTTATAGGCTTTCTTGTATAGGTCAGCGGCTTCGGTATATTGCTTCCGGTCAAAGGCTAAATCGGCGTTCTTGGCAGGGTTTCTCCTTTGCGCATACAAATCGGTATCGAGGCAGAGGCACAGGATTGAAAGCAGGATGATGCTATATCTTTTCATTGGTATTGACTTTCTTTGTTTTAAAACGAAAAGTTCGTGTTTTTTTATTATCGTACAAAAATACGATAATTCTTTTAAAGAAGCGGTGAAGAGAGTTAGAAATATGGTGTTTAATTAATATCTGTAGAAACTTCAATCAAAATAGCTATGATTTCTTCGTTTGTAGGTGAATAGGCAATGAGTTATTCATCAGTGGTGACATGTGTTCCTTTTGATGATTGATGGGATTATTGACGAGGAAAGGAATCACTTCCCGAATAGCCTTTGCCAGAAGGTTTTCTTCTCAGGTTTCTGATTTTCCATTGCGGTGTTATTCACGAGTTCAATCCATCCTAATGTGGCTTTAGTATTGGGATGCTCTGGACCGAGGACTTTCTCGAATATTTGATAAGCCTTGTTCAGGTAGTACAACGCTTTATCATAATCGCCTTGTTCATAATACACCGTGCCAATATTATTGTAGGAAGTAGCTGTACCAGGATGTTCCGTGCCGTGAACTTTTTCTTGTATTGCCAAATCCTTGAAATAGTACTCCAACGCCTTTTCGTGGTCGCCTTGGCTATAATACACTCCACCGATATTGTTGTATGAAGTGGCAGTATCGGGATGCTCCGTGCCGTGAACTTTTTCTTGTATTGCCAAATCCTTGAAATAGTACTCCAAAGCCTTATCATAGTTGCCTTGGCTATCATACACTCCACCGATATTATTGTAGGAAGTAGCTGTGTCGGGATGCTCCGTGCCTAGAACTTTCTCACAAATCTCCAAATCCTTGAAATAGTACTCCAACGCTTTAACGTAATTGCCTTGTTCATAGTACATCATGCCGATGTTGTTGTAGGATTGGGCTGTGTCGGGATGTTCCGTGCCGAGGACTTTCTCCCTTATAGCCAAAGCTTTTTTATAGTATTCCAACGCCTTGTCGTAATTACCATGTCGCCAGTACACCAAACCGATATTGTTGTATGATAGGGCTGTGTCGGGATGTTCCGTGCCGAGGACTTTCTCCCTTATAGCCAAAG
>JAEEGJ010021401.1_pt1 | contig 13923 bp, 15 predicted proteins | sample 8958761 | NCBI WGS metagenome assembly JAEEGJ01 (sample SAMN16246546, study PRJNA631951) | gut metagenome | biome: gut microbiome; feature: rumen; material: RS-attached | host: Bos | place: Iran: Karaj | collected 2018-10 | reverse complement strand
CCATCGTATTGACCGCCAAAAAGCCCAGCGCGGCAGTTTTGAGAAATTTTCTTCGGGTCATTTTTCGGAACATGACGTCACAACCTTTCTTTTATATCCTGTCTTAATACAAATAATATTTGGTCAGAGGATAGGTCCTGTCCCAATCAACAATCTTTTTCTCCGATTCCTTTTCCGCATGGATATTGAACTCATCGAGTATCATGATCCACTTGTTCTCCGTATCGTAAACCGGCCACTCCTTTGCCTTGCCGTCCGGAGAAATGTCCGCACTGAGGGAAGGATCACCGGTTTTGGCGAACTGAACCCACATTTTACGCACGGTCTTTGAGAAAGTTTCGTCAATTTCCCTTCCCATGATCCCCATATTTGCCTCCGGGTGGTTCAGTACAACTGGAAGTTCTGCCCCATGTCCGCTTTTCATGAGCGGCAAAGAGGATTCCACCGTGAAGAAATAGCTGTACGCTTTGCCGCCGGCCATGGCCTGATTCTCTGCCGTTCTGATAAACGGCGCGATAAACCAGTACTGGTCGAGCAGACGACTGATATGTTCGTAGTTTTCACCCTTTACTTCCTTACAGAAGCTCTCAGCCAGCGCCTTATCTTTCTCCGTGAGCTGGGCATACTTTTTCTCCTTTAAATCACCGCCCCAAGCGATGAAACCATCCTCTCCCAGAGAAGACACGAAACAATTCATTTCATCTTTATTGCAGCCAATGAGGATATCAATATCCTTGGCCGCGCCATTGGCGTAAGCGTCGTGCGGCTCCGAAGGCAGAACGATTCCGTCTCTTTCCGGGGCAATGCCCATGGAGAACTTGTCTCCAGCCACTTTCACAAGCGTTTCGGCATCGACCTTCAGCAAATCGGCTACGGTTTTGCAGCCTAATTCATCCATGATTGCATTGGTGCAGCTGATTGCCTGCTCCGGAGACTTGGTCATGGCAGGCGAACCGCTCTCGGCAATAACCCTTTTGATATACGGATGGGAACCCTCAATCAGCGGAAGCAGCGTCACGCTTCCGCCGCCGGCGGATTCGCCGAAGATCGTCACGTTATCGGGATCGCCGCCAAAGCCGGCAATGTTCTCATGAATCCATTTCAATGCCTGCTTCTGATCCAGAAGTCCAAGGTTCTGCGCGTCCGGATACTCCTTTCCGTCAGGCAGGTGGGAAAGATGCAGGAAGCCTAATGCGCCGAGCCTGTATGCGATGGAAATGCCAATGACATCCGGATTCTCTTTCACGAAATTCAACAAACTATACCCCGGTTCGTAAGTTGCGCCAATCTCGAAACCGCCGCCGTGAATCCACACCATGACCGGCTTCTTTTCGACACGCATGGATGCGCCAGCGTCCTCCGCTTTCCAGATATTCAGATACAGGCAGTCCTCACCCTGAACGGAAGCGGTTTCGACAGGCCTCTGGCATGCGGTTTTCCCGTTGGTATAGGCCTCGTATACGCCGTCGTCCGCTGCATAGTCCACCGGCGCTTTCCAGCGAAGTTCCCCAACGGGCTGCTTGCCGACAAACGGAATGCCCCTGTACTCAATGATATCCTCCACTTTCCTGCCGACGAAGGTGCCATTGACGCACTTTACCGCCAACGACTTGTCATAGTTGTCGTCTGTGATCTTTTTATTTTCGCGGTACAAAGCTTTCAGTTCCTCATTCCTTTGACGCATCGCCTTGACGTACTCTTCCATCAACAAGGGAAGTGTCATCGGATCAATTATTTTTTTGCTTGTCATTTCCCTTCCTTGCGTTAATGGATTGCCGTCGGTGACCGGCTTATTCTCGCCGTACAGAGCCGTCATTCTCTCTTCCGCTCCACTCAGTGCTTTGTCAGTCTCTGCCGCCGAACAGCAGGCGGCGAAACTGAAAGCCATAAGCGCAGCCAATAAGAGACTAAGCGCTTCTTTTGAGATTTTCATATTCTTTTCTCCTGAAAGATTTTGTATTTTCTGCCTTTCATTATACTACAAGTCAAGGCTCCATAAAATTGACGCTGATGATAAAAATATTTTATATTATATCGTATATCCTATGCCCAGGAACAGCCGACTATTGATGTAACCTATTTTCTGCCGGAGAATAAAAAAACCGGAGGCCGCTATGTGACGGTCTCCGGTAATGTGAAGATGCTCGACGGGATACAACGTGCTATAATCATGACAGACAGGAAAAAGATTCCCATCGAGAACGTCTGATACATCGAAGTATTCCGTACCCCGTCAGAGATATTGGAAAGCTATCTGAAAAACAATATTCCGGTGGGAATTGATATTTCCCCAGTGAAAACAAGCAGGTAACAAACACTATGTGTGGAAGATATGGCGTAGATGAAAAGGTGAATGCTTAGGCAACACAGGAGATATCATGAAGAAGGAGTTACCTCACTTCGCTATAGGATCTGCTTATGGCGGTTCGCAGGATTGGTGTCCAGATGACTGGATGCGCATCGGGGGATGTGCCGCCATCACCGCCTGCGACAGCAGCATCTTCCTCATGCTCCACAAAGGCAGGAGGGAGCTTTATCCTTACGCTCTAAGCGAAATTTCACGTAAGGATTATGTCGACTTCACGGATATTATGAAGCCTTATCTTTATCCGAGGCAAGGGGGCGTCGACCGGCTGGACATTTACACGGACGGTTTCGGTCAATTTCTACGAGACCGGGGAGAAACGAGCCTTTCTATGTCGCCATGGCCGGGAGAAAAGGATTTAATTGAAACGAAAGAAATCGTCAAAAAGCAGATCAATAGCGGATGGCTCATTCCCAGTCTGACGCTTCTGCATAATCGACCATCCATGCAAGAATTTGTATGGCATTGGTACATTCTGAACGGTTATCTTGAGCAAGGTGATACGTTTCTTGTCAAAGCTGTAACATTCGGGACGTGGCGCTGGCTGGATTTCGCGGTGCTTTGGGATACGGGCTTTGACCGAAAAGGCGGTCTGATTCTTTATGACATGCCATAACAGCCCACTTTTAATTATTTTGAGGAGAGATTTCATGAAATACGCCATACGAGAACTGCTGCCGAAAGACGATAAAATAATCGAGAAAGTCATCCGGCAGTGCCTGATTGAGTTTGGAGCCAACCACGAAGGAACGGCATGGACAGATCCCAACCTCGGAAATTTTTCCCGCATATATTGCACTGCGGGGAACAAATATTGGGTAGCGACAGATGAGGACGGAAATATCGTCGGCGGCGCAGGAATTGGACATATCGATGGAACGCCCCAAATCTGTGAGCTGCAGAAAATGTATTGTTTACCGACGGCAAGAGGCTCCGGTATTTCACATACGCTTATGGAAACAGCTCTCGCTTATGCAAGGGAATTTTATGCAAAGTGCTATCTGGAAACCCTTGAAAACATGACGGCTGCCCAAAGATTCTATGAGAAATACGGCTTCCAGCGGATTGCCGCTCCTATCGGGCAAACAGGACATTTCGCCTGTGATGTACGTTATATAAAAGATTTGTGAGAAAAGGCCGGGACGTTCAAAACAGTCCCGGCTTTTTGATGTAATCTTTTCCTGTCAAGAGCGAACAACTATAATTCGATGATGTCCGCCTTTTTCACAAAATATAACTTAAACCAGTACAATCAATAACTGAAAACTGCCTCACCAAAACTTGAATCAGCCGCGCCGATACACACATTTCCCGTCAACCCATGTCTGTACGGCGACGGTATTGTGTATCTCGCCGACAGGGACTTGGAAAATATCTTGGCTGAGCACGGCGAAATCCGCTTTCTTACCCACCTCTATCGAGCCGATCATACTACCCCACCCCTCGCAGTCCGCACTGCCACGCGTCCAGAGTCGTACGGCCTCGTCAAGGGTAATGGAATGCTCCTTGCCGAGCACCTTTCCCGTGATGGTTTTCCTGTCGACCATCCACTCTATCGAGCAAAACGGATTAAGCGGATCGATCGGCATATCGGTACCGCCTCCCATGCGGATTCCCATGTCGACCATTTTGCGGTATCGAGCCATCGCGTTGGCACGGGAATTACCCCAATACCGCAGGTAATTTTCGCCGAGGAGATACGGCTGGTGCTGCACGGTGACGCAGATGCCAAGCCTTTTTATCGTCTCCAGCTGTTCGTCCGTCGAAAGAGGCAGATGGCAGATTGTCCAGTTCAGCTTGCCGATATCGGTTTTATTCCCCTGCTCCGACAGCAACGGAATAATTGACGCTGCGGACTTGTCGCCGTGGATATGAATCTGTAACTGGAGATGTGCCCCGGCGCAAAGTTCCATAATGCGGCGCAGCTCGTCCTGTCGTGACGGCGGCCACACTTCGATGCCGTGATAATCGGGGTAGGGCTGAACTCCAGAGATAACTTCATAAGGATCGATGAGATTCGCACTCTCCACGCCTCCGTCGCTCATCACTTTTATGCCCTGAAACTTGAAGAAGTCCGTGTTTTGAGTCTCGCTGAAAGCCGTGACGCCGTATTTTGCCATCTCATACGAAGTGGAAAAGAACGATGCGGAAAGACGGAGCGGAAGTTTCTTCTCCTTGCAAAGTGTCATCACGGTTTTGAGATTGTATTCCGACGTCTCCTCGCTCGCACCAATGGCCCCCGACTCTGCCGACGTCGTCACGCCGTAGCTGTTCAGCTTTTTGGCGACGGCAATCATCGCCTCACCGAATTTCGATGCGTCGGCTTTCGGCTCCGCCGCCGTCAGCCTGTCTGCCGCCGCATCCATCAGTATCCCGGTCGGCTGCCCGGATGAATCACGGTCAATCACGCCGCCCGGAATTTCCGTATCTGCACCTATCCCGGCAATCTGAAGGGCGCGAGAGCTCGCGACTTTGACATGTGCGCCTCGCGGTATGCTCACAGGATTGTCGGGGCAGGCACGGTCAAGTTCCTCACGTGTCGGCAGTCTTCCCTCCGAAAGTTGCGTCTCATGCCATGACATACTCCCGAGGAGCCATTCCCCCGGCTTTGTGGTTTTTGCTCGCGTCTTCAGTGCGTCGAGCAAGTCGCTGATGTTCCGCGCCTCACTGAATGAAACGGCGGTCACCTGATTTGCCTCCATGAACGGGTGCGCATGGCTGTCGTTAAGACCGGGGATCATCAGACGCCCGGCAAGATCGATCGTCTCCGTTTTTGAATCGGCCATCGTCATGACGGAATCATTGCTACCGACGGCGATGATTTTGTCGTCTTTTACCGCAACGGCCTCGGCAATCGTGCATAGCGTGTCGGACGTGTAAATTTTCCCATGATGAAATATGAGATTTGGCGTACATTCCATTCTATTTCCCTCCTGCCTGATGGGATATATTCTACACCCGATTACTATATTCCTGCCAAAAACGAAAAATCCGGAGGCCGTTATGTGACGGTCTCCGGTAATGTGAAGATGCTGAACGGGATAGAACATGCTATAATCATGGCAGACAGAACAAAAATCCCCATCGAGGATGTACGATATATCGAGGGGGATCTGTTCCGGCTGTTTGAGTAATGGGGCAATTTCATGATAAGAAATGTGATTTTAATCTGCTGGGGGGACATGTATGATAAGGATTTCTTTCCGCAGGAAAAGCGTCTGCATGGGCGATGACGCAATGAATGGAACGTACCAGATTGAAATGCCCGACGATGCATTGCTTCGCGACTTAATACACGTCTCTCTGCATGGTGGCAACGGCAACGACTGGCCAATCCCATACACGGGTGCAGACAGTCACTGGATCATTGAATCCAATATCGGGAATCTCGCACACATATACACGGACAATGAGGGCGAATGGCATACGGAATATCTCGATATTGCCGAGAATACCCTCTTGCGCGAATTGGGAATCACCTCTATTTTTGGCGGCAGGCCATAAAACATGGAGATGAAGATTTGATGGCGGAAAAAGTGTTGTACGGCGTTGAAGACATCGCCTTGATGGATGTGGATGGGGAACTATGTCTGCGCGATGGCGGGAATTTGTACCAAATACATTCTCATCCCTATGAGCCATGCACTTATCTTGTACGGGAGGGAAACATAGCCGCCACTATCCATAACGCCTTTGAGTCGAGCACAATCCGGCGAGTTGCCGAAGAGAGGCAACCGATACGCGCAGTCACGGGAGCCGAGTACGACGCCGACAGGCTCTGTCGCTTCCTTGCGTTTGCGGCGAAGCATTGTCCAGATCATGATGTCAGCTATGTGGAAGGGAAAATGGCGATAGAAAAGATGAAGGAGCTTGGCGCGACCATGCCGGAAACCGCCGTGGGGATGAGCGAGCTTGGAGTCAGGACGATCAGCAACGCATTCAGCCACTCGAAAAAACTGGCCGAGCGGGTCATGCGGATGGAAAACGGGAAAGTCTATGTGCAAATCAAGAAATGATAAAAGCAAGAAGTAAGCAGAAACGCGCTCACCAAGTCCGGTGGGCGCGTTTCTGCTTTACCTATATACGCTCGTGTTCGGCCTCTTGCGCCAATAATTGTCCATCGACATGTCTGCTGTCTTAATCCCACATCGCCGTATTTCTCACCCTTAAAAACTTATCCTTGCAATGGGGGCATTTCAGTTTCTTCATGTCCACATGGTGGAGAACCGTTACCTTGCCTCGACATTTTCTGCAGCGATGACTTCATCATGTCTTCCGTCCATCTCTAGTCTCACAGCAACGCTTCAGCCTGGGTTACAACTTTTTGGCGAATTCCCTGATTTCGTTCATCTTGTTGTCGGATTTGTTCTCATCACCGTGTGCGGTAATGACGCCAGCATTTTCCATGTTGACGTAGGCAGTAAAACCTTTGAACTGGGCAATCGCCGCATCGTAAACTCCCGGCGAGTGAGAGGACAAAAGCAGCGCACCCTTTTTTGCCTTGAGGGGCTTGCCTATACAGTAAAGCCTTTGAATTGCGGCCTCCATCTGAGCCGACATGACGAAATAGTAAATCGGGGATGCGAAAACGATCATGTCCGCTTCTTTATAGGCCGGTAATATCTTTTCAAAATCATCCTTTTGCACACAAGCGCCCTCGCCTTTGGTATGGCAGTATTCACAGGCCATGCACCCCGCAATCTTCATGCGCCCGACCTGGTATTCCTCCACTTCGTGACCTGCGACTTCGGCTCCCTCGCGGAATGCCTGCACCATAGCGGATGTGTTTTCTTTCCTCGGACTACCGTTAAAAACTGCGATTTTCATTGTGTACCCCCCCTTAAAATGATTCTGTATTATTATTCTACGCCAAATACCACCTTTCCTGCAATAAAAAAGAGAGTAGTGCCGAAACCATACCTTTCTGTAATCGAGCAGCACATCAAGGAACAACCGAGCATTACCGTCACATACTTCCTGCCGGACGATAAAAAAGCCGGAGGCCGCTATGTGACGGTCTCCGGCAATGTGCGAAAGCTGGATGGCTTGAAACGTGTTATAATCATGGCAGACAGGACAAAGATTCCCATCGAGGATGTTCGATATATCGAGGGAGAGTTGTTCCAAGGATTTAAGCAATGAGGCGATTTCATGGTACGAAATGTGATTTTCGACATTGGAAATGTGCTGATGGATTTCCGATGGATGGAGTATATGCATTCTCTGTTTGGCGATGACAACCAAACCATTGAAGCTGTCAATCAGGCAATATGGCGTCACGGAACTTGGGTATCAATGGACGAGGGAACAAACGAAGCCACTGCCATTGAAAAGGCGGTCAGCCTTGTCCCAGCTCACGAAAACGAAATCCGCAGAGCGTTCGCCCATGCAGGGCAAGCTATGCACAAGCAAGACTATGCCATTCCATGGATACAGGAACTCAAGCGCATGGGAAAGCGCGTGTTTTACCTTTCCAACTATTCGACGTTCTCCATCAAGGCTAATCGAGACGTTCTGGATTTCCTGCCACATATGGACGGCGGCATATTCTCGTATCAAGTACACATAGCCAAACCAAATCCTGAAATATACCGCCTGCTGTGCGAGAAATTTAATCTGAACGCTGAAGAATGCCTTTTCACGGACGATATGCCGGACAATATTGCAGCGGCTCAAGAATGCGGTTTTCACACTGTGCTGTTTGAGGGCTACGAAAAATCGTATCCAGCAATCATGGAAGCAATACAAGCAAACGATGACGAGGAATGAGCTTTATGTGCGGACGCTATAGCGCAGATGACAAAGTTAACGACTGGATCGTAGAATACTGCAGCCTTTCGTCCGAGGGTGTCCTTCGTGTGGGCGACATCCGTCCGGGCGAGCGCGCCCCTGCCATCATCATAGGACATTCCAAGCCGCTCATCGTGCCGATGACTTGGGGCATACAAGGCAAAAGCGGCCTCATCATCAACGCGCGGAAAGAAACAATATGGGAAAAGCCGTCTTTCCGGCACTTGATCCAAAACCGGAGATGCCTGTTGCCCGCTTCCTGCTTCTACGAATGGGACAGCGAAAAACATAAGGCCACACTGTCCGGCAAGGATGACGAAATGCTTTTCTTGGCTGGCGTTTACCAAGCTGAGCCAGAAGGTGGACGGTTCGTCATCATCACCGCACCCGCCGACGAAACCGTGCGACCAATCCACGACAGGATGCCCGTGCGGATACCCGAGGCGCTGATAGACGAATGGCTCTCCAATGCAGAACGTGCAAAGGAGATTCTGGACTCGGCAACCGTTCCCCTTCGGCGGGAGCAGGCCGTGGAGCAGATGAGTTTATGGGAAGAATAAGAGGATTTCGCTTGAGCGTTTTACCGCATGTCCCGCAATATATCTTCCCGCTAAACCCGTCCCGGCCATTCGGATATCCCAACTCCCGCGGAATACGCTTTTCGCTTCCATCAAAAAGATGAAATACTATGACATGCGTCGGCGTTTCCCTCTGTTTTTACAGCTCTGAAAACATCGGCAAATACGTCAGGCACAGCCAACCTATGACCGTCACGGCGGCCACGTTCAGGGCCGTCAGCTTCAGGCCCTCCCGTATCTGCAGCCCCGCGTCGAGGCCGTAGGAAACAGGGATTGCCCTTGTGGACACCGGCAGGACGTAGGCGCAATTCACGGCCACGACCGTGATCAGGAGATACGGCACAGGGTTCAGCCCCGTCGCTTCCGCGATGCTGATCACCACCGGGAGCGCAATCGAGGCCGCCGCCGTGTTGCTGGAAAGCTCCGTCAGCAGGCAGCCGAAGGCGCTGAACAAGGCAATCATCGGAAGCCCGCCGGAGGGTTCGCTGGCGGCAATCATTTCCGCAAGGCGTTTGACCGCCCCCGTCCCGATCAGCATCCGCCCCAGCGCCATGCCGCTGGCGAACAGGAACATCATGCCCCACATCACATGGCTTTGGGCGTAATCCCAGCCCAGCATCGCCTCGCCGTTTTCGTCCCGCAGCACGAAAACGAGAAGCCCCAACGTCAAGAACACATAGGCGGGCTTCATGCCGGGCAGCAGCGCCGCGTAAAGCGGGCGCAGGAACGCCAGCAGCGTCGCGAGCGCAAACAGCGCCAGCGCAATCTTTTCTCCTCGTTTCCACGCCCCGAATTCCTTGTAAAGGCCGCGAAAATATTCTGCGGAGCCGGAAAGGTCGTCGGCATCCCGGATCAGCCGCAGCAAAAAGACGAGATTCAGCAGGAAAACCAAAGCGAGAATCGGCAGGAAGCGGATCACCCAATCCACATACATGAACTCGGCGCCGGTGAATTTCTCGATATAGGAAATCGCCACGAGATTCGCCGCGCCGCCGATGGGCGAGCCGAAGCCGCCGACGCCGCTGCCCCAGCCGATGGCAAGCAGGATCGGCGCGGCCGTTTTCGCGTCCGTCTCCCCGCCGCCCACGAATTTCAGCATGGCGGCCGCGACGGGACAGAGGATGGCCGCGACGACCACATTCGGCAGGAATACGGACAGCACCACCGACGCGCCGAGCCACGCGAAGATCTGCTGCTTCATCGAAGTACCGATGCCCGACAGCGCCTTGACCGCCACCCGCTTGTCGAGACCGGTGCGGCTCCATGTCAGGCAGATCAGGTCGGCGCCGAGCAGCAGCACGACGATCTCGGAAAAATATTGACTGATGACCTCGCCGTTCGGAATCAGCGTCAGTGCCGCGTTCACGGCGATAGGCAGCAGCGCCGTCACGGCAATCGCGACGGGACGCAGCGCCCACCAAAGCGCCATCCACGCCGCCATCCCCAACGCCCCCGCCGCAGCATCGCCGAAAGATTGCGCGGCGAAATATACGGCGACAAACGCCATCGGGCCGGATAAAAGTGCAGTTTGCTTTTTCATTGCCATCTCCCCGAATCATTATTTCTGCCGTCATTGTATCCGAGGCGATATCAGATTGCAAACTGTAAAAATCCGATATATAATACAGGCAAAAAACTGTGAGGAATGACGATGAATTTTTTGCCGATGCAGTATTACCTTGAAGTCGTGAAGGAAAAGAGCATCAGCCACGCGGCGGCGCAGCTCCATATTACGCAGCAGACTTTGAGCGCACATATCGCCGCCCTCGAAAAAGAATTGGGCTGCACGCTGTTCCGGCGGAAGCCGGACTTCGCGCTGACTTACGCCGGGCGCGTGTTTTACGAATACGCCCGTCGTTTTGATTCCCTGTACCGTTCCATGCGGCAGGAATTCGACGACATCTCCGGAAACGAGGCGGGCGAGCTTTCCGTCGGCGTCGCCCCGACACGCGGACGCTTCCTGCTGCCGCCGATCCTGTCCGCCTATCGTAAGCTGCGCCCGAATATCCGAGTCCGGCTGGTGGAGACCACAAACTCCGAGCTCGTTTCCCGGCTGCTCGACGGCGGGCTCGACCTGATATTCGCCAGCGTCAACGAAAATCATCCTCTGATTGCCTCGAAAAAAATATTCGAGGAAGAAATGCGCCTGTTAATCCCCGAATCCCTGCTGCCCCAAAAAGACCGCAGGCGGATAAAAAACGGCGACTTCGCCCCGCTGGCCGCCTGCCCTTTCCTGATGATGAACCGGCAGGAAGACATCAGCGGCGTCATCGGCAACGCCTTTTTTGACAGGTACGGCCTCGTGCCGAAAATCGCCGTGGCGTCGGGAAACATGGAAACTATCCTCGATTTATGCCTCGCGGGCGAAGGCGCCTGTTTCTGCTCAAAGGAACTGGCCGCGAAAATATTCGGCGGCAGGGACGATTCCCATCTGCTGCAAATCCCGCTGGGCGAAAGCTTCTCCATCCGTGCCGCATGGCTGAAAACGCCCTATATCCGAAAAGCGCTGCTGGATTTCGTGGAAGTGTGCGAAACGGCTGCGCCGTAACAAAAAGCTTCGGGAAACATTCGCGGTCTCCCGAAGCTTTTTCGTTCCTGATGCAATTATCCTCAGTGCCTGTGATGATCCCGGTGGAATCTCCTGTTGATTTCCCGCACGTTCCGTTCGTGCCGTTCCTGTTCTTTTCGCATCTCGCGCTGCATCTTGTGATGATGGTTGTGGAATCTCGCGCGGATATCATGCATTTTCCTCTCGTGCCGCTCATTCTCGGCATGCATGGCGCGGCGAAGCTCCGCCTCCCGATGATTGTTCCGCTCATGATGTTCGCGCCGGCTGTCCTGCACATGCCTCTCGTTCCGGCTGTGATGCTGGGCCGCCTCCACCGTCGCCGCAATCGGCGCCGCGTCGGGGAGAGCGACTCCCGCTATGTTCAGTGCCATCCAACCGCTGAAAGCCATCGCCAAAATCTTTTTCCCCGTCATGATGATCCGCTCCTTTCTTCTTTGGTTGTATCTTACAACCGGAAGATTGGAGGTGCTTGAGGAATAAATTAGGGTTTTCTTAAAAAAGATTTTTACTGCGCGTTCATCGAGAGCTCGATGAGCTTTCCTGTGAGCTGCGCCTTTTGCAGGAGCTCCTCGGTAATTTCGTCCCCGGCTTTTGCAATGACCACGCCGCTGTCTGTCACAATGTCACGGGCCGCTTTCTTGCCGAGCAGGAAGCGGCGCTGGCGGTTCATCGTCGCCTTTGTGGCGGCTTCCGGCGTCTCCGGCTCTGCCGCAGCCTTCTTTCTCGTTCTCGTCGCAGGCTTCTTTTTCGGCTCCGGCTCTGTTTCCAGTTCCAGCACAAGCGCTTCCGCCGGCTCCGGCGCAGCCGTCTTTTTCGGCCTGCCCCTTCTCGTTTTCGGCTTCGGTGCAGGCTCTTCCTTCGGCTCTGGCGCTGGCGCCGGGATTTCCTCCTGCGTCGGCTCCGGTACGGGTTCAGGCTTTGGGGCTTCTGATAATGCCGGTTCAAGCACAGATTCCGTCTCCACCGCAACGGGTTCTGTCGGCTCAGGAACGATTTCCGGCATTGTCGTTTCTACCGGCTCCGCCGCAGGCCTAGGCTCAACTTCCGCGACAGGGCTTTCCACCGACTCCGGCACGATTTCCGGCTCTGCCGTCTCTATCGGCTCCGGCTCGGAAACAACTTCCGTTACGAGATTCTCTGCCGTCTCCGGCACGATCTCTGCTTCTGCTTCTTTGACCGGTTCCGGCTCCGGCTCAGGCTCAGAAACGACTTCCGTGACAAGATTCTCCACCGGCTCCGGCACAAGCTCGGGAGCTGCCTCTTTAACCGGTTCCGGCTCGGGCTCCGGCTCGGAAACGGTTTCCGAGACAAGACTGCCCATGAATTCCGGCGCGATCTCCGGTTCTATCACTTCCGGCAGCTCCGGTTCGGGAACGACTTCCGCCGGAGTGGTTTCCATCAGCTCCGGCGCGATTTCCGGCTCGGGCTCTTTCGGCAGTTCCGGTTCGGGCGAAGGCGCAACCTCCACCGCAGGCATTTCCGGCTCCGGCTGGATTTCGATGGCTGCCGCTTCCGCCGTCTGCGGCATGGATTCCGGCGCCGAAATTTCCAAAGGCTCTGCCACGATTTCAGGCTCCGCTTCCTTGACCGGCTCCTGTTCCTGCGTCGGCTCTTCCATCGCAGCAACGGGCGTCGGCATCTCCGGCTCAATCTCGGGCGCCGCTTCTATAATCGGTTCAGGTTCAGGCTCGGGCACGGCTTTTGGTTTGGGCTGATGCGTGTAAGTGAAATGTTCCGCTTCCCGCTTCCTTTCCACACCGTCGCCCGGCTCGCCAATGACAGTGACCTGTTTCCCGAAAATCGAAATTTCGTCGGACATGATCTCCGACTCGACGCCGTCGGGCGTTACGATCAGGATTTTCTCCACCACGCCTTCCCCGTCGATGAAAACCTCCTTGACCTTGCCGTTGATGGTGCCGGTCTTGGTGATCGCTTTCGTGCCGATAATGCGGACGTTCGCATCGAGCATGGCCTCGAAGTCGCTGGCTTCCTCCAGCGTCAGGATACTCTCGCTGCTCGTGACAGTGACGGCGTCCTTGCCTATGGCGATAACAGAGGTATAGGGCAGCAGCTTCACGCCGCGATACCAATCCTCATCCTCGATGGTAATCGCCGCCACCGCACCGCGTCTCGCGTCAACCACAAGCGTCTTGCTGATGCCCAGTTCGCGCCCCTCGGTAATGCTGATGACAGGCAATCCCAAAATCTCCGCGCTCGATTTCGTCATGAGTCTTTGCTCCTCCTGAAGGTTTACTGATACTATTCAATACTTATCCACAATAATATATAATAATACGTTTCCATCCGCAAGGCAAGCATTCTGCCGCGGTGAAAGTGCGAAAAAATCCCCGCCGAAGTCCGGTATGCCTTCAGCGGGGATTTTTTTGACCCATTACCGTCTTTTTTTCGTGCCTGCCTGCACCACGGCGGCAGCCACATCTTTCAGCGGGCGGCGTTTTTCCATGCTGTACCGCTGCAAGCGGCGATACGCTTCGTCCTCGCTGATGCCGTGAGCTTTCATCAGGATTCCCTTTGCCCGGTCAAGGAGCTTCCGCATTTCCAGCGAATCGCGCATCGCTTCCAGCTCTTCCTCCAACGACTGCATTTCCTGCCAACGGGAG
>JAEEGJ010021400.1_pt1 | contig 13923 bp, 14 predicted proteins | sample 8958761 | NCBI WGS metagenome assembly JAEEGJ01 (sample SAMN16246546, study PRJNA631951) | gut metagenome | biome: gut microbiome; feature: rumen; material: RS-attached | host: Bos | place: Iran: Karaj | collected 2018-10 | reverse complement strand
TCCTCAAGGCCCATGTCCGCTTCATCTAAAGCCTGCTCTATAACCTGATTGATTCTCTCTATATGTTTTCTGGATGCAATTTCCGGAACAACGCCTCCATACAATGTATGAAGGGGAATCTGTGTGGAAATTACATTGCTTCTAACGTCTCTTCCATTTACAACTATAGCTGCTGCAGTTTCATCGCAGGAGCTTTCTATAGCAAGTATTTTAACTTCATTAGTATCCATTTATTTCATCCTCTGTGGACAGCCTCCAAGTAAGAATCTTCCAATGTCCCTTGGAATCTTTTCTAAGGCAGAAATCCTCGTAGGTCCTGGTGTATGAGCTTCCCTCTCTAATAAAATAGTAGGAAGACACAAATGCGCATTCATAGCCATTGACAGTTTTGTATTGAACTTCTTTGGAATCGCTGACTGTGCTTGACACTATTGTCCTGGATCTATTGTGATAGTCCTCAATCTCCATTGAAAGTGAGGCAAGATATGTATCTCTTGGATTGTATTTTAACAGCTCGTCGTCCATAAGAGAGCGAGCCTGATCTGCCATTTTTTCTAATTGACCCTGGTCAAATTCCTCTGCATAGTAGGCTGTAATAATTCTGTTGTACCATTTAACTACTGCTCGTGGAGTTGCTGGGTAGTCTGATGTGAAATTCTTGGTGATAATAGCCTGAACCTCTGATGGCTCAACGCTCTCTTCTGCCTTGGCTTTATCATTTCTACGTGATAAATAAGCATAGTAGCCTATTATCAATGCTGCCATACAGATTACCGCTATTCCTATTCGCAGTACCTTCTTCATATTACTCCTCCGCAAAATCCAGTTCTAAGAATTTGCCATCCTCTCCTAATTCTGCCTGTGGGAAAATCTCACAGACCGCCTTCATGTATCTCTTGTGCCCCGTCATTGAAGGCGAAAAATGTGTAAGCCAAAGTCTATCAACTTTTGCATCCTTGGCAACCTTAGCCGCCTCATAGAAAGTCATGTGCTTGTTTTGCTTTGCCTTGGCAAGCTTGTCTTCCTCGGCGTACATTCCCTCGCAAATTAACAAATCAGCATTCTCCGCTGATTCAACCAGGGTCTTGGTTGGCCTTGTATCTGTGCAATATGTAACTTTGATTCCTTTTCGGGCTTCCCCCATCACCATGTCCGGTGTGAAAACCTTGCCCTCATGCTCTACCTGCATTCCCTTTTGCAAAGGATTCCATAATTTGACTGGAAGGTCAAGTGCCTTGGCTGCCTCCACATCGAATCTGCCCTTTCGCGGTATCTCGATGGTATAACCATAGCACAATACATTGTGATTGACCTTGAATGCATGGATATGATAACCCAAAATCTCAAATGTTTCCTCCGGCTGAGTTATCTCATGAAAATTGATTTCAAATGGTAACTCCGGAGCTATAACTCTAAGGGAATTAACAACTCGCTCCAAGCCTTTAGGGCCCACTATTGTAATTGGGTCGGTTCTATCTGAATTGCCCATGGATAATAAAAACCCTGGCAAGCCGCTAACATGATCAGCATGATAATGGGTGAGGCAAATCACCGAAATTGGGTTAGGGGAAAATCCCGCCTCGCGAAGGGCTACTTGGGTGCCCTCACCACAATCTATCAAAAGCCCCTCCCCGTTAAACCTAAACAGGCACGAGGTGAGCCATCTATTTGGAAGCGGCATCATGCCTGCCGTTCCCAACAAACAAACATCTAACATCTATAACATCCTCTTTTGCTCATTTCATTTCGAAACTCATACAAATTGCGTCCTCTACAGGGTCGCTGTAAAAATATTTACGAATACCAATTTGTTCAAAACCAAAAGTCTCATACAACTGGCGGGCTGGCGTGTTGGACTTTCGAACCTCTAGAAATAGCTTTTCAACTCCACTAGATTGAAGTTCTTCAATGGAGTGATTAAGCAGTGCCCGTCCAATACCTAATCCCCTGTATTCTTCAGAAATCACTATATCAGGAAGCTCTGCCTCTGGAACGGTAAGATAAAAAACTGCATATCCTGCCATCTCGCCATCATACATTGCCAAGATAACAAATGCATGGTCAGACTCTATTGCTTCTATAAATGAAGCTCTGGACCAAGGCGCGCTCATTGATGCTCTCTCAATCTCAAGGATTCTATCTATATCCTTTATGTCTGCATGTCTAAACTCTAGACTCATTAAGCTTTCCCTTCCTTTTCCATACGCTCACGCTCAGCCTGTGAAAGTCTAAGATATTCTGGTCTATGGTCTGCTGCTGGCTCGCAATCGCCATTAGCATAGTATATGGAACCTAAGGCTGCAACCGATGCAGCATGCTGACGATTCAGATGGGCTGGTGCAAATCTATATGGAACTGAAATAATTGATGAAATTAATTCTTGGAATACTGGGACGCCATCACCTAGGAAAGTGACCATCTGGCCTTTGGCATTTATCTCTGCTGCAATCTCTTTGAATTCCACAGCACACTGCTCCTTAACTACCTGAAAGCTGCCATCCTCGGCAAACTGATATAATCCTGTATATACCTGGCCGCGTCTTGCATCCAGGATTGGGCAAATGATACCTGAATTGCCCCACATATTAAATGCAAGTGCATCCACAGTAGGAACCGATACAATTGGACATCCCAAGGATAGACCAAGTCCCTTTGCCGTAGCTGATGCAATCCTAAGACCAGTAAAAGAACCTGGGCCTGCTGCCACAGCAATGGCATCTATGGAATTGAGATCTAGCTCTACCATAGTCTTGAGCTCATCTAGCATTGGAAGCAATGTCTGAGAATGAGTCTTCTTATATCCAGTTGTATATTCTCCAATTAAATTGTCATCCTCTACAATGGCTACGGAAGCAACTAGTCCCGAACCATCTATACCTAATATCTTCATATATAGTTAAATCTCTTCTACCGTAATCTTGCGGTAATCAAATCCTTTTTCTAAATCTTTTTCTATGGTTACTTGAGTGTAATGCTCTGGCAAAATGTCCTCAATAAGATTGGCCCACTCAATAAGTGACACTCCGTCGCCGTAAACGTAGTCCTCGTACCCTATCTCATCCATCTCTTCAATATCGCCTATACGATATACATCAAAATGATAAAATGGCAATCTGCCACTATCATACACCTGAACTATGGTAAAAGTAGGACTGCAAATTGCCTCAGGAATCTGAAGTCCAGTAGCAAAGCCCTGAGTGAAAACCGTCTTGCCAACCCCCAAGTCGCCAATCAAAGTAAAGACCTGTCCAGGTTTAGCCTCAGCTGCAAGCTTGTTGCCAAGAGCTTCTGTTTCTTCTGGTGAATTAGTTTCTATAATCTCAATCATTTTATCTGTAACTTATAATCCTCTACGTGTGATTTAATAAATGAAACAATGGAATCATATTGACTTTCTATTGACTCAACAGGAATAATATACGCATTTATTCTGTTGCTGTAAATAAGCAAATAGCCTTTCCACACGGAAACCTTGTAGACGTACTCCCATGGCAGCTCTGCTGGCTCCTCAGTTGTAGGTGACGAAATAAAGATTCCATCATCCTTTAACTCGTAAGTCAACGGATGCTGAAACACAGCCTGATTGATTGCATTCTTAGCCCTAAGCTTAAGTGACATAGGAATATAAATTAGGATGATAAATGCAAACAGCGGATACATCACCCTATAAGCATTTGACATGATAGGAAATCTAAGAATCCACAAAACAATAAGCAACACAAACAATGCCACGGAGAAAAGACCCTGGCTTGAACTATAAGCATGATGCAAATTGTATTTATATAAATCCTCTTCTGTAATCTTTACTTCAAATCTAATACTGTCCACTATTTCTCGTCTCCTTGTTTTTATTAATTTTAACACAATTTCCCCCATAAAAAAATAGCAGGTAAATTTCCTGCCCCAATCGGAAACTCTAAATATAAATCCCCTACCTGTAGTCTGGCACCCTATATGCACAGAACAATTTCGCGAATATCGTAGTTTTTCTTATGCACAGGTGAGACATCTCCATGTGTCTTTGTACTCGACTGTACTATTTTGCAAGGATTCTTTTTAGAGCGGACACTTGAAGTTTCACGAATAGATTTCAGTTTTTATAAGATGCACTTGGTTTCATGTTACATTCGCCAAGTAAAATAACGCAGCAGATTTTGTCAGTATAAGCACCGCCCTCTAAATCGAGTCCATTCTCATTTTCGGGCTCGCTCAGCCGTCCTGGCTTCGCGTGCTTATACTGTGCAAAATCAGCTGCCATTTTACTAAGCTCATTCCAAAATCACCCAAGTTGCATTTATAAAAGCTGAAATCTATTTTGTTTAAGTTTATGTGTGTCCGCTTAGTAAGAAGAATCCGCTGCAAAATTGTACCGACGTGTAAAAGACACATGAAAAGGGATGGCGAACGTGCAGTAGAAAAACAAGATATTCATGCGACGTTCTGTACATATAAGGTGCCAGACTATGGTTAGGGTATTTAAAAATAGAACTTATTAGAGGGGCAGGAAATTGGCGCAAAAAAAAGAGTGAGTCGAAACCCCTAACGACTCACTCAAAACCCATTTCTCCTAAAAAGCTAACTCACTGTTACTTTTTTCACTAAAGCGAGTATATGGCTAATTGGAATAATTGTCAATATTTTATGCCTCTATTGAGTACTATTTGTTAAGATAGCACAAATTTGCTCCCCTGAAATTTATGAAATTACGAAAACCTTTAAGTTAAGATTTTCCTAATTTCATTGTAAGGGCGATTCGGCTCTTCTTTTCATCAACTGAAAGCACTTCAACATCCACAATGTCACCTACTGAAACTACTTCTAATGGGTGCTTAATGTAACGGTCTGTCATCTGTGAAATGTGTACCAATCCATCTTGATGCACTCCAATATCAATGAATGCACCAAAGTCTATTACGTTGCGAACGGTTCCTTTCAGACGCATACCAGGCTTTAAATCCTTCATTTCAAGGACATCACTTTTAAGGATTGGCTTTGGCATATCCTCACGAGGATCACGCCCCGGCTTTTCTAGCTCTTTAATGATATCCTCTAAAGTCATCTCACCTACACCAAGTTCTGTGGATAAAGCTTTAATATCCTTTATGCTCTTGTGGATTTCTTTTAGAGTTCCAGTAGCTATATCCTTTGTATCAAATCCAAGCTTTTCCAGTAACAATTTGGCAGCGTCGTAGCTTTCTGGGTGAACTGCTGTTGCATCAAGAGGATTCTTACCACCACTTATTCTCATAAATCCTGCGCACTGCTCAAATGCTTTAGGCCCAAGCTTTGGAACTTTTTTAAGCTCCGCTCTTGAATTGAAGCGGCCATTTTCCTCACGATAGGTAACAATATTCTTGGCAAGAGTCTTGTTGATACCTGATACGTACTCAAGCAAAGATGCTGAGGCTGTATTTAAATCGACACCTACTGCATTAACACAAGTCTCTACTACACCAGCCAAGGTCTCGTCAAGCTTTTTCTGATTCATGTCGTGCTGGTACTGTCCAACACCCACTGACTTTGGATCTATTTTTACAAGCTCTGCAAGTGGATCTTGAAGGCGGCGTGCCATAGATGTGGCACTACGCTGGCCTACATCAAAGTTAGGGAATTCTTCTGTGGCAAGCTTACTTGCAGAATAAACAGAAGCACCCGCTTCATTTACAATAATGTATTCTACCTTTTCAGGAATCTCTTTAAGCATGTCCACAATGATTTGTTCCGACTCTCGGCTAGCAGTACCATTTCCAAGAGAAATAAGCGAAACATTGTGCTTTTTGATAAGCGCCTTTATCACCTTTTTGGTTTCTTCTACTTTGTTTTGTGGCGCTGTTGGATAAACAACAGTTGTATCTAACACTTTTCCTGTCGCATCTACAACTGCAATCTTGCAACCCGTTCTGAATGCTGGGTCCCAGCCAAGCACATTGCGTCCTGCAATTGGAGGCTGCATCAAAAGCTGTGTAAGATTCTTGCCAAATACCTTGATTGCTCCATCTTCAGCCATTTCTGTTAAGTTGCCACGAATCTCATTTTCAATAGATGGTGCAATTAGTCTTGTGTACGCATCTTCGATTGTAGCTATAAGTGCCTGATTCGTATTTGCGTTATCGCGGATTATAACCTTCTTTTGAAGGTAATTTGAAATATCATCCACTGGTGCTTCTATAGAAACCTTAAGAATCTTTTCCTTTTCACCGCGATTGAGGGCGAGAATTCTATGACCTGGAAGCTTTGCAATAGCTTCATCATAATCATAATAATTCTCATAAACTGACTCGGCCTTTTCATCCTTAGCCTTTGAAATAATTCGACCATTTTTAAATGTCTTCTCACGAATCCATGTACGATAGTCTGCATCGTCAGAAATGCTTTCTGCAATAATGTCGCAAGCTCCTGCAATGGCTTCCTCTGGAGTATTAACTTCCTTTTCAGGATTTAAAAACGCCTTTGCTTCTTCATCAAGGGACTTATCTGTCATCTGAAGAATGATAATGTTTGCAAGAGGCTCTAAGCCCTTTTCCTTAGCAATGGTTGCTCTGGTGCGACGCTTTGGTCTATATGGACGGTATAAATCGTCTACCGCGACCTGAGTTGTTGCCTCTAAGATTGCTTTTTTGAGTTCTTCGGTAAGTAGTCCCTGCTCTTCAATAGAAGCAAGACAAGTAGCCTTCTTTTCTTCAAGATTTCTTAAATACGTTAATCGTTCTGAAAGAGCTCGAAGCTGCTCATCGTTAAGGCCGCCTGTAACCTCTTTTCGATATCTAGAAATGAAAGGTACTGTATTTCCCTCGTCCAACAATTTGATGGCGGCATCAACCTGAGCAGGTCTCACCGAAAGTTCTGTAGCAATCTGTTTAGTAATATCCATGTAGTAACTCCTGTAAATTTATTTTATTTAAAAAGATTTTTAACCTTTGTTGTAAGCTTTCTAATAGCCTCAGCCCCAAGCCAAGTTAGTGCTATTGTAAGTAGCAGCATTGTAAATGTTTCTCTGCGAGTGTATGTTTCAAAATTATAATGTGTGAAAAGTAAAATTATTATAATATGATGCACCAGTATCACATACCAGCTGATTCCAGATATGTATGTGATAGCTTTGTAAGACTTTTTCTCAGGTGAAATCTCTAAGTCTCTTAGTGCCAAAAACATGGCCATAGACCAACCTACACATATAATCTCAAAAGCTTCTGGGGATACCATTCCAACAACAGATGTATAGCCTGCTACCAATAAAAATGCAAATGCTATGATTGCAACTATCCCATTTGAAGTCCTTAGCGATTTAGGAATTTCCTTTTGGCCGTACTTTTCGTACATTAACATTCCAATGTAAAAATACAAAATGATAAACAGCGGGTTGTGTTCAACCTGAATATTAAATGGATTCCAGAAGAAAAGTAACAACACATTCCATATAGCTAATACGCCTAAGGCAACATATTTAAATCTCTTCATCAGTTTGGCAAGCAATGGAAAAATCAGATAGCAGATAACGATACAAGACATAAACCATTCACCAACCAAATAAAATCCCAGACCATTATTTAACTCCTGAGCCACTGCATCTACTCCAAAAATAGTGTAAATAAATGTGTACAAAGGAGCTGGGCTTCCGACTGTAAGATTGTTCACTGCAAAGCATGCGATAAAAGCAATCGTATATGCGATATAAAATGGAATGAAAAGCCCCTTGAATCTTCTAAGGAAATACTCCTTCAAAGACAATTCATGTTCCTGATTATACATAAGAGCGTAGCCAGAAATGATAAATAAAAAAAGGCTTGCAGGGCGAGCCCATATATTTACAAAATAGTTAAGGGAAGGCATGGCTGGATCTGTGCCATGGGCCAAATTAATGTATTCTATACAGAAATGATATAAAAAGATAAAGATAACACCTATATCTCTGAGCAAATCTAGGCCCAATATTCTTTTTTTCATAATACTTCTCCTCGTATTTATGTATAAATCTTGTTGTGCAAGAAATTATGACTTCTTACGAGAAAAAGCTGAAATTTCTCGTAAGAATCCTGCTCGCAGGATACGCCTTTGGATAAATCCAAAGCCTAGTCCGATACGATTCCTGTTTTTCTGGTGAAAAACAAGAATCTATAAAAATTTATCTGTATAAATTTTCTAGTTAAGTATACAGGAAAGCATAGTGGGAGGCAAACTTATACTTCTACATTACGGGTTGCCACCACGTCTACTCCGGTGTTGCACACATTCTCTACCACAACATCTCCAATATGAACTGGTGCGTGCACAACTGCTGCATCAATCTCCTTCATAACATCGGTGATTTTATCCTTTGGAATGTTAGACTTGGTCTTTACTGAAACTCTAGGCTTGTCACCCCCAAGAACAACTGCTGTTGATGTAACTGTTCGCTCTGGGTGAGTTACTTCATTTCGGGCATAGTTGTCCCCTATTTTGCAGGTGTTACCTGTAACAGATGTCACCTCACCATCGTCTAATTCTACTGTAATTTGGCACCCCATTGGGCAACCAATACATGTTAATTCTCTTTTTTCCATTATTTATGACCCCTATACATTATTTGTTTTATTCAGTACAAAATCTCTAGTAATATATCTATCTTTTAATTGAACACTTTTCATTTTTATTCTGATTCAATTTTTACAGTTATCTTCTTTAAATCTGGTTTTGCGGTTAACTTATCCTTTAGAAGAATTATCTGCTCCATTTCTCCTGGGGCCATGATGCGCTTTTTGTTATGCATCACCCGTTCATCGTCAAAGTAAACGCTTACAAATGAATCCTTATAAACCGCTCCAACTCTAAAGCGCACTGTAAGTTTATCATCCATTCTGTCTACATTAATTGTAGAAGGAACTGTGTAGCGTGCACCATCAGTTGCTGAAACTTCAATCTCGGCCTTCGAATCAGGCAACTGCCCTTTAATAAATTTGGCTGCATTTTCCCCAGCGCGAGCTGCTTCTTCTGAAACATAGTCCACCAAATCGTGAACATGCAAAACATTGCCACAAGCAAATATTCCTTGGATGTTAGTCTCCAAAGATTCATTTACAATAGGCCCACTTGTAACCATGCTCATGTCAACTCCAGCATTTCTCGATAACTCATTTTCAGGAATGAGTCCGCAGGATAACAGTAACGTATCGCAAGTATATCTCTCCTCCGTTCCAGGAATTGGTTTGCTATTGGCATCAACCTGCGCAATTGTAACTGCCTTTAAGTGCTCTTTGCCTTCTATATCTACAACTGTATGGGATAACTTTAGAGGAATCCCAAAATCATCTAAGCACTGAACTATATTTCGCTTTAGCCCTCCTGAGTATGGCATAAGCTCAGCTACCACCTTTACTTTTGCCCCCTCCAAGGTCATACGACGAGCCATGATAAGACCAATATCACCAGAGCCTAAGATTACCACCTCTCGTCCTGGCATATAGCCTTCTATGTTTACAAGCCTTTGAGCTGTTCCTGCCGAAAAAATCCCAGCAGGTCTGAAGCCAGGGATATTTAAAGCACCTCTTGGGCGCTCACGGCAACCCATAGCAAGAATAATTGCACCAGCTTTAATCTGATACATTCCATCCTGACGACTCATGGCAGTGACAATTCTATCTTGGCTAACGTCCATAACCATGGTATTTAACCTGTATTCAATCTTGGCATCTAATACCTTTTCGATAAATCGGTAAGCATACTCAGGACCAGTGAGCTCCTCCCTGAAGGTGTGGAGCCCAAATCCGTTGTGGATACACTGATTTAATATTCCACCTAATTCTTTGTCTCGTTCCAAGATGAGAATTTTATCTATTCCAGCTTCTCTAGCGGCAACTGCTGCTGCAAGTCCAGCTGGACCTCCACCAACAATAACGATATCATAATTCAACATTACTGCTCGCCTCCCTTCTGATTCTTGGTGCGACAGATTACGATATTGGATTCTCCTCCACATTTTGTAATCTCTTCGTATGCTAGACCTAGCTCCCTATGGATAATTTCCATTGTCTTTGGAGAGCAGAATCCTGACTGGCATCTACCCATTCCCGCACGGGTGCGTCGCTTGATTCCATCTAGGGATTTGGCTCCAAGTGGTCTATGTATGGCATCTATAATTTCTCCCTCTGATATGGATTCACAGCGGCAGATAATGTTACCATATGACGGATTTTCTTTGATTAACGTATTTCTTTCCTCTATTGACAGGTCGACTGGATTTAAAATATCCTTTCTTGTGCCTACCCAATCGGACTTTGGCTCAAGCCCCATTTTTTCCTTTATTATTTCAGCAATCATTTCACCAATTGCTGGGCTAGCAGAAAGACCAGGTGATTCTATAGCTGCACAATCAATAAAATTCTTGGCACCTTTCACCTCGCCTATTATAAAATCATGATGAATTTCATGGGCACGAAGTCCAGCGAAAGATGTGATAACCTTTCGCATTGGAAGATTTTTAACATGGTCATTTGCTTTGGCAATCAAATCGCTTATGCCTTCGGCTGTAGTGTTAGTTGCCTCCATATCATCAGTATCAACTGCAGTTGGTCCCACGAGCAAATTGCCATGAACAGTTGGAGTAATAAGAACTCCCTTGCCAAGACTTGTTGGCTGCGGAAAGATAGTGTGACTAACATGGTCTCCAACCTCTTTATCTAAAAGACAATAATCTCCTCGACGTGGAAGAATCTGGATGGTATCATCCTTTTGACAAACCATGTTATGAATTACCCCGGAATATACTCCCGCTGCATTCACAACAGCTTTGGAAATAAACTCGCCGTTGTTGGTGCTAATGTGCCAAAGCCCATCGGCATCATTTTTGATATCCTCAACCTCAGTGTTAAATTTAAAATCCACACCATTAACATTGGCATTTTCTGCCATGGCGATACACAGTTTGAATGGACATACTATGCCACCAGTTGGCGCGTACAAAGCCCCTTCAACCTTATCTGAAAGATTAGGCTCCATCTTAAGAGCCTCTTCTCTATTTAAAATCTTTAAACCCTTAACGCCATTTTTAATTCCACGGTCGTATAGTTCCTGTAAGCCAAAAAGCTCTTCCTTGTGAATGCAGACAACCATAGAACCATTTCTCTTAAATGGAATATCCAAATCCTTGCAAAGCTGGTCCATCATTTCATTTCCGCGAACATTAAGCTTTGCCATAAGTGTTCCTGACGCGGCATCAAACCCTGCATGGATTATGGCGGAGTTGGCCTTTGAAGTGCCCTCACATACATCATCACATTTTTCTAGAACGCAAACATCTGCCTTGTATCTAGATAACTCTCTTGCGACAGCAGCTCCACTGACGCCTGCACCTATAACTATGACATCATATATCATATTCTTCTCCTGCCCCTCATTTAAAATAGTATTAAATAGATATACTTATTCTATCCCCTTTTTATGTAAAAGCTGTGAGTCAGCTACTCTTTTGCCCAACCTCTTGTGGAAGCCACTGCCTTAGCCCAACCCTTAAGGCAAGCCCTTCTCTCCTCATCGGGCATCTCTGGTGTAAACTCCCTGTCCACTGACCAATTGTTGATTACATCATCCTTGCTCTTCCAATAACCTACTGCTAGCCCTGCTAAGTAAGCTGCTCCCATGGCCGTGGTCTCTACGCAACTTGGGCGAAGTACGCTTGTGTTAATAATATCCGACTGAAATTGCATAAGGAAATTATTGTTGGAAGCTCCGCCATCAACCTTTAATGATGTAAGATGCTTTCCAGAATCAAGCTCCATTGCATGCAAAACATCATAGGTCTGATACGCCAGGGACTCTAGTGTGGCCCTAATGATATGGTACTTGTTTACACCACGTGTAAGACCTGTAATGGAACCGCGAGCGTATGGGTCCCAGTATGGTGCACCAAGGCCTGTAAATGCAGGCACAACATAGCAACCATTGGTGTCCTTTACTCTTGTTGCAAAGTATTCTGAATCAGGTGAAGAATCCACAATCTTTAGCTCATCTCTAAGCCACTGAATAGCTGCTCCTGCAACATAAACGGAGCCTTCCAAAGCATAGGTAACCTTGCCGTCCAGTCCCCATGCGATGGTTGTAAGCAAATCATTCTTGGAAAAAATTGGTTTTTCACCTGTGTTCATCAGCATGAAGCATCCAGTACCGTATGTATTTTTTGCATCACCCTCGTTAAAGCAGGTCTGTCCAAACAATGCTGCCTGTTGATCTCCTGCTGCACCAGCAATTCGAACTGCTCCGCCAAAAAATTCTGGATCAGTCTCTCCATAGATATAACTAGAAGGCTTAACCTCTGGAAGCATACTCATTGGAATATCTAAAATCTGACAAAGTTCTTCATCCCACTCTAAGGTATTGATGTTGAAAAGCAACGTACGACTGGCATTAGAATAGTCTGTCACATGAACCTTGCCCTTTGTAAGCTTATATATCAACCAGGAATCAACTGTGCCAAAGCAAAGCTCGCCTTTCTCCGCCTTTGCTCTAGCCCCCTCAACGTTATCTAAAATCCAACGAATCTTGGTTCCTGAAAAATATGGGTCAAATTTAAGCCCTGTCTTTTGCTGAAACTTTTCAACAATGCCAGGAATCTTTCCCTTCATCTGCTCTGCAAAATCTGCAGTACGACGACACTGCCAAACAATGGCATGGCTTATTGGCTGACCTGTTGCCCTATCCCAGACAATTACAGTCTCGCGCTGATTAGTAATTCCGATTGCTGCAATATCTTCCGCTTTTGCACCGACCTGCTGCATAGCAGTTCTTGCAACTGAAAGCTGCGTCTGCCAAATCTCACCTGCATCATGCTCTACCCAACCCGGTTGTGGGAAAAATTGCGTGAACTCCTTTTGTGCCACAGAACACATCTGCCCCTTTTCGTTAAAAAGAATGCACCGGTTACTAGTTGTACCCGAATCAAGTGCCATCACGTATTTTGTCATAGTCCCCTTCTCCTTATAAATCAACTTATTTATATTTTACACCACATGGCCTTGCGATGCACTCTTAGGGTACAAGAAAGAGTTTTGCTACGCAAAACTCCAGCAGTGCGAGGCGACATTTGCTGTAAGCAAATAAATTCTTCTGTCGCCGAGACACATATTTCACACGAAGTGTGTTTTTTACCTTATAGGAGATTGCAAAGCAATTTCCTATAAGGCAAAAAAAGCACGGCCCATGCCGTGCTTTGGGTTTATATATTTATTTCTGTGCATCCATAATAGCGTTGAATAAATCATCGTACTCTTCGAATGCTGGATACTGTGGGTAATCCTTCTTGATAGCATCTGTACTTCTGAAGAGGAAGCCAGCCTTTGATGCCTCAATCATAGCAAGGTCGTTGAAGCTATCGCCGCTTGCAATTGTCTCAAATCCGCAAGATTGAAGAGCTCTAACTGTTGTAAGCTTGCTCTTGTCGCAGCGCATCTTGTAACCTGTAATCTCTCCATTGTCAGCAACTACTAACTCGTTGCAGAAGATTGTTGGCATGCCAAGCTTTGCCATAAGAGGACCTGCGAACTGTGAGAAAGTATCACTGATTATGATAACCTGTCCGTTTGCTCTAAGCTTATCTAAAAACTCCTTTGCACCTGGAAGTGGATCAATAGTTGCGATTGTATCCTGTATTTCTTTTAATCCTAAACCGTGTTCCTTTAAAATATCAATTCTGTATTTCATAAGCTTGTCATAATCTGGCTCATCTCTTGTTGTCTTTTCAAGCTCAGGAATTCCTGTAGCCTTTGCAAATGCAATCCAAATCTCTGGTACTAATACACCTTCTAAGTCTAAGCAAGTAACGTACATAAATAACATATCTCCTTTGTATAACTATATATAAATGAGCTTATTTAAAACTCTTTAGAAAAATCTAATAACAGAAATGATTCCGCCAAGAGCCGCCTGTCTCTCGTTAAATTCTGCCTCGGTCATTTC
>JAEEGJ010021399.1_pt1 | contig 13924 bp, 9 predicted proteins | sample 8958761 | NCBI WGS metagenome assembly JAEEGJ01 (sample SAMN16246546, study PRJNA631951) | gut metagenome | biome: gut microbiome; feature: rumen; material: RS-attached | host: Bos | place: Iran: Karaj | collected 2018-10 | reverse complement strand
AGCGGCTGGCGGTGACGCTTCAGGCGGCGGCGCGGCGGCTGGCGGTGACGCAGGCGGCGCAGCAGGCGGATTCGCTGAATATTGATAAAAGGTGATACTTTGAGCAATAACATCAGATTATGCTGTCCATGCCATTTTGGTCTGGAAAGCGTATTAAAATATGAGATCCAGAAAATCGGCGGTACTGACCTGAAGGTCAGCGACGGAAAAATAAGCTTCACGGGTGACGGAAATATCCTCGCCCGTGCCAATATCTGCCTTTCAACGGCAGAAAGAGTCCTCATAGAACTGATAGAGTTCAGGGCTACGACCTTTGAAGAACTCTTCCAGGGCGTCAGGGCGGTAGAACTTGAACGCTATATCGGTCCCAAGGACGCATTCCCGGTAAAGGGCTATTCTCTTAATTCAGCCCTTCACAGCGTTCCAGACTGCCAGTCAATTGTCAAAAAGGCTGCTGTGGAACGCCTTAAATCCAAATACGGTATAAACTGGTTCGACGAAACAGGTCCGACAGTACAGATAAAGTTCAGCATATTAAAGGACGTAGTTTCACTCTACCTTGATACCAGCGGCGTCGGTCTCCACAAGCGCGGATACAGACGCAATTCAAATGCAGCTCCGATAAAGGAGACTCTGGCAGCGGGCATAATCGACCTTGCCCGTGTACGCCCTGACTCTGTAGTATGCGACCCGTTCTGCGGCAGCGGCACTCTTCTTATAGAAGCCGCTCTGAAAGCGCTTCGCATCGCTCCCGGTATAAACAGGCGCTTCGCCGCTGAAAAATGGAGCACCGTTGATGACCGTATATGGCAGGAGGAGCGCAAAAGAGCTATCGATAATGTTGACAAGTCTGCCGAATTCCACGGTATAGGCGCTGACATTGACGACGCTGCCGTTGCTCTGACTCTTGACAACGCTCATAAGGCAGGCATCAAGTCAAGGCTGACCATAGAACAGGCTGACATTGCGAACTTCGTTCAGCCGTCAGACTCAATAGTTATATGCAACCCGCCCTATGGCGAAAGGCTGCTCGAACTCCGTGAGGCTGAGGATATCTACCGCAAAATGGGAAGAGTCCTCGGAAAAGGCGGCAGCAGACAGAGCTACATCATCTCCCCTCACGAGGAGTTTGAAAAGTTCTTCGGAGCAGAGGCGCATAAGCGCCGCAAGCTCTATAACGGCATGATTAAATGTCAGCTGTATATGTATTTCTGACAAAAAAGCTCCGTATATGCGGAGCTTTTACTTTAACAGGTGGTGGGTAAAATGAAATATCCATTGAAAAGAAAGCTCCTGCACTTGTTCTTTCCTTCGCGCTGTCCGTTATGCGGAGAGCTTATAGGAGCTTTTGACCGTTTCTGCGCCGGCTGCGCTGACAAACCCGTAAGATATGAAGGAAATTTCAGCATTGAAGGAACTGACAGCTTCACGGCTGCTTTTGAATATGATGACAATATAAAGCCAGCTGTTTTCCTGCTGAAAGACGGTATCTGCGGCAATGCCGCCTATGCTCTCGGCGGCGCTCTTGCAGACAGGCTCAGAGGAAACGGTACCGACAGCGATATAGACATCATAGTACCAGCGCCGATGTACAGGTGCGACGTAAGAAAACGCGGCTTCAACCAGTCTGCTCTCATAGCGGAAGAGGTCGGAAGGATACTCGGCATACCTTCCGATCGCAGTGCAGTTGTAAAAACACGTCCAACCCATACTCAGAAAGGTCTGCGCGGCAGAGAAAGAAAAGTAAATCTGAGCAATGCCTTCTCGGCTTCAGACAGACTAAAAGGCAAACGCGTCCTTTTAGTGGACGATATATGCACTACAGGCAGCACTCTCCGTGAGGTCGCTGCCGCAATAAAAAAAGCAGGCGCTGCTTCAGTACACTGCGCCTGCTGCTGTAAAACGATCTCCCACAAAGACTGAGCTCTGTGGGAGATATTTTTTTATCCGTTCCGCTTTTTGATGAACTGCGTCAGCGCCATCGGCGAGTTGTTTCCTGATACATAAGCATAATACGCAAGTATCAGTGACGCATCTACCGCGTCGATAACACCGTCGCCGTTAACGTCAGCTGCAACCACCTGATGAGAATCCTCAAATGTTGTAGGCTCTCCGATGGAAAGTGCAGCATACTCCGCGAGGACCATTGATGCGTCAACAGAATCTATCATTCTGTTATTGTTTACATCTCCGAGAGCATAAGGCGGATTCTCAACAACTCTGATGCTTCCGACTGCTACGCCCTTGGTGAAGATATAATCGGTCATCGCCTTACCTTCATCATTATACTCGATATTCATGAACAGCGGCTTTTCACCGTACTTTGTAGGTCCTATCTCAAAATTGAAGATATCTCCTACCTTGCAGTCCTTGGGGAGAGTGAAATCAACAGTCCACATAAGGCCGTCCTTACCTGCATTGTTTCTGCCGGCTGTAACAAGTGTTATGAAATCGCCGGTATCACCTTCACCCTGTCCGCAGGTGAGCTTTGAGATAGCGGGGCCTCCGCAGGCTTCTCCTACCTGCATACGGTCATCATAATAGAGGTAAATGAGCGTATTGCAGTAGCGCTGGTTCGCACCGTCCACGTATATCTCAACTGTCTGTGTATTTGTAAGCGCATCATTCAGGCATACTTCCGTATGGCTGAGGTGGAAAACAGGTTTTCCCTGTTCAGCCGGGGCATATGACACAGTAGAAGTCGTTGTTGTAACAGCTTCAAGAAGGTATGTATTCATACGCAGCTGTGTAGTAGTTCCGTCAACATTTCTGACTGATACCACCGGTATAAACGTCGTTTCAACTGTTGTGGTAGTTGCGGAAACATCTGATGTCACCGTTGTTGAAGAGGTAGTGCTTTCCGTTGTTGCCTCAGTCGTTGTTGTGGAAGTAACTGTTGTCTCAGGAGCAGAAGTTGTTGTTGTAACAGCTTCTGTTTCCGTGATGCTCTCAGTAGTAAGGGGAGCAGTTGAAGCCACGGTTGTGAGCTCCTCAGTAGTAGTTGTCGTTACAGGCTCAGTAACAGTCGTTACCGGCTCGGTCGTGGTCGTTGTAGTCTCAGTTGTGGTCTCGGCAGTTGTGGTCGTTGTTTCCACTCTCCACTCATCCGGGATAGGTCCGAGGCTCTTGAACTCGTAGCCGTACCTCTCGGCATAGGCCTGTGCGGTAGAGTTGTCGTAACCCTCGATAACACCGTAATATACCGGACCGCCGTCACCGCTGGACTGGTAGGAACAAATGGTATTTCCTCCATCATGTATCACACAGTAGGGATTGCAGATACGGACAGACTGAAGCTTGGTACACTTTGTAAACGCCTTGTCCTCTATCTCCTCGATCGCTTTGGTCAGGATTACCTCCTCGACCTCCGAGCCTTCAAAAGCTCTTTCGCCAACAATTGTAACGCTGAGTCCCTGCACTGTTGTAGGGATATAGATAACGCCTCTTGTTGTTCTGGCATCTCTTACTTCAACGTGATCCTTCAGTTTTGCATAGCTGATTCCGATCTCCATTACCTTGCCGGAATCCATCTCTATTGCCGGTCTTACTGTACTCAATGCCGCATATCCGCTTTTTACAGAGTTTGAAGGCAAAGTTCCGCTCAACATAAGTGCAGAAAGACATACGGCAGCTATTTTAGTGACTTTCATAAACACCTCCGAATTATAATAAAAATCATCCCGCTGCAGACTGTCTGCAGCTATTGTTCCTTTTTTCCCCGGACCGCTCCCTCGTCCCGTCAGTCAATGCTTGGTCATTAATGATAAGCGATAACAATACGTTTGTGCGATGTCTGAGCGTAACGATTATCAGGGACTTGAACCCTGTGCCGCTCCCGGCACCGCCAAACTTTATGCTTTCCTTGCGGAAAGACTTTTTTGCATTCGCCCTGCCGGTGACTACACCATATGAGCTCAGATGAGCTCAGTCGACCAGTTCAGCGCCTGTATCCGGTTATCGGTTATACGAAACTCCTTTGACATATCGTCTATCTTTTTCTGGAGTTTCCTGACGTCGACCGTGCTGAGTATTTTTATCTCGGTCATTCTCGCACGTTTCGCCGTCTGACTGGCATTGGAAACAATATCTTTATATACAGCGATCTTCTCCTTGAGAACATCTCTCGCGGCAATAAGCTCCGTAATACTTTTTCCTTCGGAAATAGTAACACAGTTTGTATGATTTATCCTGCGCATAAGCTCCTCAAGACGTGATAATGAACTGTCAAGCTCTTTCAGGAGCGCCTGCGGATCCTCTGCAGGCTTTTCATTTTCCTGTACTATCACGTTATTGATGAGCCTGCTTCTAAGCTGTTCGATACTTCTGTTCAGATCTGCCCGTTCCTGTAGTGCTTCTGCAAGTTTCATTCCATCACTCCATATTATTAAGATGTATTGCTAAAAGTGGAGAGCTGAAGAATATATGATTATGTGTCTGGTATTGCTTTTATCCTATATTTCTGTCAAGATCATCAGATCCTTCTCAACTCTGAACACTCAGATCATTCTTTCATTTCCTGTCATTATAGTCGTAAAACATTTCGTCTATGAGCTTGTCATAGTCGCTGCTGTCTCCCAAAGCCGCCTTAATCAGCGCACCTGCATTCCTGAATGCAAGTCTGAAATAAAGCCAATCCCCCATCTCATCAAACTTTCTCGTAGAGTTGATGAGGTAATTGTTTTTAAGACAGCCGTACTTTTTTCCCTCCTTTTTTCCGTATCTGCGGATATTTATTGCGGTCGCGATATCTTCTGCCGCTTTTTTCCCGGCGAATCCGCCGACTGCCTCGAAGGTCCTTTTCTCAGCCCAGAAAATACCGCAATACAATCCTGAAAGTTTAAAACCCAAACGACATATGATCTCATTTACCCTGATCGGGAACGAATAGCGCTCAAATCTTATAGGAGCACCGCCTCCGATATACTTTCCGCTGTTAAGTCTTCCAAGAACCTCGCGTATAGTATTTACGGTCATGCGGTTGTCACAGTCTATAGTGACTATGACTCTGCCCTTTGCAGCGCTTATCCCCGTATTTCTCACAGTTGCTATACACCTGCTCTCATCAGTTACCACTACGGCACCATTGGCAGCTGCAAGCTCTGCGGTACGGTCAGTACACCTGTTGCACACCACAATGATCTCAACGCCGCATTTTACGTGCTCTGCAGCACGCTTAACACTGTTTATGCACCTTACTACGTAGCTTTCTTCATTGTGAGCAGGAATTACAACTGAAACCGTTATATTATTTGACATTATGAACATTCCTTCCCCTTAGCGTGTTCACTTTTCCTATAAATTATACCACTTTTTTTACTACCAGTCAATAGTTTTTAGCTTTTAATACTATATTAAAAAAAGAAATTTATTCTATAGGGGTATATATTATCTGAATATTCTTTCGGCTAAAAACGAGCAAATCCACCATATTGCGTTGTTCTTCACCAAATTTATTTTTTTGACGAACGGCAAAAGCGATGAAAAATCTGACAAATGTCAAGGAGAAAAATCTGAAATTTTTATTAATAATTCAAAGTTTTATCTATTAGTCGCAGCTATTTTTGATATCTGCGCAACAAATGGTGAGCATGATCTATAATAGCAGCACTGCTGTTCTGTGGATTTTGATTACGTGTTATAATTTTTGGCTCATTTCCTTTTGTAAATTAACTTTTCAGCCTATTTAAATTTATTTTTTGACGAGAGAAAATTCAAGCCGTTTTTTGTACAAAATAACAGTCCGCGCTGCAAAAGTATATGGACCGGCAGCCTGAAGGCAATGTATTTCATTTATAAGCCCTGCTCCTCATTATTAATTATATTTTGTGAAAAATGTCTTTTTCGGCTTGACAAAACTGAGGTTTTAATGTATATTTAAGGTGTATAGGTACGGAGAGATACCGTGCCTGAAAATATTTAATACGAGAGGGGTATTAAACATGATAATAAACAAGATAACGGCAGCTGTTTCTGCTCTTGCCATGACCGCGGGCGTACTTACATACGTACCAAAGACAGGCATACAGGAAGAGCTTCCAAGGACAAACGCAGCTTCTTCCTATAATTACGCGGAGGCTCTGCAAAAGTCGATGTTCTTCTATGAGGTGCAGCAGTCAGGAAAGCTCCCGGACTGGAACAACGTAACATGGAGAGCAGACTCAATGGTCGATGAGAGCGGCAAGGAGACAGACGCCGTTCCCGGAGGCTGGTTCGACGCCGGCGACCATTTCAAGTTCACTCTGACGAACGCTTATTCTGCTTCACTCATGGCATGGGGCTATATCGAGTACAAGGACGCTGTTGACAATGCAGGTCTCGGCGAGCTTTACCGCAACAACCTGCAGTGGGGTCTCGATTACGTTTTAGCCTGCGACAAGGGCGGCGGAAAGATGATAGGCACTATCGGCGACTTTACAGGCGGCTCCACAGACCATAATATATGGTGCAGCGCCGAGGTATATCTCCGCAAGCATCATCTCAACAATGGCGACTGGAAACGTCCGAGCGATACTATATCCAACGCTTCCGTTGCGGCGCTCTCCGCAGCTTGTCTCGCAGAGGGATATCTTGTATTCAAGGACACCCAGCCCGACAAGGCGGCAGATTACCTGAAGCACGCAAAGGACCTCTTTGAAGGTGCTGACAAGATAAGAGCAAACAAGGACGTAGGCGGTATGTCAGGTATGTACAATACCTCCTCGTGGCTCGACGACTGTATGTACGCAGCAAACTGGCTCTACAGAGCTACAGGCGACAAGAGCTACCTTGACAAGATCGAAAAGGACTATATCCCCAACTTCCCGCTGGAGAACCAGTCCACAGACAGAAAGTATACATGGGGTCTCTGCTGGGACGACACCTCTCAGGCAGCAGCTCTCCTCTACGCTCAGAACACAGGCAGTCAGGAGTGGATTGACCACGTCAACCGTCATCTGAAATACTGGATGGGTGAGGATTCCAAGCCCTTTGAAGGAAGTATAACCTCCAAGGGACTCTCATGGCTCACCAACTGGGGCTGTCTCCGTCACGCAACAAATACCGCATGGCTTGCAAAGCTGGCAAGTGATACCATATTCAAGGACGACTCATCCCTCGCTTCAAAGTACAACACATGGGCTGACAAGCAGATGAATTACTGCTTCGGCGACAACGAGGAGGGCATAAGCTACGTTCTCGGCATGGGTTCCAAATGGCCTCAGGCTATCCACCACAGGACTGCTTCCGGTATCCACGATGACCACTGGAACGAGCTCGGACAGAAGTCCGGCGGCAACGAGGGCTGGCAGACAGAGTATGCTCATACTCTCTACGGCGCTCTCATCGGCGGTCCTGACAGCAAGGGCAGCTACGGCAATTATAAGGTATCAGACTATCAGTACACCGAGGTAGCTATCGACTACAACGCAGGATATACAGCTGCTCTCTGCGCTATGATCGCAGACAACGGCGGTTCTCCTCTTGCAGACTTCCCGCTTACCGAAACTCCCACATGGGACGAATGGCAGGTAGCCGCTGTTATCAACGGCTCCGGAAGCAGCTACACAGAGGTAAAGGCTTGGGCTATGAACCACACCGCATGGCCGGCAAGAGTTGCTGAGGATATTGAGTACCGCTACTACTTCGACGTATCAGAGGTGCTTGAATCAGGTCTTACAATAGACGATATCACTGTTGAAGGCAAGTCTCAGCAGTACGGTGAAGGCAAGCAGGGTCACGCAACAGTTTCGGGTCCCTATAAATACGAAGGTGACACAACCGGCAATACATACTACGCTCTTATCAAGTTCGACGACGGAAGAGCTATACAGCCTACCGGTCAGAGCGAGCACAGAGACGAGGTTCAGTTCAGGGTATCTATCCCCGACGGCAAGGGCGGCACATGGGATCCTTCCAACGACTGGTCATACAAGGGCGGTCTTGCAAAGGCTTCCGACCTCAAGAAAGCTGATTCGCTCAACAAGCAGATAACAATGTATGTTGACGGCGTTCTTGTATGGGGTACCGAGCCTGACGGAACAGAGCCTGCTCCCTATACTGTACCCGGGAGTAGCGGTTCAACCACAACGACCTCAGCAACCACAACAACCACAACTTCAACAACAACCACTACAACCACAACAACTACTACAACAAGTACAGCTCCCACTACTACAAGCACTACAAGCTATACTGACACGACTACAGAGACTACAACTACCAGCGGAGGCGGAGAAAATACAGATAGTGTTACCAAATGGGGTGACGCTAACTGTGACGGCGGTGTCGATCTGGCAGACGCTGTTATAATCCTCCAGTCACTCGCAAACCCGAACAAGTACGGTCTCTCCGGCACGGACGAACACCACATCACCGAACAGGGAGCCCTCAACGGCGACGTTTATGAGAACGGTACGAACCTCACCGCAAACGATGCGCTCAGCATCCAGAAGTTCTGCCTGAACCTCATAAAAGAGCTTCCTGAAAAATAAATAATTAATTCACAATTAAGAAATAAGAGGAATTTACTTTCCTCTTATTTTTTTTACATTTTTGTAAAATGTGTACAAATCTTTAAGAACCCCATTAGAGAAATACACGAAATTCCAGAAAACTATTTACTTTTTTTTTTCGATATAATATAATATGAGTGATGAATAGGCATCGGTGCAAGCTCCGCTGAGGAGAGCCTATTTTTCGCGGAATTCAAACAGATATAACCGCAATGTTTGCACTGACATTGCGTTATAAAATATCTTACAAAATATCAGGGAGGGTATTCAAATGCACAAGAAAACAAAGAAGATACTTGCCAGCGTTATGGCTCTGGCAATGTTCGCTCCGTCGACTGTTGCTTCACTCGCACCCATGACAGCTTCAGCTGGTCTGGTTGTCGGCGAAAGTGAATTCACACACAAGGCTCTGCCTTGGCACACTTGTGAGTCAAGCCCTGCAAAGCAGGATTTCGAGCTTACAAGTGATGGTACATTCCACGTAATCGTTAAGGTTGCTGAAGGCGCCGACAAGGAAAAGTGGGATCTCCAGGTAAGACACAGAAACCTCAACTTCAAGTCCGGTCACGAGTACAAGGTAAGCTTCAAGGCTAAGGCTAAGAGAGACGGTATGGAGCTCTGCTCAAAGATCGGTAACATCAAGGGTGACGAAGAGTATTTCGAGCTCGACGGTGAGTCCAACGATATGCACATGGGACCTCACATGGGTGGTAAGTGGCCGAATGCCGCTGTTAAGCTCACAACTGACTGGCAGACATTCGAGGGTACTTTCACTCCTACACAGGACCTCGAAGCTTGTGAGTGGTGCTTCCACTATGCAAAGGGTACTAAGTATCAGGGTAATGCACAGGAAGGCGACGAGATCTGGTTCGACGATATGGTAATCGATTGCGTTACCTGCGGCGACAAGGCTCCCGGAAAAGACTGCTGTAACTCAGATCCTAAGGAATCCTACGGTGCAACAAACCGTGACTACGCTGCTAACTATGATGATAACCTCATGAAGAACGGCAAGACCGTTAACTTCATCTCTGTTAACCAGATCGGTTACTTCACAGATTTCGCTAAGATAGCTACTCTCGGCGATAACAAGGGTGATATCCTTTACGGCGCTACAACAATCGACCTTTCAGGTACATATACATGGAACCTCGTTGACGCTAAGTCAGGTCAGGTCGTTGAGTCAGGCACAACAGGCGCTGTAACAAAGGACGCTGATTCAGGTGACTCTGTTTGCAAGATCGATTTCTCAAGCTTCAAGACTCCCGGCAGATACTACCTCCAGATCGACGGTAAGGACTGGAGATCATTCGAGTTCAATATCGGCGATGACATCTATTCAGATTCTTCACACGATATGCTCAAGAACGCTCTGAACTACTTCTATCAGAACCGTTCAGGTCTCGATATCGAAGAGAAGTACATCACTTCAGGCGATAAGAGCACTCTCGCTCATAAGGGCGGTCACAAGACTGATAAGGCTTACGTTCAGAAGGAATGGAAGAACGAGTACCTCAGCCCAACAGAGGCTACAAGCACTTACGCTTCATCAACCATCACAGCCAACAAGGGCTGGTACGATGCTGGTGACCACGGTAAGTACGTTGTTAACGGCGGTATCTCTGTATGGACTCTCCTTAACATGTATGAGAGAGCTTTACATAACGATAATACAGCAAAGAAGTTCGCTGACGGTTCAGGCGCAGTAAATATCCCTGAGAGCGGCGACTCAAAGAAGATCCCGGATATCATCGATGAGTGTCTCTACGAGCTCGAATTCATGACAGCTATGAAGGTTGATTCTTCAGAGCCTACATGGGGCAAGTATGCAGGCATGGTTTACCACAAGCTCCATGACCACAAGTGGACAGGACTTGCTACAAGACCTTGGGATTACGTTGACGAGTGGGAGACTGAGCGTATAGTTAAGCCGCCTACGTTCGCTGCAACACTTAACTACGCTGCTTGTGCTGCACAGGTAGCAAGACTTATAGAGCCTTATGATTCAGAGAAGTCAGCATTCTACCTCAAGGAAGCTAAGGCAGCTTATGAGGCAGCTGAGAAGAACTGGTATGAGGCAACAAGCTCAGAAGAGACAAACAAGACTTCTCTCTATGCTCCGTTCAACCAGGCTAAGGGCGGTGGTCCTTACGGCGATAACGAAGTAAAGGACGATATGTACTGGGCAGCTTGCGAGATCTTCGTATCTGCAAGCGCACTCGGCGATTCTGACGCTGATACATACCTCACCAAGCTTTCTGAATACAAGAACGCTTTCAAGATTCCTGAGAGAATCACAGGCGGTGAGAACCAGTCAGGTACATTCTCAGTTCTTAACTGGGGTAATACAGCTTCCGCTGGTTCGATCTCACTTCTCCTTAACAGCCAGTATCTCACAGATACTCAGAAGGATACACTGATCAAGTCACTCACTGATACTGCTGATGCATATATCAAGGAGGAAGAGACACAGGGCTACGGTATCCCATACAAGTATGACGGACCTGGCTACACTGATGAGAACAACCTCACATCTGATATCATCATCAAGGGTTATGAGTGGGGTTCAAACTCAATGGTTATCAACAACCTCATGGCTATGGCTTACGCTTATGATGTAACACAGGACGTTAAGTACATGAACGGTGTTCTTACTGGTATGAACTACCTCCTTGGCTGTAACCCGCTTTCATTCTCATATGTAACTGGTTACGGTACATACAAGGAAAAGAATCCTCACCACAGATATTGGTCTTACGAGCTCGATAAGACTCTGCCTATGGCTCCTGACGGAGTTCTTTCAGGCGGTCCTAACGCTGGTCTCCAGGATCCATATGTACGTGCTCTCGGATTCGTTCCCGGTAAGGAGGGCAACCCGTCACAGAGATGTTTCGTTGACTCAATCGAAGCATGGTCCACAAACGAGGTTACTATCAACTGGAACGCTCCTCTGGCTTGGATCGTTGAGTTCCTCCAGGATAAGGACGAGAAGTATGATATAAGCGATGGAAATGGTACAACAACATCATCAACAACTACAACCACAACTACGACTACAACTAAGGACACAACAACTACAACATCTACAACCTCAAACGGCGGTTCAACTACTGTTACTAAGTGGGGAGACGCTAACTGCGACGGTGATGTAGATATGTCAGATGCTGTTCTTATCATGCAGTCACTTGCTAACCCGAACAAGTATGGCATCGGCGGTACAGACGCTAAGGCTATCACAGCTCAGGGTCAGGCTAATGCAGATGTAGATACAAGCAGCGCAGGAATTACTGCTAACGATGCTCTCCGCATCCAGGAATTCCTCCTCCACAAGATCTCATCTCTCGATCCTACTAAGTAATTAGTAAATTATCAATAAAATAAAGCGGCGCTTCGGCGTCGCTTTGTTTTTCAGGAGGCGGTATTCTGGCTAATATACTTGACTATCTCGACTGGAGAGGCGATGTCCCCTTCTCCGCCGACCCTTTCAACGAGATCGACGGAATGATACTGTCACAGCTGTGCTACGTTCACCTTGAAGGTGTCGTTTCGGAAAGCTTTGACGAGGAGATCTCTATCCCCGACGCTTACCGTTTATACAGACCGGACGATATAGATGTGAACAAACGAATACTGACATTTGAGCAGGACAATATCCTTTTCAAAAAACTGGCTGAGTCACGGCGCTTTCGCGGTGCCGCCCTGCGCGGTTTTGTGAGCAGCATCGAAACTTCTGAGGATATGCAGTTTTCCGCACTCACCTACCGTCTTGACGATGAGAGCGGCTTCCTCGCTTTCAGAGGCACCGACGGCACAGTCGTGGGCTGGAAGGAGGACTTCAACCTCAGCTTCATGCAGCAGACAGCCGGTCAGGAACGCGCAATAGAATATCTTAACACCGCTTTCGCTAACGATGACAAGCCGATACGTCTCGGCGGTCACTCAAAAGGCGGCAACTTCGCTATATTCAGCTCTCTCTACTGTGATGAGAGCATACGCAGCCGTATAGTTAATATATACTCATACGACGGACCGGGATTCAGGAACGAGGTCATAGAGTCAGAGGTATACAACAATATGCTGCCTAAGATAAAATGCTTTATACCTCAGGTATCCATTGTCGGTATGCTTCTCGGCAATGCTTCCGAACCGAAAATAGTAAAAAACTCCGCTATCGGCATAAAGCAGCACTTCGCCTATAACTGGGAGCTGAAACGGAACCGCTTTCTGCTCACAGACAAGCTGAAAAAATCAGGCGATGTGATAAACAAGGCTATATCCGGTATGCTCGACGATTTCAGCGATGCAGAAAGGGAGATATTCACTGAATCTCTCTTTGAGATACTTCAGGCTCCCGATAAGGAAACGCTGAAGGAGCTCAATAAACTCAGGTCTTATCCGTCCATAATAAAGGCTTTCTCAAAGCTGAAGCCCGAACAGCAGGTTGTAATGAAGGATGCTTTCCGAAAAATAGCCCAGAACGGCAAGGGCGCATTCTTCAAATAAAAACAGGGTAAATAACATTTTAGGTGCCGGGCGTTTGCGTAATTGTCACCAATTGCGAACGCCATACCCCCAAAAATATACTCTAAAAACAAAAAAGGCTTCACGGAATGACCGTGGAGCCTTTAAATTTGCTATTAATAATCAGACACCGTACTTAGCTGTAGCAACCGGAACACCGGGGCCCATTGTTGAAGTAACTGTGCAGCTCTTGAGGTAAGTACCCTTTGCAGCAGCAGGCTTAGCCTTAACAACAGCTTCCATAAGTGTGTTGAAGTTCTCTTCGAGCTTTGCAGCGCCAAAAGAAGCCTTTCCGATAGGACAGTGAATGATGTTTGTCTTGTCGAGACGATACTCGATCTTACCAGCCTTAGCCTCTGTAACAGCCTTTGCAACATCGGGAGTTACTGTACCGGCCTTGGGGTTTGGCATAAGACCACGGGGTCCGAGAACCTTACCGAGACGTCCAACGAGTCCCATCATGTCAGGTGAAGCGATAACTACGTCGAAGTCCATCCAGTTTTCCTTCATGATCTTGTCAACGAGATCCTGACCGCCAACGAACTCAGCGCCTGCGCCCTGAGCTGCCTCATACTTGTCTTCCTTGCAGAATACGCATACACGAACAGTCTTACCTGTACCGTTAGGGAGAACAACAGCGCCTCTTACCTGCTGGTCAGCGTGTCTTGAGTCAACGCCGAGACGGATATGAGCCTCAATTGTCTCATCGAACTTAGCCTTTGCATTCTTGCAAACGAGGTCAAGAGCCTCTGTGGAATCATACTGCTTTGCATAATCAACAGCCTTTGCGCTGTCAACATATTTTTTGCCGTGTTTCATTATATTTCCTCCTATTTAAGTGGTAATACCGGGAGCTTATAGCTTACCCGATTAGCGGAATTTTCCTCCCACCAATAGAACTCTGAACGGGATAA
>JAEEGJ010021396.1_pt1 | contig 13925 bp, 13 predicted proteins | sample 8958761 | NCBI WGS metagenome assembly JAEEGJ01 (sample SAMN16246546, study PRJNA631951) | gut metagenome | biome: gut microbiome; feature: rumen; material: RS-attached | host: Bos | place: Iran: Karaj | collected 2018-10 | reverse complement strand
CAACGCCCCCTTTCTTCTACCTTGCCCCCGTTCTTAGTTTTCATTAAAATACATAATAATTACCTTCCCTCAGGAGCTTATTATGATTTTTTCACCAGTAGAAATTCAGGAAACTGTAAATATGTTTATGCGCCAGAAGCTGGATATCCGCTGTATTACAATGGGTATTTCTCTTCTGGATTGTGCTGATTCTGACAGCAAACGTGCCTGCGATAAAATCTATGACAAGATTATGAAGAAGGCCGGCAAGCTGGTTCAGACAGGTCAGGATATTGAAAAAGAATTTGGTGTACCTATCATCAATAAACGCATTTCTGTAACTCCAATTGCTCTTGTTGCAGGTGCCAGCGAAGCTAAGAATTACGTTCCATATATTAAAACCCTCGACCGCTGTGCCCACGAGCTTGGCGTAAACTTTATCGGAGGCTTTTCTGCCCTGGTTCAGAAAGGTATTACTCCTGCAGACCGCATCCTCATAGACTCAATTCCTGAAGCCCTTGCTTCAACTGATTTTGTTTGTTCATCAGTAAATGTTGGAAGCACTAAGTCTGGAATCAACATGGACGCCGTAAAACTGATGGGTGAAACAATCGTAAAGACTGCAGAAGTTTCTAAAGACTGCGAAGTAAACGGCTGTGCAAAGCTGGTAGTTTTCTGTAACGCTCCTGAAGACAATCCATTTATGGCAGGGGCTTTCCACGGCCCTGGAGAAGCAGACTGCGTAATCAACGTAGGTGTTTCTGGTCCTGGCGTTATTCTTGCAGCCGCTAAGGAATACAAAGGTCAGCCAATCAATGTGCTCGCTGATGGTATTAAAAAGATGGCCTTTAAGATTACCCGTATGGGTCAGCTTGTTGGAAGCGAGGCTGCTAAGCGTCTTGGTGTTCAGTTTGGTATTCTTGATTTGTCTCTCGCTCCTACTCCAGCCGTAGGCGACTCAGTTGCCCGCATCCTGGAAGAAATTGGTCTCGAAGGCTGTGGTGCCCCGGGAACAACTGCAGCCCTCGCAATGCTTACTGATATGGTAAAGAAGGGCGGTGTTATGGCTTCTACAAATGTCGGCGGACTTTCTGGTGCTTTTATTCCTGTATCAGAAGATGAAGGTATGATTGAAGCTGCTAAAAATGGTTCTATCTGTCTTGAAAAGCTCGAAGCAATGACTACAGTATGTTCTGTAGGTCTTGATATGATTGCAATTCCTGGCGACACTCCTGCTACTACAATTTCGGGAATCCTTGCTGATGAGTTTGCAATTGGTATGGTAAACAATAAAACTACAGCCTGCCGCCTTATTCCGGCTCCTGGAAAGAAGGCCGGTGAATGGGTTGAATTCGGTGGCCTCCTAGGTGGCTGTCCTGTAATGCCAGTAAGCAAGTTCGGCTGTGCAGACTTCATCAACCGCGGTGGAAGAATCCCAGCTCCAATTCATTCGTTCCGCAACTAATGTCATTCTCGCGCTAGAACGTATTGTCATTCTCGGGCTTGACCCGGGAATCTCTTTCGAAGGTGTTTATGAAAAAAATTATTTTAATTGCGAGCCTGCTGCTTGCAACAGTCTTATTTACTTCCTGCCTGATTCTACCTGATGGAAAAGGTGGAACCTACACCTATGCCCTTGGTGACGATGAAATTGAATACAAAAATCCGGACGGTTCCAAAACCATAGTGAATCAGGATGGAACTGTAACACATAAAAGATGAAATTAATTCCTGTTGAAACGCCGCAAGATTTTCTTGCGGCACAACAATTTATAGCCCCATACGAAGAAACCTGTGTTTCGCTTGCCTCCCTTGTGCGGCGAAAATCTGATAAGCTTGTTTTTCTTGTAAGTTCCGACGAAGCGGTGGTTGAGTGGCCGCGAAGCGGCTGTATCGAAACCACCGGCCTGCTCGGTATTATTAATCTTGATTCTACCCTCTACCACTGCATTCCTGACCCCAGCCAGCTTGAAGCTGATTTTCTCAAGGCCCAGCTTCCCTATTTTCTGAAAAAGCCGGTCCGCTGCATAAGCGGAGAAAAAATTGCTACGGATTTTCTGATTAGAATTGTGGACTCAATAAATTGTGGTTTCGATACGTCCTCCGGACTACTCAACCACCCGGCACAAATTTATGATTATAAGATGCTACGCTGGTTGAGTACCAGCAAGGTGGTTTCGGTACGTTCTTCGGACTACTCAACCACCCTATCCGGCGGCGAAGAAATTATCCGCTGCACAGAGCACGATATGGAAGCCCTTCATCAGCTGCAGAAAGATTACATGAAAGAAGAAGTTTACGTCCCGGGACGCCCCATCACGGATGCAGAAGTTGATATCAGCCTGAGACAAATCTTAAAAAATCAGCTTTGCTTTGCCCTGACTGTAGACGGCGACATTGTTGCTAAGGCAAACACAAATGCAATCGGGATCAACTGTGTTCAGATTGGCGGAGTTTACACCCACCCTCTTTACCGCAGAAATGGCTATGCAGGAGCCCTGGTTCAGGCACTCTGTAACCGCGCCCTCCGTTCCGGCAAACAGCCTGTTCTCTTTGTAAAAGAAAAAAATACGCCCGCCTTCTCGCTCTACCAGAAACTTGGCTTTGCAGAATGCGGGCGCTATACAATTGCCTATTACTAATTACTCCAGATTCAACTTAAGCTTCAAAATAAAGTAAGTTGCTGTTCCGTAGATTGCAGAACAAATTACTCCAAAAAGAGCGTTCCAATAAAGCATACTGGCAGGATTTTCAGAATCTGAAAGGAAATTATATGTAATACCACCAATCAATCTTGATGTAAAACTTATAATCACAATTATTGCAATGAGCTTTACCATAGTTCTATGCTTTTTTGAAAGATGTCCTATTGAGTTTATCAGATAAGTAAATAATAGAATGCACAGGCTCCATGACAAATCAAAAAGAATAATTCCAAAAAAGATATAAAGCCAGTCTGCTTCAAAATGTATTATGCTCAGATTCTTTATGCACAAAGCAATAAATGAAATCAGCATCATAACTAAGGAAATTAATCCCCATACAAGTATCATGAAAATTCTTCCCCAAAGATGCTCACCTATTGTTACCGGTAAAGAAAGATTCAAATATGCTTCATCACCCAGCAGACCATTTTTAAAGCGTTTTGAAATAACACTTATTGTAACAACACCTGCAACTATTATGATTACCCAGTAAATCAAAAAGAAAAATCCGGCTAATCCATTCATTACATTCTCATTGCCATCAATATTGTATGAAAAATTAAAATCCAGGCCTCCATCAGAAGACAAAGGAACTATCAGTCCCGTAATCAAAGCAATTGCAACAATTGCAATATAAACCGGTAAAAGGATTCTTACCGAATGCTTCATTTCATATTTAAAAACTTTTCCAATCCAAGGGAAGGGATTTCTTATAGTCTTTTTATTTTCCATTTTTCTTCACTCCTGTAACAAATTAGCATCTGAACTCTTCACGGAAGAGCTGATCTATAGACATACCTGTTTCTTCACGAATTGAATCAACATCACCCTGGCGGATTATATTTCCCTCTTTGAGGAAAAGCACGTAATTCAAAACAGACTCAATGTCACTAATCAAGTGTGTCGAAATAATAACCGTAGCATTCTCACTATAATTTGAAATAATTGTATTGAGAATATAATCACGGGCAGCAGGGTCTACACCACCAATCGGCTCATCCAGCATATAAAGAGGAGCTTCACGGCTCATTGTCAAAATCAGCTGAACTTTTTCTTTGGTTCCCTTTGAAAGGCTTTTAAGTTTATCAGCTGAATCAATCTTAAGGTTCTTAAGCATTTCAAAAGCCTTAGCTTTATTAAAGTTAGGATAAAAATCAGCCATCATCTGAACAAGGTCTTTAACTGTCATCCAGTCATTAAGGTAAACTCTGTCCGGCTGATAAGCTGCAATCAGTTTTGACTCAGCACCTGGCTTTAAACCACATACTGAAATTTCACCTTCTGTTGGTTTTAAGAGTCCTGCGGCAAGCTTAAGCAGGGTTGTCTTTCCACTACCATTCGGCCCAAGCAGCCCGACAATAGCGCCTTTTGGAACCGCAATATCAATTCCCTTTAAGGCTGTCTTAGTAATATATTTTTTTGTAAGATTCTTACATTCCAAAACTGTTTCCATAAATAATCTCCCTTAGTTTTCTTCAATTATTTTTACAACTTCTTCTTTATCAAAACCCAGCGACTTCATTTTCTCAAGAAAAGCCGCTATTTCACTTTCTGCAACTTCCTTTTTCATATTAATTATCATTTCCTTATCATCTGTAATAAATCGTCCTGAAGTGCGTTCAGTACGAACCAGCCCCATACGCTCAAGCTCAGAAAGAGCCTTCTGCATGGTATTAGGATTTACCTGTGCTTTGACCGCTAAATCTCTAACTGAATCAAGGCGACTCCCTTCCGGCAATTCTCCCGAAATAATCTGCACCTTAAAATAATCAATCAGTTGAAGATAAATCGGTTTATCATTCGTAAACTGATATTCCATTATGACTCCTGTATATGGCCTATTGCAGCCATTTTAATCATTTGCATTATTGTATTAAGTGTATAATACAGTAATACAAATCCCTTGTCAACTTTTTTTTGATATTTTTCACATAAAATGTTATTATTTAGTATTAAATATAAGGATAAAAAAAATGAAAATTAAAAATATTTATTCACCTGAAGTATTAAAAATGTTTCGCCTTCTTTCTGTACTCGGTTTTCTTGCAGAGTTGTTTTATCTTATTCGTGCTTTTTACCAGATGAACTTTGTTTTACACCTATCCAATATTTCTTCTCTGGAAGATTTTTTTGCATCCCCTGAAGGTTTATTAATTTCGAATTTCTTATGCATCATTGTATTTATTTATCTTTTCTTTTTGCCTCAGCATATTGAAGTTATTGCTATACTTGCCTTTTATTTTTCTTTTGTATACATGTTCACTCCTTCTCTTGGTAAAAAACCATTAGGAACATCTCTTTATCTTTTGGGAGTTTCCAGCTGTATTTTAAGAGGCTATTACAGAAAGCACACAAAAATAAAGGTTTATCTGACTTTGCTTACATATGCTGCTTTAATTCTCATTGATCTTAGAATCAGTTTCTCTCAATTCATTGATTCATTAATAGATTCTCTGGGCTATCTTATGTCTTATGCCCTTTCTTTAGTTTTCTTTGTTCACTTCCTGAAAAGTACCCACGAAAATGCAGTTAACAAAATATGGGATTTATCGCAATACCCTGAACTGACAGAAAGAGATAAACTATGGATTTCTGCAATTTTGAAAGACAAAAGATACGAAGATATTGCAAAAGAATCTGGAATCACAATTGGAACCCTGAAAAATCGCATGCATCAGATTTTTACAATAATTGGTCTTCCAGACCGTGTCAGTTTGCTGGCAACCTATAGTGGCTACCAATTAAAGTTTTAATTCTATATATGCTGAAACTGGTTCAGCATGACAGTAATTCCCCGATTGTTTCCTTATAGTGATCATCAAAGGTGGCACGGATAAGCGGGCGGGCCATAATAACCTGGTCTGCTCCATAATAAAGTGCAGTCTGAATATCTTCGCGGGTACGGATTCCTCCGTCCACCCAGATTTCCTTACAGTATTTTTTAAGCTCAACCTCGTGCTCTACCAGGAAGTCAGCTGTACTTCCGATTCTTGTTTCTACACGGCCGCCGTGGTTTGAAATGTAAACAACATCCGGGCGAACTTCGCGAACAAGCTCAATATCTTTGTCTGTAAATACTCCCTTAATTACAAAAGGAAGTTTTGTATGCTCCCGGAACTCTTCCAGCTGGGCTGCAGTTTTGCGCTCCAGGTTTACAAGATTTCGCATTGTTACAATATTATATGAGTCTATATCAATTCCGATGTGAGATGCATAAGGACGGATCCATTCAATGCGTTCAAAGAGTTTTTCCTGAGGATAAGGCTTAAGGAAGAAGGCAGCCTTTACGGTGGTTGAGTAGGCCGAAGGCCGTATCGAAACCGCCGCAGAATTGAGTTCTTTCACCGCCGCCGCACCCAGCTTTAATTTTTCATCCGGGCAGCCGTCTCCTACACAAAGGCCAAGGCCAGCCTCAGCCGCATTCATAAGATATGGCAGATAAAAGTCTGCTTCGTTTTCGTAGCCTATATTTTCAACCGCGCCGGTAACAGGACCGCAGCGAAGCTTTTGAGGGCTAACCGAAATTGCGCGGATTTTTTCACCCTTTCCCGCACCGCAGGCAGTATCAAAAAGCTCCTTCCAGCCTTCACAGTTAAGCTGAAAGTTTTTTCCTTCAAAAACACCGCCCAGTCCCGGAAGCATTCCAGGACATCCGTAACCGTCGCAAACCCCGCAACGGTGGCACTTGAGCTCGCCCTGAGCAAGCCCACTGTTTTTTCCCACCACACTCACAATTCTAGTCCCCACTATTTCAATCAGTCACCGAAGCAGATTCCCAAATCGCGTGCAGTTTTAAGCACAGGGTCTTTTTCTGTAATTTCCTTTACACGGCCGGCAACAACAGACAAAGGGGTTGCCGCAATAGCACCGTTCTTTACTGCAACAAGATTTCCAAATCTGCGTTCTGCCAGAAAATCTGCAGCCGCATTACCAAGCTTTGTTGCAAGAATCATATCATAAGGAGCCGGATCTCCACCGCGCTGCAGATAGCCCAGTACGCTGGTTCTTGTTTCAATTCCTGTTTCCGCCTCAATCTCTTTTGCTACGCGGAAGCCTACGCTTTGAGTCATTGCTTCTCGAGCCTTCTTAAACTCTTTCTTACCAAGCTTTGCTTCGTCTAAATCAATTGCACCTTCTGAGCAGGCGATAATAAAATAATTCTGGCCCTTTGCTTTTTTAGCCTTCATGTATTTTGCAATCTTTTTAATATCATAAGGAATTTCCGGAAGAAGAATTACATCTGCGCGGCCCGCAAGTCCAGCGTACAAGCCCAGCCAGCCAACCTTGTGGCCCATAATTTCTACAACCATTGCACGGCTGTGGCTCTTTGCTGTAGTTCTGATTGCTTCAATTCCGTGGGTTGCAACATCAATTGCAGTGTGGAAACCAAAGGTTTCGTCTGTTCCAACAATATCATTATCAATTGTCTTTGGCATTCCAATTACATTAAAGCCTGCTTCAGAAAGCAGAGAAGCAGTTGTATTTGTTCCGTTTCCGCCAAGGCAGACAAGGGCATCAAGCTTATTTTTTTTGAAAGTTTCTTTAATTCCCTCAACAGGTAGAAGACCAGTTTTTGGATCTGGAACCGGATTTTTGAAAGGCTTTACACGGGAGGTTCCAAGAATGGTTCCCCCTTGCGAAATAAGCGGCTCAAGATCAAGTTCATCCATCTTAAAAGTATCGTTGTCTATAAGCCCGCGGTATCCATTACGAATACCAATAAACTTCATTCCGTAATTGTTTTTTCCGGAAATACAAAGTGCACGGATTGCTGCATTAAGACCAGGCGCATCTCCACCTGAAGTTAAGATACCAACTGTCTTTACAGGCTTATCTGCCTTTACTGATTTTTCAGTTTTGTTTGTAGAAGCTTTCATGCCTTTAATTATAACAGTTTTTTGATACATGGGACAACAAAAAAATGTCAGGAGTTAAAACTGGATTATGAACTTAAAGAAATCCAACTTAGCCCCCCCCCTTGTGTCAAATCCACATTCTTTTTTAGGGCTGTTTTCTCAAATCTCCCACAAATTATTATTTTTGGGAAGAAATCTAGTATTTTACAAAACACGAAAAACACTAGTTATAGAGTTTTACATTGATTAATTGTTTTCTAAATATTCAATAATTTCTTGCATAGCTATAATTTCTTCATCATCTTGCGAATAGGCATAATCTTTACCCAAATAATTTATCATTTCAAAATATTTATTTTCAGCATATTCAAGAGGTGTAAAATCTAAGCCATATCTATCTTCATAATATTTTTCATTTGTTGAAATTCCTATGGAATCAAGCCATGTAACTGCACTTAAAGAATATTCATCTATTGCATAAAAATAATAACTAATGTGTTTATCAAAATTATAATGTTTATTTAATAATATATTTCCAATTTTAATACTCCAATCAGGATTCCAGTAATAAATTAAATAGACAAATAAATCATTCTCATCTTTGAAAAAATTGAAAACAACATCATTTGATATAAAATTTAATGCTGATTCATAATCTTCTTTATATAACATATATACAAAATAGTTCATGTCTTTTCCTGCAATATCTGTATAGTTTACGCCATGCAATAAAAAACTATTTAATAAAATTTGTGACATATTTCCGATCGCTTTAGAGAAAGTAGCTAAACCGTTATTATCTATATGATTTATATCAATTCCTTTTTCAATTAATAAAATGGCGATATGTTCTCGATTTTTATCAATTGCGTAATCAAGAAGAGTAATATTATCAGCACCCATGGTTGTATTAATATTAAAACCAGAATCGAGAGCTTCCTGAATGATATTAATATTATTCTCATCAATAGCTGAAACCAAATCATTAATATCATAACTGACATTGCAATTTTTATTATTTTTCTTTGAATTACATGAAACAAGAAATAGAAAAACTATTAATATAATAGATATTCTTTTAATCATCTCTTTCCACCATATTTCTGAATGCATTTTTATTGAAATCAGTTCCTAAGTCAGTACGCGAAAGCTTCGTATCCCGCTTCCCTTACCACATTTCTAATCTTCATCATCGCTCATCGAAGGTGGAACTACATTTATAACCTGAATAAAATTTATGCACGTATCATCCCATGCAACTCCTTTGTATACATCAAGTATTTCCAGTTCTACTTTGCCATCATACCTTTCATCATAGGGGAAAAGCAATGTTTGGGGATTAGGAGTGTCTTTTAATTCATAAACTTTTGATAAATTTTTATCTTTTAAAGTAAGTTTTACAGATTTAGGTCTGGAATTTTTTTCATAAAGAAATGGCTTTTCGAACGAAACATAACCTATTCCAATTACAAGTCCCCTGCCTCTTTTACTTTCAAAGGTTATTTTTTCACCGATTCCATAGCCAGTAACACCTTCTACCCATGGTGAATCGAGATTGTAATTCAGTAGATTTTCAGGTTTATAATCTATAGTCTTTTCCTTCAAGAATGATGTAGAAGTTATATTTTCAATTTTCTCAAACATATTCCATGGACCATGACCTTCTTGTGATTGTCCTATAAAATATGGAGCTTTCTCATTTTCTCTGTATAAGACTATAAAATCGTCATTTACAAGTATTAATTGAGTTTCTGCAATATTTTCGTTTTTTATTGATATGAACGGTATTCTTTGTTTTTCAGATAAATCGTAATTATACGTTTTATTTGTAGAAAAACCATTGCCATATACAAATGGATCATCACGTATAAAACATGCTTCATAATAATTTTCCATATTCATATAATTATAAGCGATACCATTTAAGTATTCCGGTAATGATTCGGGAAACATACTAAATATGTCAACAAATAACAGAATTATAAAGAATAATTTATTTTTCTTAAGCATTTCTATACATCTCCTTTATCTTGCTGTAGTAATCCACATTGAGTACTTAGAATCTAAGTATCTGGCTCCATAGTAGTATAAGACAGTCTCTTCGGCTAGTTCTTTAGCCGTGAACTTGTAAGTAAGCCATTACTGCACTCATATGGAATTTATCAGGCTATTAAAATTATAGAATAACCTGAAATTTGCTTTTTAACTCTATTGAAAATATAATAGAATGTTATGAAGAAATCAGTTTTTTTACTAGCTTTACTATTCGGCTGTTTTACTACAGCCTTTGCACAATCGGCTGCTAAAGGCAATGTTGATCAGAGTTTTTTGAACGACTTTGTCTGCCGCAACTGGACTACCACAGACGGCCTTCCGGGCATGACAATTACTTCCATCATGCAGGACAACAAGGGTTACATCTACATTGGTACTTATGAAGGTCTCGTACGCTTTGACGGCGTAGAGTTTGTCACTTTTTCACGCAACATCGATACAAAATATGATTTTGCTTCGGTACGTGCAATCTTCCAGGATACTAACGGAAGACTCTGGGTTGGCCATAACGATGAAGGCGTTACCTGCATTGAAGCTGATGGCAGTATCTTAAAATACACAACAGATAATGGTCTGCCCCACAATTCAATCCGCGCAATCTGCGAAGATTTTAATAACAACATCTGGCTGGGAACTGCATCAGGCCTCTGTTACCTTACTCCGGAAGGAGAAGTAAAAATTCCGGAAGGTCTGCATGAACTTGGTCAGGACACTATTCAGGTTTCACGCCTCTACTGCGATACTGCCGGCCGTATCTGGATTTCTACTGCAATCGAAAATGATTTATTTATTTATTCTACAAGAAAGCTTGAACGCTTTACCGGAATCACAAAAATCAAAAATCCTTCTGTAAATGAAGTAAGCCAGGACAAGAGCGGAGCCTTCTGGTTTGGTGTTGCTCCTCATTATGCAATCCGAATTAAAGACACGGAAGAAACTCTTTTTGATATAGGCCACGACCATCAGGAAGGAACTGTTGTAAACTCAATTCTGCAGGATACAGCGGGTAACTTCTGGTTTGCTTCTGACTGCGGTATCACAATTCTCCACAACGGACTCTACACTTACTACGACAAGCGAAACGGTCTTGCAGACGACTACATCAACCATATATTTGAAGATCGTGAAGGTAACATGTGGATTGCCTACAACCGTGGCGGTATAGAAAAAATGAGTCAGGGTAAGTTCCGCACAATCACAATGCCTATTGCAGTAAACGCAATCTGCGAAGATACTGTCCGCGGCCTTACCTGGCTTGGTGCAGATAACGGACTTTACTGCTATAACAAGGATAATCAGTTTGTAGAAAATAAAGTAACAGAGCTCTGTAAGGGAGCCAGAATCCGCCATGTTGGAATGACCAGCGACGGAGAACTTCTTATTTCTTCTTATTCTGATATCAGCCAGGTTCGCGTAACTCCTGATGATAAAATCACTGTATGGACAATGAAGGATGGACTTGCCGGTCTTAAATGCCGAGTTTCAATTAAAGCCAGCGATGCTAAATATTATGTTGGAACTACTCAGGGCTTAAGCATCATTGAAAAAGACGGTTCCATCAATTCCCTTACCCGCAAGGAAGGCTTTGAAAACGAATTTATTATGAGCCTTTACGAAGATCCTAAGGGCCAGATCTGGGTTGGTACAGATGGTGGTGGTATTTATGTTCTTAAAGATGAAAAAATTATTAAACACTACACTTCTGAAAATGGTCTTGCCGGAAACGTAATTTTCAAGACAGCTCCAATTGAAGGCAGCGGCTTCTGGATTGCAACCGGAACCGGTATTTCTAAATACAACGAAGAATCAGATACCTTTATAAAACTGAACTCTGCAAATGGTCTTGGAACAGACAGCGTTTTCCAGATGATCTGCGATTATACTCAGACTGTATGGATGACAAGCAACAAGGGAATCTTCTCTGTAAATCTTTCTGATCTGGATGAAGTTGCAATCGGTAAAAAGAAAAAGGTCAATGCAAAGTATTACGGTGAATCTGATGGTCTTAACACCGGCGGTATTACTTCTACTTCAGTTTCTACTTCGGATTCTCTAGGCCGCATCTGGTTTACCTTGATTGACGGTTTTTCAATTTATGATCCTGTAAAATCAGGCAAAAATCAGATTGCTCCTAAAATTGAAATTCAGGAATATTCTATTGATAACGTTAAGTATGATTATCATGGAGAAAAGATTGTACTTGCCCCATCCGCAAAACGTTTGAGCATTAAGTTTACCGGTCTCAGCTTTATTTCTTCTGACCAGATGCGCTTCTGCTACAGACTGGGCGGCTTTGAAAATAATTACTCTGAATGGTCAAACCTCAGAAACGTTTCTTATACTAACCTTAAGCCTGGTACCTACCAGTTTACTGTTATGTCTGAAAACGGAGATGAAATTAAGAGTAAGCCTTCTGAGCCAATCATCATCGTCAAAAAGCCTTACATCTGGCAGCAGCTCTGGTTCCAGATTCTTGTAGGTGTAATTGTTGTTGGTGTTGCAGTTCTTATTGTATGGCTCAAAATCCGCTCTATGCGCCGTTACCAGATTGAACTTGAGCAGAAGGTTGAAGAGCGAACTCACGACCTTAAGCTGGAAAAGGAAAAATCTGAACGCCTGCTTCTGAACATTCTTCCGGAAGAGGTTGCCAAGGAACTTACTGAAAAGCCTGGCCAGACAATCGCTAAAAAGTTCCCTAACATTACCGTTCTCTTTACAGACATTGTCGGCTTTACAAAAATGAGTGACGGTATGACTGCTGAAGAAGTTGTTACCATGCTGAACAAGATGGTTTCTCTTTTTGATGAACGCGCTAAACGCGAAGGCATCGAGAAAATCAAAACCATTGGTGATGCCTACATGGCAGCTACCGGCTTTACTGAAGAGATAGACAACGACGGAGCACTGCGTATGGTTCGCTTTGCTCTTGGACTTATGGATGATGTCCGCCGCTTTAATCAGACTTCAAAGGTAAAGGTTCAGATTCGTCTTGGAATTAATACCGGAAACCTTGTTGCAGGTGTTATCGGTAAATCTAAGTTTATTTACGACATCTGGGGCGACACGGTAAATGTTGCCAGCCGAATGGAAAGTACCGGCGAACCTATGAAGATTCACGTTACAGAAACTACCTTTAAACAGACTCAGGACCAGTACGCCTACAGCGAAGGAATTGATGTTGAAGTTAAAGGAAAAGGTATGATGAAGACATACTTCCTCTAGTGAATAGATGTCCGGGTCAAGCCCGAACATGACACTTTATGTCATTCCCGGGCTTGACCCGGGAATCTTTTTTTACATAATATATCTCTCATGAAATTTACCTTCAAACAATTCATCGTGCCGAACTTCGGTAAACGACTTGCCTTTATGCTACCCGCAGTTATCCTGATGGGCGTTTTTGTTTCTATTCTCGTAGAAATCGGCTGGGGAACAGACCCGGCCTCTTTTATGAACCTGAACGTAGCAGCTACTCTTGGCTGGGGCCTCGGAAATACCGAAGTTCTTCTCTACGGCATCATGTTCATTTTCACTTTTATTTTTGGTGCCGAAATGATTGGTTTCGGAACTCTGGCCAATATGATTCTTATCGGTTATGTCATTGACCTCTGCCGCTGGATCTGGAAAAACATCGGCTTTGCTCAGTTTTTAGCAGAAGGTAATTTTACAGCCCGCCTTGTAATCTTTGTTGCTACCCTGCTCTTTTTTACCGTTGTTGCATCAATCTACATTAATGCTCAGATGGGAGTTGCTCCATACGACGCCATTCCAAACATCCTGAGCGGCTGGTGGCCAAAAGTTCCTTTCGCCCTTATAAGAATCTGCTTTGACCTTGCTGCAGTTGGAATTGGTGTTCTTGCGGGTAAGCTGAATCCGGATGGTATTCAGGGCTCTATTGTCGGCTCTATTTTGATGTCTCTGCTGCTGGGGCCGGTTATCAGCCTGGTTGGCAAACCTCTTAAGAAAATTTTATAAAGCCTTCTACTGTTACTGTATATAGTAATACTTTATTTTCATATAGCGATTTCCAGAACTTTTTGTTATACTTAAAAGGTTATGGAAAAATCTAGTTTTAAACCTTTTATCCCTGCGGATAAGATTATGCCGGAAATTACTCCGGTTTCTATCACGCTGGGAATCATTCTTGCCGTACTCTTTGGTGCGGCAAATGCTTACTTAGGTCTGCGTGTTGGAATGACCGTTTCTGCGTCTATTCCAGCTGCTGTTCTTTCCATGGGTATTATCCGCATCATCATGAAGCGCGATTCTATTCTGGAAAATAACATGGTGCAGACAATTGGTTCAGCAGGTGAATCTCTTGCTGCTGGAG
>JAEEGJ010021394.1_pt1 | contig 13926 bp, 8 predicted proteins | sample 8958761 | NCBI WGS metagenome assembly JAEEGJ01 (sample SAMN16246546, study PRJNA631951) | gut metagenome | biome: gut microbiome; feature: rumen; material: RS-attached | host: Bos | place: Iran: Karaj | collected 2018-10 | reverse complement strand
ACTCACGGTGACCTGGCTAATGCACAGGCGATTCTCTATCGTGCGCCCTACACCACGAACCCCGATTTCCGCAAGCATGTGAACCTGGGCGAGATTCCTTACAACGACCTGCACCTGAGTCACATGGCACAGGAGCTGCGCTATGGCTTCTACGGGCCATTGGACTGGGCTATCCTTGAGGTATGCGACATCGAAGAGGTGGGTAACGACTATCATGTGTTCCTGACAGCTGCTGGTGGTATCTCTCCTACAGCCGCCCGTCTGGCTAAGCACGTAATCCTGGAGCTGAACAGCTTCCACAACCCCAACGCTAAGTTCATCCATGATGTGTATGAGCCTTTGGATCCTCCTTACCGCAAGGCTATTCCTATTGAGCACGTAGGCGATCGTATCGGTGTGCCTTACGTGTCTATCCCCAAAGACAAGGTGGTAGGTGTCGTGGAGTGTAACATCCCTGATGAGGCTCGTGCCTTCAAGGACAGTGATCCCGTAACGGATAAAATCGGTTTCCTGACAGCTGAGTTCCTCGTGGAGGAGATGCACAAGGGGCGTATTCCTAAGGAGTTCCTGCCGCTGCAGAGTGGTGTGGGCTCAACAGCGAACGCCATCCTCGGCGCACTGGGTGAGGACAAGCACGTGCCCGACTTCAATATCTATACCGAGGTGATTCAGAACTCGGTGATCGAGATGATGCTCAATGGTCGTGTGAAGGATGCTTCTGCCTGCTCTTTGACGGTGTCTAACGAGTGTCTGATGGATGTCTATGACAACATGGACTACATGAAGAACCACCTGACACTGCGTCAGAGTGAGATATCGAACTCACCTGAGATTATCCGTCGATTAGGTGTGATTGCCATCAATACCGCCATCGAGGCTGACCTGTATGGTAACGTGAACTCAACCCATATCAGTGGTACCAAGATGATGAACGGTATCGGAGGTTCCGGTGACTTCATCCGTAACGCGTACCTCTCTATATTTACATGTCCTTCAGTGGCAAAGGGTGGCGTGATCTCTTCCATCGTTCCTTTCGTCAGCCATCAGGACTCTTCAGAGCACGATGTGAACATCATCGTGACAGAGCAGGGTGTTGCCGACCTGCGCGGCAAGAGTCCCGCACAGCGAGCTGAGTGCATCATCGAGAACTGCGCTCACCCCGACTACAAGCAGCTGCTCTGGGACTACCTGAAGATCTCGAAGATGGGTCAGACCCGTCATAACCTGCCTGCCGCCTTCGCCATGCACGACACACTGGCTCGCAAGGGTGACATGAAACTGACAGACTTCGCTGAGTACGTGAAATAAATAAATCCCGCTGAAGATTCTCAGCGGGATTTATTTTTATGACTTGTTATAGAGCCTTGCCGCCAAGGCACCACTGATGTTGTGCCAGACACTGAAGATGGCTCCGGGGATGGTTGCCATGGGGAAGGTGGCGAAGTGGAGTGTCGCCAAGCTGGAGGCGAGACCAGAGTTCTGCATACCTACCTCGATGGAGATAGCCACACGCTTGGGATATGTCAGGCCAAGCAAGTGTCCGATGCCATAACCAATAGCCAGACCGCAGACATTATGGAGCATCACCACTAAGATGATGAGCAGACCGCCCGTGAGCAGATGGGGGGCTGTGTGAGACACGATCAGCGCAACGGCTGTGGCTATCATCAGCGTTGAGAAGGCGGGCAGATAGACTACCACTCGCTCTGTGAGTTTAGGCAACAGCTTCTGGATGATGAGCCCCGCCACGATGGGCGCAATCACCACATAGAGGATTGACTGTAATATACCTATGGTATCGACGTCAACGAAGGTGCCTGCCATCAGCCAGGTGAGAAAAGGTGTCATCAGCGGAGCCAGAAGGGTGGAGACCGCTGTCATACCAACGGAGAGGGCCAGGTCGCCTTTTGCCAGGAAGGTGATGACATTGGAGGCCGTACCACCTGGGCAACAACCTACCAGAATCACACCGAGGGCAAGGTCGGGGGGAAGGGCAAAGATTTTCGTCAACCCCCAAGCCAATAGCGGCATGACCGTAAACTGTGCCAGACAGCCGATCAGCACATCTTTCGGACGGCTGAAGACAATATGGAAATCCTTTGGGTTGAGGGTCAGACCCATACCAAACATGATGAGTCCGAGCAGTGGGTTGATGATCCACATGTCAACGGAAGCCATAGGTCCTGGCACCAGTAGGGATACTATGGCTGTGATAAGGACAAGCGCACCCATCCATCGGGCGATGAAGTTGCATATTCTTTTCATATTTTCAGTTTTTTGGCTGCAAAGTTACATTATTTTATAGAAAATGTGTACCTTTGTCGGCAAAAAGTAAAAAGGTAAAAAGTAAAATGGAATCAAAACTGGTTATTTATAATACGCTGACACGTCAGAAAGAGCGTTTTGAACCTCTTCATGCGCCTAACGTCGGTATGTATGTGTGCGGACCAACCGTCTATGGCGACCCACATCTCGGGCATGCCCGTCCCGCTATTACCTTCGACCTGGTGTTCCGCTATTTGAAACATCTGGGTTATAAGGTGCGTTATGTTCGTAACATCACCGATGTAGGTCATCTGGAGCATGACGCTGATGAGGGCGAGGATAAGATCGCCAAGAAGGCCCGCCTGGAGCAGTTGGAACCGATGGAGATTGCGCAATACTACACTAACCGCTACCATCAGTTTATGGATGCTCTCAATGTGCTGCGCCCCTCTATCGAGCCTCATGCCACTGGACATATCATCGAGCAGCAGCAGCTGGTGAAGGAGATTATCGACAACGGCTTTGCCTATGAGAGCAACGGCTCTATATACTTCGATATAGAGGCCTATAACAAGAAGTTCAAGTACGGTATTCTGAGTGGACGCTCACTGGAAAATATCAAGGATGCCTCTCGCGACAATCTGGATGGTGTAGGTGAGAAGCACAACCAGGCTGACTTCGCCCTGTGGAAGAAAGCGCAGCCCGAGCATATCATGCGCTGGCCCTCACGCTGGAGTGACGGATTCCCAGGCTGGCACTGCGAGTGTACTGCTATGGGACGTAAGTATCTGGGTGAGGAGTTTGACATCCACGGCGGCGGCATGGACCTGATCTTCCCGCATCACGAGTGTGAGATCGCTCAGGCACAGGCTTCCATGGGTCATCCTGCCGTGAAATACTGGATGCACAACAATATGCTGACCATCAACGGACAGAAGATGGGTAAGTCGTATAACAACTTCATCACACTGGAGCAGTTCTTTACAGGTAAGCATGAGTTGCTTGAGAAAGCCTACTCACCCATGACAATCCGCTTCTTTGTGCTGAGTGCCCATTATCGTGGAACTGTTGACTTCTCTAACGAGGCTCTGCAGGCTGCCGAGAAGGGTTATGAGAAACTGATGAACGCCATTGCCGATTTGGATCGTGTTCAGATCAGTGACAAGTGTGATGCCGAGACAGAGAAGGTTGTGAAAGAGCTTCGTCAGAAGTGCTACGACGCTATGAACGATGACCTGGCTACGCCACTCGTACTGAGCAACCTCTTCGAGGCTTGTACTGTGGTCAACAAGCTGATAGACCATAAGGCCACCATCTGTGCCGACTGCCTGAAGGAACTATCAGAGACCATGCATCTCTTTGCTTTTGATATCCTTGGTCTCAAGGAAGAGAAAGGCGGCTCTAATGACAGTCGCGAGGAAGCCTTTGGCAAGGTGGTTGATATGGTACTTGAACTGCGTGCCAAGGCGAAGGCTGATAAAGACTGGGCTACCAGTGATAAGATTCGCGACGAGCTGGCTGCAGCTGGCTTTGAGGTGAAAGACACCAAAGACGGTGTGACTTGGAAACTGAATAAGTAATAGTAAAGCGTGATAAGTGAGCCTACGGGAGACCGTAGGCTTTTTTTGTCATCTCCACGGCGAGGGTCTCTTCACGGAAATCGTCGAATGAGAGATATTCGAGACCTTGATAAGGACGGTCTGTGCCCCAGGAGTTCTTCATGATAAAGTATTTCTCGCCCTTGTCATCGTGGGCTATGCCGACGATAGCCATCGCATGGCGCTCACTCTCCCAGCAGACACCATGATGCCGGCGAATGGCACGCTCGGTCTTGGCCAACAGTGAATCCATAGGGATGTTATAGAATAGGTCGTGCATCCAGTTGTCGGGCAGGTCGATTTCCACCTCCTCTCCATAAGGCTCCCTGTCATTGCTTGTCAGGGCGATATATTCTTGGGGGGCGCAGACACTACGGGCAAACTCCTGTGGTGTGTAGGTCGCCCCTAACATGAATACCCATCTCGGAGCGGGTGTCTCTACCTTTCGCATCGCGTCATATCCCACAATACCATATTTCTGAATGAGGTTGATGAGCGTCTTGCCCATACCCCGCTTGCTGGCTGGTGCCTGAGGCTCCTGTTCCATCTTCTTCTCTATATAATAAGGTGAGAGGTTTACGGAGTCACCCCAACTGAGATGCTCTGTCTCGATGGCGGCAAGCATGGCATAGATCCAACAGGTCTGGCTGTCGCCCTGATTCTTGATAGGAGTCATGCGGTTCAATACCTCATGGGTGAAGGTCTTGGGCTCCTGATGAGCACACCCCCACATCGACAAAACCAAGATGATGTAAATAAGTGTCCTCATTAGTAACCTGGGTTTTGTTTTAAGTTGTCGTTAAAGGTGAGGACATCATTTGGAATGGGATAGACGGTGGTATGTCCATCGCTTTCATCTATTACGGGCTCGATGTCATCGCCGGTATAAAGACTCTTATATTGTCGGAAGCGAATCATATCCTGACGTCGCCAGCCCTCCCAGCAAAGTTCCATCAGACGTTCGTTATACAGGTTCTGTAGTGTCAGTTCTACATGCGGCATCCCGGCTCGGTCACGTACCTGGAAGAAATCTTCGTGTCCGTCTTCTCCATTTCGCAACTTCGCCTCTGCGCGCATCAGTAGCACGTCGGCAAAGCGGAAGAGCACGATGTCATTATCTGTTAGTTTCCCATCCAGGATGCCATTCTTGTCAATCTCGTATTTCTTCATACGGGCTCCCGCGGTCTCTACATATTGACCGCCACTGAGGTCTTTTTTCACTTCCCATGGATAATAGATGAGTGGTTGCCCGTTACGGTCGGTCACAGCCTCGCCGTTAAGATCATAGACAATATCCGTCCAATAGCACCATTCAAGACGGCTATCCTGATGAGGCGTCTGGTAACCGAAGATCTTCAGGGTGTGTGGGGTGGCACTTGTGCCGTTCTCACCGGTGAAGCCATAAGCGGCGGCATGGCGATAGTGCAATGAACGGGTCATATTCTGCTGCTGAGTCCTGTAAAGATCCTTGTCCATAGGGATGGTCCAGATGTTCTCCTTGGAATGCTCATTACGCACAAAGAAATTGTTGATATAGATGTTTTCCAACGAAAAACCGGCAATTTCCACCAGGTCACAGAAGTAAATGGTGGCCTCCCAGGCATTCATGGCCGTATTGTCGATATTGAACATAATGTTCTTGCCATCAGGGTAGATACCATCTGTCCAGTTGTCGTCAGTATAGACTTCCGCATTGAGTGTTAACTTGGCAAGTACGAAAAGCGCCACTGGTTGCGTAACCCGTCCATAGTAGTCGCCAGGTTCCACGCTGTTGACGAACTCCAGGTCTGGATATGTTTGCATGAGCTCATTGTACACAAACCAAAAGACCTCGCTTCGTTTAGGCTGTCTCAGAAAACTCATCGGTACATCGGTGGAGGTAATGATGGGTACGCGGGCAAAGAGATCCAGCAGATACCAGTAATAGATCGCACGAAGCGCACGAACCTCCGCTCTGTAAGACACATATTGCTGTTGAGACAGAAGGGACTGATGGGCTCTAAGCTGTTCCATAGAGTGGTTACAGAGCGTGATGACCTTGTAGAGGTAAAGCCATGAGTTTTTCAGTATTTCGTGTCCGCCATCCCAGGAGTGCATATACATATCTTCCCAGATGCCTCCGTCGAACCAGTCACCACCGCGTGTGGGTAACATTGCCTCATCGGAGCCGAAGGTCTGAAGGTCATACACTCCGCGACCAGTGCCCTGCAACCCCTCTCCATCTTTTGAGCCACCAATATAATTATATAAGGTGGCGACGGTATTCAGATAGAGCTGTGTGGCAGAGGAGTAGGCTTTTTCCTCAAGAATCTGGTCACGCGGGTTCTCGTCAAGCGTACAACTTACCAATAGCAGTGAGAAGATAATTGTGAGAAGAGAAAAACGGGAAAGGGAAGATATTCTGGTACTCATAACTCTAAATCCTTTTAATTAAAACTTGATGCTTATCCCCATCGTATAGGAGCGATAGACGGGTAGCACGTTCTTGTCGTCGATGCCCAGCGTGCCATTGATGAGGCTGGAGTTGATCATTGGGGTCAGTCCACTGTAGCCAGTGATTGTCGCGAGATTGTTCACCGACAGTGATAGGCGCAGCCCTTGTACATATTTGGAACGCAAGGGTACGTTCCAGCCTAAGGTCACGTAGTCGATGTTGACGTAATCGCCATCTTCCAGGTAGTAGTCGCTGATAATCTGGCTCACTATGTTCTTTTCTGGTGCGCCCTTCATCATATTGTAGTTCGGCATGGAAAGTTGGTTTGAATAGCTGAGTGCCGTACCATTGTAGATTTTATGACCGAAGGCTCCGTTGAACTGCATGGTCACGTCGAAATGCTTGTATCTGAAAGCGACATTCGAGCCCATCAAAGCCTTAGGCATTGCCTGTCCGCAGTAGTAACTCTCATCTGTCACATCGTAGTATTTTGTGCCGTCTTCAAGGGTTGCGAAGCCCTTGAAGTGAGGAAGCTCGAATATGCCAATCTGTTCACCCACAATCTGTTTCACAATACCGCTGGGACCGTGGAACCCTGCTCCCCAGAGAGAAGAGATGGTGCTTGACTGGGGCGCTGTGAGATATTGACCGTTGTAATAGCCATTCAGTGAGAGCAGCTTGTTCCTCTCAAACGTCCAGTTCATGTTCACTGTCAGTTCCATGTCTTTGGTACGGAGGGGGGTAATGCCGAAGCCGATCTCCAGTCCGCTATTCTGCATGGATCCGAGATTGGCGAGCAGTTTATCGTAGGGGAAAGGAGGCACTGGCACGGTATAGAGATAGAGCATGTCGGTGGTCTTAGACTGATAAAAGTCAACCGTCATGGCGATACGATTGTTCCATAGTGCCACATCGAGTCCGATGTTGAATGTCTTTTTTACCTCCCATTTCAAGTCGGGGTTGGCATTGCGGAGGATTCCAAGTGTGGTGGCGATAGAACTGTTATAAGGGGTGATGCCATTAGGTTGGACAAGCTGCATGGAATTGTAGGCATCGATACCTGCCTGACTTCCTGAGAGTCCGTAACCGATACGCAACTTGGCATTGTTGATGGCTTTTAATGGTTTCATCCAAGGTTCCTTGCTGATCACCCAGGCACCACTGATGGAAGGGAAGAAACCCCATCGGTGATTCTTACCAAACTTTGATGAGGCATCGCCGCGGGCGTTGGCTGTCAGAGTGTAGCGGTTGAGGTAGGTATATTGCGCACGTAAGAGGAACGACTCCATGTGTGAGTCTCTATAATAGGAGTCGGTACCATCCCAAGGACGGTTCGCACCAGCAGAGAGCCTGTCAAAACCGAAGTCATCAGTTGAAAAGCCTGTGATTGTTGTAAAGAACCCTGTTGACTTTTGGCTCTCAGCCTCTGCCAGAACCATCACGTTCAGGTCGGATTTCGCCGTTTCTAAGGTATAGGTTAGCGACGCATTGCCGCGAAGGTTCTCGTTCTTCTCATGCTTACGGTAAGCCTCACCTCGGTTCCAGACACTGGTGGGATAGTAGTGGGAGTTGCCGATAGAGTTGTAGGAGTAGGATCCGAAAGCACGGAGAGTCAGGTTCTTGGAGAGTGCCACCTTCGCTTTCATATGGATATTGAAATGGCCGTTGTCCTCATCTTGCTTCATCTCCAACAACGCCAAGGGGTTGCTGATCCAGAGCGCTTCTGGTACCTGGTCGTATTTGCCCTCGGCATTCCTCGTGTCAGGGAAAGTGGGGTTGAAGGTAGCGGCAGAGTAGATGAGTTTCTGTTGGAAAGGTATGTAGCTGGCCTTCTGCAGTGACCCTACCATGCCGAGTTCGACAGTCAGTCGGTCGTCGAATGCCAACTGCATGATGTCGAGCTTGGCGATATAGCTTTTGTGCCCTTTGCTCTTAATCACCGTGTTGTGTTCCATCATACCTACTGACGCACGGTAATTAGCAGTCTCGGTACCGCCACCAAAGGCTATATGGTGGTTCTGCACAAAGCCAGTCCGTTCGATGGCTTTATTGAAATTTGTATTGTATCCCTTGTCAATGTAGCTGATACCCAGATTGTTGGCTGTCTGTCTGAACTCATTGGCATCAAGCATTTCCATACGCTTATATACCGATTCAAAGCCGATATTGCCATCGTAGGAGATATGGAACTTCTGGTTCTTTCCCCTCTTTGTCGCAACCTCAATAACGCCTGCCGCGCCACGTGAGCCATACTGGGCTGTCTCTGATGCATCTTTCAAAATAGTGAAACTCTCAATGTCGGCAGGGTAGATGGTGGAGAGCGTGGCCAAATCGGCAGTCACACCATCGATAATAACCAGAGGGTCGTTCTTGCCAGTCAGTGAGGTCGTACCACGCACCCTGACGGCTGACACCATCGCTTCCTGGTTACCGCCGGATGCGACCTGCACACCAGCGGCCTGTCCATTCAGGTAGTCGAGCGAGGAGATGATCAGACCTTTGTTCATGCGTTCCTCTGTCACCTGGTCGATGGCACCTGCAACCGTATTCTTATCGTTTTTAGAGTAACCGATCCTCACCATCATGGAATCCTTGACACTTGTCTGGGCTTTCACGGACGGTATGGACATGATGCTAATCAGAATAAGCGAAGTTATAATTTTCATATGAGCCCACTTTTAATTACTGGTTGCAAAGATACTTACCACATTCCGAACGTTATGGACAGCATCCATAGAGCGCAGGTTGACAGGTGGTCGGCAAATTCTTTGATTTCCGATGGCAAAGATACACAAAAAAGTCCATACCCGCAAGGGTACAGACAATTTATCGGATGATTTCAGCGATTTTCTTGAAAATCAGAGAGCCAGGCGTTTAAAAATTGAAGGCTTTCCAAACGGGAAGCCTTCTCTTTTTACCAATTACTAACAATAACCTAATTTTTAAGTATGAAACTATAAATCTTATGTAAAGACTATCTTTGTTCTGACGATGCAAAGGTACGTCGAAAGATTAACCCACGCAAAACTATTCAGTGAACTGGTCAAATCTTTCAGCGAAATTCCCAAACGCGTCTTTTTTTGCGTGTCTTTTTGGGGGAGAATATTTTGCAAAATACTAGAATTAAATCTAGATGTTGCTAGAATTAAATCTAAAAATTGCTAGAATTAATAGTAGCAAGATTTTCATTTGTCAGTTTGGTGTACATAATTATGGGGCGAACTGCGTTAATCTTTCAAAATCGTTTTCGTATGTCGGCTTTATTTTGTAACTTTGCAGCGAATATGGAAATGAAGGACTTTGAGATCATGGCTCCCGTGGGGTCGCCAGAGTCGTTGGCAGCAGCTATCCAAGCCGGTGCCGACAGCATTTACTTTGGTATTGAGAAGTTGAATATGCGGGCCCATTCAGCCTCGACATTTACCATCGACGACCTGAAAGAGATGGCACGCACCTGTAATGAGCATGGCATCAAGAGCTATCTGACGGTGAATACGATCATCTATGGCGAGGATATCCCCTTGATGCATGAGATTATCGATGCTGCCAAGGAGGCTGGCATATCGGCAGTCATTGCCTCTGACGTGGCTGTGATGACCTATTGTAATAAGGTGGGGCAGGAGGTGCATCTTTCTACTCAGCTGAACATCTCCAACATTGAGGCCTTGAGATTCTATGCCCAGTTTGCCGATGTGGTGGTTCTGGCACGAGAACTGAACATGGATCAGGTGGCTGAGATCTTCCGTCAGGTGGAAGAAGAGCATATCTGTGGTCCTTCCGGAGAGCAGATCCGTATTGAGATGTTCTGTCATGGCGCTCTGTGTATGGCCATCAGTGGCAAGTGTTATATGAGTCTGCATGCCGCTAACCGCAGTGCTAACCGTGGTGAATGTATCCAGATCTGTCGTCGCAGCTATACGGCTACGGACAATGAGACAGGTTATCAGCTGGCTATCGACAATAAGTATATCATGTCACCTAAGGATTTGAAGACCGTGCGTTTCATCGACCGGATGATGAAAAGTGGCGTAAGGGTATTTAAGATCGAAGGTCGTGCACGTGGTCCTGAATATGTCTATACAGTCGTAAAATGCTATAAGGAAGCCATCCAGGCTGTTCTCGATAGTACGTTTACGGAGGAGAAGAAGGATCAGTGGGATGAACGGCTTGCAACAGTCTTCAACCGTGGGTTCTGGGATGGCTATTATCAGGGACAGACCATGGGTGAATGGAACAAGAACTACGGTTCAAATGCCACAGAGCGGAAGGTATATATAGGAAAAGGTGTGAAGTACTTTTCCAAACTTGGTGTGGCAGAATTCACTGTTGAGGCGAATACCTTTAAGGTGGGTGACAAGATGCTGATAACAGGTCCTACCACAGGTGTGATCTATGTGACAGCTAACGAGATTCATGGCGATAATGGCCCTGTAGAGGTGGCGGAGCAAGGCACCCGCGTCTCTATCGCCGTGCCTTCCAAGGTGCGTCCCTCAGACAAATTGTTTAAATTAGAAAAAGTAGAAGAGAAATGACGATTAATGAGATTCAAGACGAAATTATAGAGGAGTTCAGTGGTCTGGAGGACTGGATGGACAAGTACCAGCTGCTAATCGATTTGGGTAACGAACTGGCTCCCCTTGACGAACGCTATAAGACGGAGCAGAACCTGATTGATGGGTGTCAGAGCCGTGTATGGCTCCAGGCCGACTATGAGGATGGACGCATCCATTTCACGGCAGAGAGCGATGCCCTGATTGTGAAAGGTATCGTGAGTCTGCTGATCCGAGTACTCTCTGACCATACACCACAGGAGATCCTCGATGCCGACCTCTATTTTATTGAGGAGATAGGTTTGAAGGAGCACCTTTCGCCCACTCGAAGCAACGGACTTGTAGCAATGGTGAAACAGATACGCGCTTATGCGCTGGCTTTCAGCGCGAAGTAATAAATATGCTCTAAAATTTGAGATTTATTAACGAAAGAAAGTCATCCCTTGAGGGTGACTTTCGAATTATTTTATGTACCTTTGTAGGCGAATTAAATAGCATGAACTAAAAACGTTTTTTGAGATATGATCCAAACTGTAGTAAAAAGAGATGGCCGCATCGTGGGCTTCAATGAGCAGAAAATTATGGCTGCTATCCGCAAAGCTATGCTTCATACCGACAAAGGAGAAGACGAGCGCTTATTGTACCAGATTACTGACCATATCGCCCAGAAAGGCGATAGCCAGATGACAGTGGAGCAAATACAGGATGCTGTCGAGGTGGAGTTGATGAAGTCGAGCCGTAAGGATGTGGCTCAGAAGTACATCGCCTATCGTAATCAGCGTAGTATTGCCCGTAAAGCTAAGACACGTGATGTGTTCCTTGATATTGTGAACATCAAGAACAATGATGTGACACGTGAGAATGCCAATATGAATGCCGACACCCCTGCCGGCATGATGATGAAGTTCGCATCCGAGACAACGAAACCGTTTGTCGATGACTATCTGCTTTCAGAGGAGAGTCGTGATGCGGTGGAGCATAACTATCTCCATATCCATGATAAGGATTATTATCCTACCAAGTCGCTCACCTGTGTACAGCATCCCCTGGATAACATCCTGACCTGTGGATTTATTGCCGGTCATGGTGCCTCACGTCCAGCCAAACGCATTGAGACAGCTTCTGTGCTGGCGTGTATCTCGATGGAGTGCTGTCAGAACGAGATGCATGGTGGACAAGCTATTCCTGCTTTTGACTTCTATCTCGCTCCCTATGTGCGTATGAGTTATATCGAGGAACTGAAAGCCCTTGAAGACCTGAACGGTGAGAGCTATCAGGAGCTTTACGAAGAGCCGCTGATGGATTATATCAAGAAACCACTCGACGGTCTGACAGGTAAGGAACGTGCTCAGCAGCATGCCATCAATAAGACGGTGGGACGTGTCCATCAGTCGATGGAGGCCTTCATCCACAATATGAACACTATCCATTCTCGTGGTGGTAACCAGGTGGTGTTTTCATCTATCAACTATGGTACTGATACAAGTGCTGAGGGGCGTTGCATCATGCGTGAGATACTGCTCTCTACCTATGAGGGTGTGGGCAATGGTGAAACAGCCATCTTCCCCATTCAGATATGGAAGAAAAAGCGTGGGGTGAACTACTTGCCTGAGGATCGTAACTTTGACCTCTATCAGCTGGCTTGTAAGGTGACGGCTCGCCGTTTCTTCCCTAACTTCCTGAACCTCGATGCTTCGTTCAATCAGGATAGTGAGTGGCGGGCTGACGATCCGAAACGTTATATACATGAGGTGGCAACGATGGGTTGTCGTACCCGTGTGTTCGAGAACCGTTTCGGACCGAAGACCAGTATCGGTCGTGGTAACCTGTCGTTCTCTACCATCAACATCGTGAAGTTGGCACTGGAGTGCCGCGAGGAGCAGGATCAGCAGAAGCGCATTGATATGTTCTTCGCCAAGCTTGATCACATGCTCGAGGTGACAGCCAAGCAACTCGATGACCGTTTCCAGTTCCAGAAGACAGCCTTTGCCAAGCAGTTCCCTCTGCTGATGAAGAGTCTCTGGATCGGTGCGGACAAACTGGGTGCCAATGATACCATCGAGAGTGTGATCAACCAAGGTACATTGGGTATCGGCTTCATCGGTCTGGCAGAATGTCTGGTAGCCCTCACTGGCAAGCATCACGGTGAGAGTGAGGAGAGTCAGGCACTTGGTCTGAAAATCGTCGGCTATATGCGTCAGCGCATCAACGACTTCTGTGAGCAGTATCATCATAACTACTCTGTGCTGGCAACGCCGGCAGAGGGCCTGAGTGGTAAGTTCACCAAGAAAGACCGTAATCAGTTTGGTGTTATCCCTGGTGTCACAGATCGCGACTATTATACCAACTCCAACCATGTGCCTGTCTATTACAAGTGCTCTGCCCGTCATAAGGCGGAGGTGGAGGCACCATATCATGAGATGACGCGTGGTGGTCACATCTTCTATGTGGAGATTGATGGTGATGCCACCCATAACCCACAGGTCATCATGAGTGTGGTGGATATGATGGATCAGCTCGACATGGGCTATGGCTCTGTGAACCACAACCGCAACCGATGCATGGACTGCGGTTATGAGAATGCTGACGATCATCTGGAGAAATGCCCGAAGTGCGGTTCTACAAATATAGATAAGCTGCAGCGTATCACAGGCTATCTCGTTGGAACTACCGACCGTTGGAACAGTGGCAAGCTGGCGGAGCTCAACGACCGGGTGACGCACATCGATCACGGCATGCAGAATATGTTTGAATGATTCGTGTACTCGATATCATAGAGGATACAATGGTGGATGGTCCGGGGTTCCGGACCTCCATCTATTGTGCGGGGTGCCGTCATAAGTGTCCAGGCTGTCATAATCCTCAGTCGTGGGATTTCAAAGGCGGGCGTGAGATGAGCACAGAGGAGATCATGAAGATTATCGTGGCGGATCCCTATGCCAATGTCACATTCTCTGGCGGTGATCCGATGTATCAGTGCGATGGCTTTGCAGAGTTGGCACGAGCTATCCACAGGCAGACAAACAAAGATATTTGGTGTTACACGGGTTTCCTTTTTGAAAGTCTGATTACACGTGCA
>JAEEGJ010021391.1_pt1 | contig 13927 bp, 9 predicted proteins | sample 8958761 | NCBI WGS metagenome assembly JAEEGJ01 (sample SAMN16246546, study PRJNA631951) | gut metagenome | biome: gut microbiome; feature: rumen; material: RS-attached | host: Bos | place: Iran: Karaj | collected 2018-10 | reverse complement strand
GATTGGACTGTTCCCGCTGATGCTGACTATCTGCACATCACAACAAATAATACTATCTATGGTACTGAGATTCGTAAGGACCTCGACGTACCCGTTCGTCTGATTGCCGATATGTCATCAGATATCTTCAGCCGTCCTGTTGACGTGGCTAAGTATGATGCCATCTATGCTGGCGCCCAGAAGAACCTGGCTATGGCTGGTGTTACTATTGTAATTGTTAAGGATGATGCCCTTGGTAAAGCTCCTCGTGAGATTCCTACCATGCTCGACTATCGCACACACGTTGATAAGGGCTCTATGTTCAATACGCCTCCAGTAGTTCCTATCTACAGTGCTCTTGAGAACCTTCGTTGGATCAAGAAGCAGGGTGGTGTTCAGGCTATGGACAAGCTGGCACATCAGCGTGCAGAGATTGTTTATGGTGAGATTGACCGCAACAAGATGTTCAAGGGAACAGCAGTTGCTGAGGATCGTTCACTGATGAACCTCTGCTTCGTGATGGCTGATGAGTACAAGGAGTTGGAGAAAGACTTCCTCGACTTCGCCGTTTCAAAGGGTATGGTTGGTGTGAAGGGTCATCGCTCTGTCGGTGGCTTCCGTGCGTCTTGCTACAATGCTCAGACTATCGAGGGTTGCAATGCACTCGTAGCTTGCATGAAGGAGTTCGAAGCAAATCATTAATATTAAGTATTATGAAGGTTTTAGTTGCAACAGAGAAGCCATTTGCAGCAGCAGCTGTTAATGGTATCAAGGCAGAGATTGAGGCAGCTGGCAATGAGCTGGTGCTGCTTGAGAAATATACAGAGAAGGCTCAGTTTCTCGCTGCAGTAGCAGATGCTGATGCACTGATTATCCGCTCGGATAAGGTGGACGCAGAGGTACTCGATGCTGCTAAGCAGTTGAAGATTGTGGTTCGTGCAGGTGCAGGTTACGATAATATCGACCTGGCTGCTGCAACAGCTCACAACGTAGTAGCAGAGAACACTCCTGGTCAGAACTCAAACGCAGTAGCTGAGTTGGTATTCGGTCTGCTGGTGATGGCCGTACGTGGTTTCTACAACGGCAAGAGTGGTTCAGAGCTGCTGGGCAAGAAGCTTGGTATCCTGGCTTTCGGTAATGTCGGCCGTAATGTGGCTCGTATTGCCAAGGGCTTTGGTATGGACGTTTATGCTTACGATGCTTTCTGCCCTGCAGAGGTGATTGAGAAGGCTGGTGTTCATGCCGTTGCTAATCAGGATGCTTTGTTCGAGACTTGCGATGTTGTATCTCTTCATATTCCAGCTACGCCTGAGACCAAGCAGAGCATCAACGCCGCTTTGGTAGGTAAGATGAAGAAGGGTGGTGTGCTGGTGAACACAGCTCGTAAGGAGGTGATCAACGAGCCAGAGCTCATTAAGTTGATGACTGAGCGTGAGGACCTGAAGTTCGTTACCGACATCTTGCCTGATGCCAACGATGAGTTCCTGAAGTTCGAGGGCCGCTACTTCTCTACACCTAAGAAGATGGGCGCTCAGACAGCCGAGGCCAACATCAACGCCGGTATTGCTGCCGCAAAGCAGATCAACGCCTTCTTCAAGGATGGTGATACTAAGTTCCAGGTGAACAAGTAATTAGATTATATACAGAAAAGCAAAGCCTCTCAGTTTGAGAGGCTTTCTTTTTATCTGGCAATGTGCTTCTTGCCGTTCTTGATGTAGATGCCTTTATTGGGCTTAATCATTCTATTTCCACTTAGATCGTATATATTTTCATCGTCAGGCCTCACATATGTGGTGGGTTTGATGCCTGTATAACCTTCCTCTCCGTAATACCCTTTAATGATGGCATCTTTCAGATCCATCTGGTTGAACTCTGGCACAGAGCGAGATGCACCATCCGATAGCCCCATCCAGTAGAAGGTCCCGATATTGTTGGCTTTAGTTTGTTCTACGAAGTAACGTGCAAAACTCAGCATATTTTGGCGATAGAGGGCATAACCATTGTTTATACTCGTTCCCCATTCACCAATAATCACAGGGGCACCTTTTGTTACCAGATATGACTTGAGTGAACTGATCATCTGGTTTACCTCGTTCTTTGCGTTGTTGAGGTCTTTGATGTCAAGATAGGAGTGAACTTCGAAAATGATGTGGTTCTCAACTTCGTCGCTGGGAAGATTCATATATTTCAGCGGATCTTGCAGATGCGGGTTCCATGTGCCAACACCACTAGCGGCACTGTAGGTCGAGACGATGAGGTTGCGCTGGCTGTTGTTGCCCCCTGTGGCCCTAACCACATCAACGAAACTTTGTGCATAACTATTGATAGCATTATAGGCTGAAGTTGCGACAGCCGCATCATACTGTGAATTGGTAGCCATCGAGGCGAAGTTCCATGAACCATATGGATCAAGCATCTCGTTATACCCCTCGAAAAGCAGGTGCTCGTCGTAGTCTTTAAATTCCTCTGCGATCTGTTGCCAGATAGCTTCGAAGCGGTTCTTCTGATTGGCATAGTCAGCCTCACTAGCCAGAAGCCAGGCTGTATTCGCACTTCCTGTATCGTGGTGAATATTAAGAATACAGTACATACCTTGACTGATAACATAGTCAACCACCTCATGCACACGCTTCATCCATGCTTCTTGAATCTTAGTGCCGATAGGGTCATTTGCACGGTCCCAGGGAGTCAGCGTCTTGGTGCTGCTATTATATTTTACGCTGTTGAAGGTAGCCTCCATATGTGGATACCAGGTCACTGGTACACGGATAGCGTTGAAGCCGGCATCCTTCATCATCTTAATCAGTTCGGGCTTAGTAATAGCCTGCGACCATGCCGTTTCGTAGTCTGATGGCGTACGACCAGACCAATATTCGATCCACATATTGTTTATATCTCCGGAGTTACTGTCGAGCGTGTTTCCCAGATTCCAGCCCACGCCCATATTCTTAACAGCTTCTTTAGCAGTCTCAAAATCAGCAGCCTGCGTACTGAAGCACATCAGCACGCTACAAACATAAAGTAGAGTTCTCTTCATACATTATAGTGGTTTTATTGGTTTTGTTATTTTCTGCAAAATTACGATTTATTTTCGAATTGAGACATTAATTACTGGAAAGATTTTGCAAATTCAGAACTTTTACGTATTTTTGCACCTAAATTATTCTGAGATTACATAAAAACCATATTGAATAGTGCTCTTAAACAAGTTAGATAATTTATTTTTCAACATAGAAAATGGCAACAATTAAACCGTTCAAAGGCATTCGTCCACCTAAAGAGTTGGTGGAGAAGGTAGAGAGCCGTCCCTATGACGTGCTCGACAGTGAAGAGGCAAGGGTAGAGGCTGGTGACAATGAGATGAGTCTTTACCATATCATCAAACCCGAAATCGACTTCCCCGTAGGGACTTCAGAGTATGATCCGCGTGTCTATGAGAAGGCTGCAGAGAACTTCCAGAAGTTCCAGGATAAAGGTTGGTTAGTACAAGACGCGCGCGAACATTATTATATTTATGCGCAGACGATGAATGGTAAGACGCAGTATGGTCTTGTGGTATGTGCTCATACCGACGACTATATGGCTGGTCGTATCAAGAAGCATGAGCTCACCCGTCGTGACAAGGAAGAGGATCGCATGAAGCATGTGCGTGTGAACAATGCCAATATCGAACCTGTGTTCTTTGCTTATCCTGACAATCAGGTGCTCAATGCGCTTATTATGCGTTATGCTGCCACTGAGCCTGAATACGATTTTATTGCACCTATCGATGGTTTCCGTCATCAGTTCTGGGTGATCAATGATGATAAGGATATGCAGACCATCACCGATGAGTTTGCCAAGATGCCGAGTCTTTATATTGCCGATGGTCACCATCGTTCAGCAGCCGCAGCCCTTGTGGGTGCAGAAAAGCAGAAGCAGAATCCCAACCACAAAGGCACTGAGGAATACAACTTCTTCATGGCGGTCTGCTTCCAGGCTTCACAGCTCACGATTCTTGATTACAACCGCGTAGTAAAAGATCTCAACGGCATGTCGTCAGAAGAGTTCCTCGCCGCGCTGCAGGTAAACTTCATCGTTGAGGATAAGGGTACCGACATCTATAAGCCCCAGCAGCTTCATGAGTTCTCACTCTATCTTGATCAGCACTGGTTCAGTCTAAAAGCTAAGGAGGGCACTTACGACAACAACGATCCCATTGGTGTGCTTGATGTTGATATCTCCAGCCGTCTGATTCTCGATGAGATTTTGAACATTGGTGATCTGCGTTCTTCTCAGCGTATCGACTTCGTAGGAGGTCTGCGTGGTCTTGGAGAGCTGAAGCGCCGTGTTGACTCTGGCGAGATGCGTGCTGCCTTAGCACTCTATCCTGTCTCAATGCAGCAGATTATGGATATTGCCGACAGCGGAAAGATCATGCCGCCAAAGGCTACATGGTTTGAGCCGAAGTTACGTTCAGGATTGGTAATCCACAAATTAGTATAAACAATGAAGAGATTGATGTTTTTCGGTCTGTTGCTGCTCGGGATGACAGCTCAGGCTCAGACAGCGAAGAAGTTTACCCTTAACCTTACCGACGATGGAAAGGCACAGATGGTATGCTTTATTCCAGAGACTCCCTCTGGCAAGGCTATTGTTGGTGTACCCGGTGGCGGTTACTCTATGCTCTCGAATACCCATGAAGGCTATTTGGCTTCCGACTGGCTGAACCAGCAGGGCATTGCGTATTTCGTGGTGAACTATCGCCTGCCCAATGGTGATCGTACTTTGCCGATGGGCGATGTGCAGAAGGGTATCCGCATTGTTCGCGATTCAGCAGCTGTCTGGGGCATCAATCCTCACGATGTAGGCATCATGGGCTTCTCGGCTGGCGGTCATCTGGCTTCAGTCATCTCCACCCATTCAGAGTTTGATGTGCGTCCCGACTTCTCGATTCTGTTCTATCCTGTCATCTCGATGGATGAGCGTGTGTCCCACAAGTGGTCATGCCTCAATTTCCTGGGTGAGGAAGGACAGAAGAATCCTGAGCTGGTTCACCAGTTCTCAACGCAGAATGCGGTACGCCGTCATCTCACGCCTCCTGCCATTATCATCTCAGCCAGCGACGATCGTCTGGTGCCTTTCGTAACCAACGGACTTGAGTACTATAAGGCAATGCGTAATGTGGGCAATGAATGCACCATGCTTGTCTATCCTACAGGTGATCATGGGTTTGGCTTTGGCACTTGGTTCAAGTATCACGATCAGTTGCTGTCTGAACTCAGCACATGGTTGCAGAATCGTCAGGCTCCCAAGTCTAATGCTATCCGTGTGGCCTGCATCGGTAACAGCATTACTGATGGACATGGAATAGAGTTGGCCCCTCAGTATGGTTATCCCGCCTTGTTGCAGAAAGCTTTGGGCAGCGACTACTGGGTGAAGAATTTCGGTGTAAGCAGCCGTACACTGCTGAACAAGGGCGACTATCCTTATATGAATGAGATGGCTTGGCGCGATGCTCTGGCTTTCAACCCCGACATTGTTATCATCAAGTTGGGTACCAACGACTCCAAGCCCCAGAACTGGCAGTATGCCTCAGAGTTCAAGCAGGATCTTCAGCAGATGATCAAGGCTCTTGGCAAGGCAAAGATATTCCTTTGCACACCGATTCCCGCCTTCAAACCATCATGGAATATCAATGATTCTGTCATTGTCAATGGTATCATCCCCATTCAGAAGGAAGTAGCTCGTAAGAATGGGTTGCAGCTGATAGACCTTCATACGCTGATGGCTAACGACGAGGAGCTGGTACAACCAGACGGCATCCATCCCAACGAGAAGGGTGTAGCCAAGATGGCTGAGATCATTGCTGGCGCTATCAAATAAGGATATATCGGATATCTATATGCAAAGAGGCCCGTCAATCACGACGAGCCTCTTTCTGTAGCGGAGAGTGAGGGATTCAAACCCCCGATACCCGGAAAGGGTATACCGGATTTCGAGTCCAGCGCATTCGGTCACTCTGCCAACTCTCCAATAATAAAAAGAACGCTTTCCGGTTAAGCGGATGCAAAGTTAATACAAATTCCCGATAAAGCCAAAGAAAAAACTGGAAACTTGCTGAAATTAATCGAAAGTGAGTTTCTCCAGACGGTTTTTCAACTGTTCAGCCTCGCTTTGGCGGATACTCAGTTTGATTTCGCAGGTGTTCTCAAAGGTCTGCGAGATGATGCGAGGCTGCATCTCCTTCACGATGCGCATCACATCGTTCATCATAGGGTAGGAGAAGGTATAAGTGATGACTTCCTCTACCTGGCGAGTCTCTATCTCGCAATGGGCGATGGCATCTGCCGCAGCCTCCCGATAGGCCACAATCAGACCGCTGGTGCCGAGATTCACACCACCGTAATAGCGCACCACTACTATCAGGATATCTGTGAGTTCGTTGCTGTTGATTTGTCCGAGAATCGGCTTGCCTGCTGTTGATGAGGGCTCCCCGTCGTCATTGGCTCTGAACTCCGTACGCTCAGGGCCTAACATATAGGCGTAGCACACGTGGCGTGCATCGTAGTATTTCTTACGATAGCCTGCCAGCAGCTCCTTGATCTCCTCAACAGTAGATACATGATGAGCGAAGGCGAGGAACTTGCTACGCTTCTCGGTGTAGTAGCCCTCGCCTTCGGTCTTGATCGTTTTATATTCGTCTAGCATCCCTAGTATATCTAGATTATCTAGGAATTCTAGTTGTTATATTCCTGCCAGCTCTTGATCTTAACATCATCGAGACTCATGGCGGTGAAAGCTTCAATGAAAGCCTTTGCCAGACGAACGTTTGTCATCAGAGGGATATTGTGGTCGATGGCACCACGACGAATCTTGTAACCATTGGTCAGCTCGCGGCTGGTGTGGTTCTTCGGTACATTGATAACCAGACCGATTTTATGCTGACTGATGAGATCCATCACGTTGTTATCACCTGTCTCATCAGGCCAAGCCACAGCGATAGCCTTCACACCGTTGTCGTTGAAGAACTTGGCAGTACCGGCTGTTGCATAGATGGTGTAACCCTTCTTTGCCAACTGCTGGGCAGGCTCAAGGAGTGAAACCTTACCCTTGGCGCCACCAGAACTGATCAGTACAGCATCCTTTGGAATAGAGTAGCCTGTAGCAATCAGCGAGTTGAGCAGCGCCTCGTTCAGATCGTCACCCAGACAGCCAACCTCACCGGTAGAACTCATATCCACACCCAGCACTGGGTCGGCATTCTGCAGACGGGCAAATGAGAACTGCGAAGCCTTCACACCGATACGGTCAATGTCGAATTCGCTCTTCTCGGGTTTCTGATAAGGAGCATCGAGCATGATTTTCGTAGCGGTCTCGATGAAGTTGCGCTTCAGGATCTTCGAAACGAAGGGGAACGAACGAGAGGCACGGAGGTTACACTCGATAACCTTCACCTCACGGTTCTTTGCCAGGAACTGGATGTTGAATGGACCGCTGATGTTCAGTTCGGCAGCAATCTTGTGGGCAATCTTCTTAATCTGACGGATGGTAGAGAAGTAGATGTGCTGTGCGGGGAACACCATCGTGGCATCACCAGAGTGAACACCTGCGTATTCCACATGCTCAGAGATAGCATACTCGATCACCTCGCCCTTGTCGGCTACAGCGTCGAACTCAATCTCCTTGGTTTCTGTCATGAACTTAGAAACCACTACGGGGAACTCCTTGCTCACCTCAGTAGCCATATTCAGGAAGCGATGCAGCTCCTCTTCATCGTAGCAAACGTTCATCGCAGCACCAGAGAGCACATACGAAGGACGCACCAGAACGGGATAACCCACCTTTTCAACAAACTCCTTCACATCGTCGAATGAGGTCAGTGCCTGCCATGAAGGCTGGTCGATACCCAGCTTGTCGAGCATCGCGGAGAACTTATCGCGGTTCTCAGCACGATCGATATCCACAGGACTGGTTCCCAGTACGGGCACACCCTGACGATAGAGCTTCATAGCCAGGTTGTTTGGTATCTGACCACCCACGCTGACAATCACGCCACGAGGTGATTCAAGTTCAATCACATCGAGCACACGCTCCATCGACAGCTCGTCGAAGTAGAGACGGTCGCACATATCATAGTCGGTAGATACAGTCTCTGGGTTGTAGTTGATCATGATACTCTTGTAACCCAGCTTACGGGCTGTATTGATGGCATTCACAGAGCACCAGTCGAACTCTACGGAAGAACCGATGCGATAAGCACCAGAACCCAGAACCACTACTGACTTCTCATTATTATAATAATTAATGTCGTGGGCAGCAGCATACTTCTCACCCTCGGGATTGCCGAATGCAGGCACATGGGTATAGGTGAAGTAGAGGTAGTTGGTGAGCTCAGGATGCTCAGAAGCAACTGTCGGGATACGCTTTACTGACGGAACGATGCCCTTCTGCTTACGATACTTACGCACCTGAAGATTTTCCTTCTCCATATTCGTGGATTTTGACTTCAGCACGAAGCGAGCAATCTGGAAGTCACTGAAACCACAGCGCTTCACCTCCAGCAGCAACTCGTCGGGCAGCTCCTCGAGAGCATTGTATTTCAGCAGCTCATGCTTCAGATCTACAATGTGCTTCAGACGCTCCAGGAACCACACGTCAATCTTCGTCAGTTCCTCGATGCGCTCAATGGAATAGTCCTCTTCCAAAGCCTGAGCGATGGCGAAGATACGCAGATCAGTAGGATTAGCCAGTTCCTCGTCGAGATTATCGAACTTGGTGTGGTCGTTACCCACGAAGCCGTGCATACCCTGACCGATCATACGCAGACCCTTCTGGATCATCTCCTCGAAAGAACGTCCGATAGACATGATCTCACCTACGGATTTCATTGAAGAACCGATCTGACGGCTTACGCCAGCAAACTTGGTGAGGTCCCAGCGCGGAATCTTACAGATCATATAGTCGAGCTGCGGAGCCACGTAGGCTGATGAGGTCGTACCCATCTCACCAATCTGGTCGAGGGTGTAGCCTAAAGCAATCTTCGCAGCCACGAAGGCGAGGGGATAGCCCGTAGCCTTAGAGGCCAAAGCAGAAGAACGGGAGAGACGTGCGTTGATCTCGATGATACGATAGTCGTTGGTCTCTGCGTTGAAGGCGAACTGAATGTTACACTCACCCACGATGCCTAAGTGCTTCACACACTTGATGGTGATATCCTGCAGCATCTTCACCTGCTCCTCACGCAGCGAACAGGTAGGAGCTACCACAATACTCTCACCCGTATGGATACCCAGAGGGTCGAAGTTCTCCATTGAGGCTACGGTGAAGCAACGGTCGTTGGCATCACGGATGCACTCAAACTCAATCTCCTTCCAGCCCTTCAGGCTCTCTTCAACCAGAATCTGGGGTGCGAAGGTGAAGGCGCTCTCAGCCAGCTCAATAAACTTCTTCTCGTCGGGGCAGATACCAGAACCGAGACCACCCAGCGCATAAGCTGAACGGATCATGATGGGGAAGCCGATCTCATGGGCTGCCTTCAAGGCATCTTCCATCGACTCTACAGCGTGGCTTACAGGCACCTTCAGATCCACCTCACCGAGCTTCTTCACAAACAGATCGCGGTCCTCAGTGTTCATGATAGCCTCTACGCTCGTACCTAATACCTCTACACCATACTCTTTCAGTGTACCGTTCAGATAGAGTTCTGTACCACAGTTCAGGGCAGTCTGTCCACCGAAAGCCAACAGGATACCATCAGGACGCTCTTTCTTAATGATTTCGGTTACGAAGTGCGTGTTTACAGGTTGGAAATACACCTTGTCTGCAATACCCTCACTGGTCTGGATGGTTGCGATGTTGGGGTTAACGAGTACGCTCTTGATACCTTCTTCGCGGAGAGCTTTTAAAGCCTGTGAACCAGAGTAGTCAAACTCACCGGCCTGTCCGATTTTCAAGGCACCCGAACCGAGTACCAACACCTTTTTCAGTTCTTTCTTCATATACTTTAGTTGTTTTTACGATAGATTTCTTTTTTATCGCGTGCAAAGTTACGAAGAAAACGGGAAAATCTTCTCAAAAAATGAAAGAAATCTGCAAAAGATATTTGAAGTTTAAAATTTATTGTATAATTTTGCAATATGAACATAATTATTGCTATAGATTCTCTGAAAGGCTGTCTTAGTTCCGTCCAAGCGAACCAGTCGGCTGCTGATGGCATCAAGTCAGTGTTGCCTGATGCCCAAGTGATACAAATACCCGTCAGCGATGGGGGAGAAGGATGGCTTTCTGCTTATCATGCAGCGATAGGAGGTGAACTGGTGACTCTACCTGTCCGCGATCCGATGATGCGTTGGATTCAGGCGCAGTATCTCATCAAGGGATCTACAGCTGTCATCGAGATAGCACAGGCCAGCGGTCTTACGCTGCTCACACCAGAGGAGCGCAATCCGATGGTTGCTACCAGCTATGGCACAGGCCAGCTCGTGGCAGATGCCATGCGTCGGGGATGTAAGGAGATCATTGTCGGTCTTGGCGGTAGTGCCACCAGCGATTGTGGTAAGGGCATGTTGCGTGCCCTCATTGATGCCTTTGCCAATCAGGGTTCATGGGATGATATCACCGAGCTTCAGAAGGTGCGTTTCACCATTGCCACCGATGTCACCAATCCGCTTTGCGGTCCTGAGGGCGCCGCTCATGTCTTTGCCCCTCAGAAAGGTGCTACGCCAGAGATGGTGGAAGCGCTCGATGCGATCGCCCAGCGCTTTGCAGCCCTTTCTGCCAAGCATTTCGGCTTCGATCGTCAGAACGAACCGGGTGCTGGTGCCGCAGGCGGTCTCGGTTATGCCTTCCTGCAATACATGAATGCAGACTGTCGCTCTGGTATCGAACTGCTGTTGGAGGCTGTCGGTTTCGATGCGTTGTTGCAGGATGCGTCGCTCGTCATTACGGGCGAGGGCTCTGCTGATCGTCAGACGTTGATGGGTAAGTTGCCTTTCGGCATCCTTCAGAATGCAAAAAGCCACCAAGTGCCTGTGGCCTTGGTGGCGGGTCGTATTGGAGATCGCCAGATACTCCTTGATGCAGGTTTTACTTATGTGTTATGTATCAATCCTTTAGGTCTTCCTTTAGAGGAAGCCATAAAACCTGCTGTTGCTCAAGCGAATATCAATGCTTGTGTCCGTGACCTTTGCCGTGATGTCCTCTCTTGCCGAACTTCTGGTGATCTTCCTGATACTGTTTGTACTGCTCAGGAGTCATGATCTTCTGAAGATCAGTATCGTAGTTCTTCATCAGATCAGCATACTTCTGATTGAGCTCTAACAGTTGAGCAGCCTGCTTCTCATCGAGGTTGTAGCGCTTTGCAGTGCGATCGGTCTTGAATTTTACAAAATCTTTCTTGTCGCACTTGCCCTGCTTGTCGCACTTCTTCTCGCAACATTTCATCTCACAGCACTTACCCTTTTCACATTTGCACTGCTCGCATTTACACTGCTCACATTTCTTCTCGCAGCACTTACTCTGCTCTTTATTCTCCTGTGCGAAAGCTGCCGAGCTGATTACGAAGGCAGCCATCATTGTCATCAATAACTTTTTCATTGTCTTACTATTTTTAAATTGTTAAACTTTTGCTTCTGTCTCTCAGTTGCAACTGTCTTTTTGACTCAATTACCGTGATTTGGTTTAACGTGCATAGTGGGAGTATGCACTTTATTTCAATATTTTGGCATTTTTTTACTATTTATGATGAGTCTTCGATGGCTATAAAAAAATAATGTCCACGTAAGCGGAACTGATGTTAATATTTCTTAAAGAAAACATTCAGCAGATTATTGTTTATCAGTTTTTAGATTTTATTCCATACCTTTGCAAAGATATAAAAATTATATTTTATGCGAAGAAAAAACTTGAGAGACAGCCTGAGAACCTGTTTCTTTCTTTGTGTGCTGTGTATATGTGGCTTAAATGCCTACGCAGCCGACGATGATATAATTGAGTATCAGGGCGACCGTTATGTGATTCATGTGGACAAGATGAATCCCGACAGTGAGATGACCTTATTGGATGTGTTGAACACTTGCCCCGAATTTCTGTCGATTCATGGAAAGAAGATCGATCAGATCTATACCTTCCGTATCGACAATATCGACCTCCTTGTAGATGCCGAAACACTCCTGGCAAATGTGAAGGCTCGTGAGATCGATCGTATTCAGATTTGCAACAACAGCTCTGTGGCGAAATCAGTGGCTGGCACGAAAGGTGTGATCGACGTGTATTACCGTCAGGATATCAAGACCGACGGCAAGGTGGCGTTGTCAGGTAGCACCTACGGCAATGGGATGGCTTATGCCGATATCAAAGGCTCCTCCGAGAAACTCACCGTGCAGGCTTATGCGCTGGCTCGTAGCTCCTACGGCAAGTCTTATCCCCTTGATGTCAATCGCATGACAAACCGCGATTTCGAAGAGAACCTGCATGTGAATCTCGACTGGAAGCTAAGTCCCAGCGACAGGCTCATCATCAGGAGTACCCAGAAGTTTGGCAACAAGAAGATCAAGCTTTACAATCCTGATCTCATGAGTGCCCGACCAGATTACCGACGTTATATCAGTCTGATCTTGTCTTACTCCCACACTTTCAGGAACGATGCCATTCTCTTTGCCGAGATTGGAGCCGACTACACGAATAATTCCGAAAACAAAGCTGGCTTGGGCGATAGCTATCCCTATGGTTTCGTGGAACTTAACACCCCGATCTTCATCCCCGACCTCTGGCTGATGATTGGTACAGAGATGGATTACGAGAACGTTTGGCATGTCGATAAGAACCGTGAGCAGTACTTACTGACCGACTTCTATGCGCAGCTCGACTATACCCATGGCCCTTGGGTGCTCACCTTAGGTGATCGCTTCCGCATCATGAGTTTCTGGAATCGTCAGTACGACACGCCCGATCAGAGTCTGTGGTCACATAACCGCAACAACCACTCTTATCTGGCCAGCGTGGGCTATAGGGCAGGGCGTAATTTCTTCCAGACCCTGTTCACACGCCGCTACTACGTGCCCGAGATAAGCGATTTCATGGTTGATGAGACCTCACCGGTTACCGACCTGAGATACTCAGGCGACAGTTACCTCACCAGACTGGTGCACCAAGGGGTGCTGCGCTATTCCTATCAGCAGAAGAACTTCTTCCTGCACTCCAGCGTTGAGGGCAACTGGTACAGCCATGAGGCAGGTCCCAGACACATGCAGCTGGGCATCAGGAACTCCGTCTATTGGAAGACGGGACCGCTGGAACTGACCTTGGGAGCCAACTACTACTATCAACATGTCAGCTCAGGCGTCAAGACCCCTTCCGACAACGACAACTTCGTGACCCTCAAGGCCGCACCAACCTTGAATCTGGCTCATGGGTTCCGCCTGTCGTCAGTACTTCTCTACAGCAGCCGTCGCACCATCGACGATCAGCATGCCCACCTCTTTGCCACCGTTAAGGCCAACAAGCAGTTGGGCAGGAAGTGCAACGTGTTTGCCGAGTACCACGATCTGGCAGGCTACGTCACAGGCAACTGGTCGCAGCTTGGCAGTCTCTATCAGAACCGTGCCTTGAGCATTGGTGCCACCATCTATCCGTTCCGAAAATAAATATTATCCGATATGAAGAATCTAAATAAATGGTTATTAGCCCTTGTCTTGTTGCCAGCCTTTCTTGTTTCGTGCGAGCAGAAAGACAATCAGGTTGCCAAAAAAGAACCAAAGTGCGACGACGACTTGGTGGGATTGAACGTAGCCGTCTTTTCAGGTACATGCTACGACATCGACCTGACGAAGCGCGGCGACATCACTTTGTTCCGTTTCAATTCTCTCCCTGACTGCCTGGAAGCCCTTTCTTCAGGCAAAGTGGATGCCTACATGGATGATGAGTCGTCATTCTCACCGAGTGAACTGAAGCGCCGTAAGTTGCATGC
>JAEEGJ010021386.1_pt1 | contig 13928 bp, 8 predicted proteins | sample 8958761 | NCBI WGS metagenome assembly JAEEGJ01 (sample SAMN16246546, study PRJNA631951) | gut metagenome | biome: gut microbiome; feature: rumen; material: RS-attached | host: Bos | place: Iran: Karaj | collected 2018-10 | reverse complement strand
TCTCGACGCCGTCTGCCCGGATGCAGAACTCCAGATTCAGGAAGCGGAATTCCACAGCGTGTGGGTGAACTCCCGGGTGCTCAGGCGCCACGGCATTACCGACGAAACGCCGGATCCCGTGCCCGGACTCAGCGTTTATGAGCGCAAGGACGGCAAGTTGACCGGCTATATCATTGAAGGCTCCGCGGAGGTGCGCATCGTCCTGGACGGTTCCATGGACCTCAGTGACGAGCAGATTGACACCGCGCTCCAGGCGTGGATCGATTTCTCCGTGACTCACGGTGTATCGGCGGTCTTTGACGCAGGTATTCCGGGCTTCCCCGAGTTCCACGAGCGGGTGTATCAGCGCCTGAAGGAGATGGACAAGCAAGGGAAACTCCCCGTCTATGTGGACGGCTGCTATGTGATTGCCGCCAACTGGCAGGCGGAGGAAGGCCTGAAGGAACTCAAGCGCTTCCGGAAGGAATACAATACGGAGCACCTCAAAATCCACACCATGAAGATTTTCATGGACGGCACGCAGAAAATCCACACCGCCGCGATGCTCACGCCCTATGTGGATGTTCCCGAGAAGGGTGCCACCGCTTTCAACAAGGAGGACCTGGCCGCCCTGATGGTCAAACTGAACGCGGAAGGCCTGGACCTTCACATGCACACCGTAGGCTCCGCCGCTTCCCGCGTGGCGCTGGACGCTGCGGAACTGGCCAGAAAGGAAGTCGGTGACAAGTTTACCATGAAGGTCACCTGCGCCCACCTGGAAGTGCAGGACGACGCCGACCTGGACCGTTTTGCCAAGCTGGGCGTGATTGCCAACTATACGCCCTGGTGGCATGCCGGAGACTACAGGGTTTGGGGCACCTGGCTGGGCGAGGAACGGGCCCGCAAGCTGTTCCGCTGCAAGTCGCTGTGGGACAGCGGCGCCCTGGTAACCTGGTCCAGCGACAACGTGGTATTCAGTTTCGAGGTCTGGAACCCCTATCTGGGCATGGAAGTGGGCATGACGCGCCATATCACGGAAAAGACCAATGCCCCCGCCTTTACCAGAGGGGAAGTGCTTCCTCCCGAGGACCAGAAAATGACCGTTGAGCAAATGCTTTTGGGCTATACCATCAACGGTGCCAAGCAACTGGGCGTGGAGGCCGCCAAGGGCTCCATCACCGCCGGCAAGGACGCAGACTTCCTGGTGTTTGAGAAGGACCTCCTTGCGGAACCGCACGAGGGCTTCAGCCACAATCTTCCGGCAGAGGTTTATTTTGAAGGAAAGAAGGTGAACTGAGACGTGATTACATCCCGAGCATCTTTCCAATGAATTGGAAAGATGCTTCCGGGAGAAGATCAAGGTAATTCCCTCCTTCCGGACGACGTTTTGAAACTGCTGTGACCGGCAGTGCTAATGTTAAAATACAAGTAACACGATAAACGAATAAGCCATGAAAGCAGACAAAATCATAAAAAACGCCAAAATCTTTACGGCGGACAAAAACCGGCCGCAGGCGACTGCACTGGCGGTAAAAGACGGCAAATTCGTCTATGTGGGAGACGAGGCCGGCCTTTCGGCCTATGAGGGAGAAGTCACGGACCTAGGCGGAAAGTTCATCATGCCCGGCATCATCGACAGCCATGTCCATGTGACCACGGGCGTAGGGTTTGAATACACGGATTTGGGAGTTCCCATCATGTGCGACACCAAAAAAGACTGCCTGGACTTCATGGCCGATTATATCGCCAAAAATCCCGGACTGAAGCGTTACCGCTTCATGATGGAACGGACCTGCCTGGGTGGAGAGGAACTAACAAAGGAAGACCTGGACGCGATATGCCCGGATGCGGAGATGCTGGTCCTGGAGGGCGAAGTGCACAGCAACTGGGTGAACTCCAAGATTTTGGCGGCGCACGGATTGACGGACGAAACGCCGGATCCCGTGCCGGGGCTGGCCTACTTCGTGCGCAAGAACGGCCTCCTGACGGGGAACTCGTTCGAGACCGCCAGCTGGCCCATGCTCTTTGACGGAATAAGCCAACTGACGGACGAACAGATTAAAACGGCGGTCCTGCGCTGGCTGGACAGCTCCATCACATATGGCGTATGCGGTGTATTTGATGCCGGGTTCCCGGAACACAATGGAGTCAATGAAAGGATTTACGCGTGTCTTCAGGAGCTGGACAGGCAGGAGAAGCTTCCGGTTTATGTGGACGGATGCTATGTGCTTACCCAGCCCCTAAAAATGAAGGAAGCCCTGGAGGGCGTGAAGCGTTTCCGGGAGAAGTTCAATACGGAGCACATGAAGGTACATACGCTGAAAATCTTCATGGACGGCACCCTGAAGATTGAAACGGCGGCCATGGTAACGCCCTATGTGGACACCGGTGTTCGGGGTGCTACAGCGTTTAATGCCAAGCAGGTAGCGGAAATTCTGAAAGAACTCAACGAGGCGGGGCTGGATCTGCATGTCCACACCGTGGGTGAAGCTGCGTCCCGCGTGGTGCTGGACGGCGTGGAGATGGCCCGGAAGGAGCTGGGAGACAAATACTGCGTGAAGGTTACCTGCGCCCACCTGTGGGTCCAGGATGACGCCGATTTGGAGCGCTTTGCAAAACTGGGTGTAATCGCCAATTTTACCCCGTGGTGGCACAGCGGCAACGTAGGAGGCAACCCCATCGCATACTGGCCCACGTTCATCGGAGAAAAACGCGCACATTCCATGTTCCGCTGCAAAACCATGTGGGACAGCGGCGCGCTGGTGACTTGGTCCAGCGATGAGGTCTTCTATGGCGATTTCAAGAACTGGAGCCCCTATCTTGCCATGGAGATTGGCATGACGCGTTGGATTAACGAGAAAACCCGGTTCGAGGAAGCCAGCAGAACCGTTGCGGCTTTCCCTCCCGAGAGCGAGAGGATGAACATAGAGGAAATGATCCTTGGTTATACCATCAACGGAGCCAGACAACTGGGCATCGAGAAAGCCAAAGGCTCCATCGAAGCGGGCAAGGATGCCGATTTCCTGGTGTTTGACAAGGACCTCCTGGCCGCAGAAAAAGAGGGCTTCAGCTACAATCAGCCCGCGGAGGTGTATTTCGGTGGCAAGCTGGTGAATTCAAAATGAAAAGAATGAATAAATCTTCCGTCGCCTTTCTCCTGGCCGCACAGCTGCTGCTTTTATGCACGCCGCTGAAGGGCCAGGAGGAGCCTCGGCGCTGGAATGTGACGGTTTCGGGGGGCGCGGGCTATATGTTGCACGAGCCCGGGCTCTTCGATAATCTGGCGCGTTCTTTCTCTTACCCGACGGCCGATGTGCGCATCGGATACTATACCACTTCTGAAGACCCTTCGTCCTATGCCGCGCTGTTCGGATTTCCCAGTATCGGCCTGGGCGTTAACTGGAAAGGGACCAGCCACTTTGACTGGGTGGGGAAGTCGCACCTGAACGACCTTGTCTCTCTCTATGGCTTTTTTGAAAGGGACTTCATCCGTACCCGGAAGTTCTCCTTTGGCTACGATTTGTCCCTGGGAATGGCCTTCAACAGCGCCGTCCATGACAAGGATGACAATCCCGAGAACATCATCTTCAGCTCGGCCGTCCTGGTTTATGTGGCGCCTGCCCTGCACTTGTCGTACCGGCCCACCCGTCATCTGCAACTGGGCCTCTCGGGCGTTCTGACACACATGTCAACCGGACGTCTGGCGTATCCCAACGCCGGATTCAACGGTGTGGATGTGGTGGCGTCGGCCCGGTATGCCATGGCAGAGCCCAGGATCCCGGAGTGCAGGGAGTCTGAAAAGCCGGTATTTGAGAGGCACATGCTTTATGAGGTCTATGCAGGCTACGGGGCGCACCGCTGCGCCCAGGAGTTTGAGGCTACGGGAAAAACAACGCCCTGGCCAACGTTCGCCTTTGGCGCCATTGCCTGCTATCAGTACAAGCCCACCCTTTCTTCGGGACTGGGCCTGGATTTCTTCTATTTCCCGACGAGTTTCCAGCAGCGCGTGGCCGAATATGAGCGTGTCCTCCATCCCCAGCTGCATCCGGAGAAGTATGATTACCGGCCCCTGAGCCTGGGCATATCGGCCGTCCAGCAGCTTCATTACGGTAACTTTACCGCCTGGCTTCAGGTGGGAGTCTATCTGTACAAGCACCTGGGCGTGTGTGAGCAGGACGGAATCCTGTACCAGCGCATTGGCGGGAAAATCGTATTCCCCAAACTTGCCAATACGTATTTGGGGTTCAGCTGCCGGAGCCATCATTTTTCCCGGGCTGCCAGTTTGGATTTTATCCTTGGTGTAAGGATTTAATACATAACAAAGTAACTGAAAGGCATGAATTACGACAAGTCATTAGCCGTTAAATGCATTAACGGCACCTTCGTCGGTAAGCAGACTGACGAACTGATTATATGGAAGGGAATCCCCTATGCAACTCAGCCGGTGGGTAAGCTTCGTTGGCAGAAGGCTCTTCCTGCCGAAGACAATGACGGCGTGTACGACGCCACCAAGCCCGGCCACGTGCCCATCGGCCCCGCAAACGACTCGGGGGGAACGGCGGAGTTCGGCGAGGACTGCCTCGTGCTGAACATCTATGCCAATACCCGCTGCACGGATAACAAGAGGCCGGTTATGGTATGGATCCACGGCGGCGGATTCTGCGCAGAATCCCAGGCCTCGCCCTTATACAACCTTACCAACATCTCCAAACAGTCTCCCGACATCCTGTTCGTGTCCATCGACTACCGCCTGGGCTTTTTGGGATTTATGAACTTCGAGCGGGTCCCTGGCGGAGAAAACTTCAAGGAGGCCGGTAACCTGGGCCTGCTGGACCAGCTAGAGGCCCTCAGGTGGGTGCAGAAGAACATCGCCGGCTTCGGCGGCGATCCGGACAACGTGACCATTTTCGGCGAGTCGGCCGGCTCGGCCAGCGTCACCTTCCTCCCGCTTATCGAAGGAAGCGAGGGTCTCTTCAAAAGAATCATTGCCCAAAGCGCCAACATCGCCTACACCGACACCATGGAGCACGGCATCCACGTTACGCAGAACTTCCTGACCGCGACGGGCTGCCAGACCATGGATGAGCTGATGGCGCTCACCACCGGGCAGCTTGTGGATGCCTATCTGAAAGCGGCGCTCATTGACAAGAACTGCCTTCTGGGAGGTGCCAACTTCCCGCTCCTCGACGGCGTCACGCTGCCCGAGGACCGGGCGGATCTGTACAAGATGTGGGGAGACGCGAAGCGGGCCAGGATTGATATGATGATTGGGTCCAATCTGGACGAAATCAGGTACTTTGTTCCGTTCGAGGGCGGCGAAGAGGGCTTCCTGAATACGTTGAGGTGGATCACGAAGCGGGACCGCGCGCTGCTCAACGAGCAGGAGAAGGCCATGTACGACGAGTTCATGGCCACGCTCGCAGGCGAAAGCGAGGGGAGCCGGCTGGAGCAATACTGCAACGACATCAACTTCCGCGCGGGCAACACCGATATGGCCATCCGGCATGCTGCCGCCGGGGGCAATACCTATATGTACTTCATCAAGAAGCCGGTGACAACCCCCCAGCTTGGTGCCGCACACGCGGCCGAGCTTCCGTACCTGTTCGACAATCCTATTCCGGACCCGATGGGGAGCGGAGAGATCGTTTCGACCGAAGACTGCGAGTTCCGCCATGTCGTCAAGGAAATGTGGACCAATTTCGCCCGGACGGGCAACCCCTCCACCGGCAAATACGCGTGGAAGAAGTTCTCCGGTGATGACCGCCAGACGATGGTCTTTGGCGACACCATCGGCATGCAGAAGGATATTTTCGGAAGACGGGAAGACCTGATGATGTCCTGGGCGGAGCGCCTGGGAAACGGGTCTTCCAAGAGGGTGTGCTGATCCGGAACGGCAAGATGAAGTGGACTGCCCTAGTAAATACAGAAACTAAAACACGAAATATATGAAACGCACTTTGAAGCTGAAACTCCTTTTCCTCGCGCTGCTGTGTGCAGTCGCGCAGGGGGCGTTGGCCCAAGTCAGCGTGTGGGACGGCAAGTCAAAAGAACCTCCCGTTATGGTAGAGTGGCCTGTTTATGCCATTAAGAATGCAGCTCAATTTGCCTGGCTTATTGACAGCCCGAGGGATTATATGAGTGGTAAGATTTATTACCGTTTGGACACCGACCTGGACATGGGCGACCAAACGTGGACACCTATTGGTTATATAAACGGGGAAGTCGTAGGCTTCTATTCGCACCTGCTTGGTCAGGGGCACACCGTCCGTATAAACATCAGTGGCGTCACCGAAAACTATCAGGGACTGTTTGCGAAGATCGGATACGAGGGGTCGGTTGATAACCTCCACGTGATTGGTAAGATATCATGCAGCCGTTCCCGCCTGGTGGGCGGTATTGCCGGCGAGAACGACGGCGGCAGCATCAGCAACTGCTGGGTGAGCGCTGACGTAAGTTCTGACTGGAAAGAATCCGCGTCGGCATACACGGCCAAGGTGGGCGGCATTGTCGGCGAGAACCACGCAGGCACGATAGAGTACTGCTGCGTGACGGGCGACGTGACCAACAACGATGCCGATGTGGGCGGAATTGCAGGTTACAACTGCAGTGATAATGGTGGCGGCATCATCAGGCACTGTACTTTCTACGGCACGCGCAACAGTACGCACTCGCAGGACAATAAATACGTGGGGGACCAGGATGCAACCATGGAAAATATGTACGACTCGTTCAACCAGGGCGAGTACGATGCTGCCGGCGCCAGAGCCTTGTACCGCTATGCCCTCAAGTACCCCTACGCCATCAATGTCTCCACCGAGGGCTATGGCACCGTTGAGGTCAGTGCCGGTGGTGAGAACAATATTCCTGGCTGGCGCAAGGGTGAAACCATTACGCTGACCTGTAAGACAGGTATGGTGAAAAGCATCGAAATCAAGGACTCAGGCGACGACACAGTCTCGTTGCAAGGTCAGTCTCATGATGGAACAATGTATTGGTTTGTCATGCCGAAGGGCGGTGTCAAAATCAAGCTTGTATTCGTCACGCCGGGCTGGCTCAACCATGCCGGCACGGAGGCCGACCCTATCAGTATCGGCAGCTCGGCCGACTGGGACGGCTTCGCCAATTACGTCAGCAACGTTACCAGCTTCAGTGGCAAGTATGTGAAGCTGAACGCCGACATCAGCGCCTCCACCATGGCAGGCAGCAGCGACCATAAGTTCCAGGGCACATTCCTCGGCAACAACAAAACACTGACGCTTAATCTGAGTGCCACCGGCAACGACTGTGCTCCGTTCAGATACATCGACGGTGCAACCATCCGTGACTTGAAGATTGCGGGGACCGTCAACACATCGGCAAAGTTCGGCGCCAGCATTGCCGCCCATAACAGCGGCACCAGCACCATCACCAACTGCCACAGCTCGGTGACCATTGGCGGCACCATCAGCGGTGACGGCACCCACGGCGGTTTTGTGGCAATGAATGAAGGCGATGCCACGCTTGTCTTTGCAGGCTGCACATTCACAGGCGGCATGACAGGCAGCGCAGACTACAACGGCGGATTCGTGGGCTGGAATGCGGGTTCGACAATCCATTACACCCACTGCATCTTTGCACCCGCAGAGCTGACTATGGGCGCGTCGAACAGCTGCACCTTCAACCGCAACGGCAGGAACAACATTACACAAAGCTACTTTACCAGAGCATTTGGCGAAGCCCAGGGTACGAAGGCCATCGCCATTAATAAAGCCCCCGCCAACCTGGGCAGTCAGGTACAGGACTATGGTATGGTAAAGGCCTACGAGAACGGTTTGCTCTACGACGGCAAGTACTACACGGCTATTTCCATCCCCGGCTCAGGCACAGAGGCCAACCCTTGTTTAATCGGCACCGCAGACCAGTGGAATGACTTCACCGGTTACATCGCAAACGGATATACCTTCAGCGGCGAGTTCGTGAAGCTGGCCGGCAACATCAGTATCTCGACGATGGCAGGCACCGACAATGCCAACTCTTTCCAGGGCACCTTCGATGGCGACGGACACACACTGACGGTTAACTATAATACCTCAGAACCCCGGACCGCTCCGTTCCGTCACGTCAAGAATGCCGTCATCAGGAACCTTACCGTGGCCGGTACCATCACCACCAGCGCACAGTTTGCCGCCGGCATCGTGGGCGAGTCGCACGGCTCACTGACTCTTACGGGTTGCCGCAGTTCGGTTGCCATCAACAGCAGCGTCCAGGGCGACGGCACCCACGGCGGCCTGGTGAGCACACTGAGCGGAAAAGACAATGCCATCACCATCGAAGGCTGTGTCTTCGACGGTTCCTTTGCCACGACAAACGGCACCTCCAACTGTGGCGGATTCATCGGATGGCCGGTTTATAACAGGCCCACTATCCGCCACTCGCTCATGATGCCCGGCAGCGTTGCGGCGGGTATGCTGAAGAACACCTTCTCCCGCTGGCACACCACCTACATGCCAACCATCGAAAAGTGCTTCTTCATCGCCACTGAGAATCTGCCTGAAGACCAGGGATCGGCGGGTCAGGGCGTTTCCACCATTCCGGACCAGTTCGGCAAACTTGAGAAAGACTATGGCTTGGTGAAGGTTTACACGAACGGCATTCAGTATGACGGCATGTACTATCTGGAGAGTGCTTTGATTCTGCCTGGATCAGGCACGGAATCAGACCCCTATACTATCGGCAGCACCGCAGATTGGGACAACTTTGCCAAGCAAACCGGCAGCGGCTGTCACTATACCAATCAATATATAAAGCTGACAAGCGATATCAGCGTGACAGCTATGGCCGACACATTTGAAGGTACCTTTGACGGCAATGGGCATACACTCACTGTCAATATCGATCTTAAAGATTGGGGTTTACAGGCGGCCCCCATCCGCAATACCCGTAATGCCACCATCAAAAACCTTAAGACGGCAGGTACCATAACAAGCAATTATTTATATATGGCAGGCATTGTCGGCAACGTCAAGGGAAACACGACCATTGAGAACTGCAGCAGTTCTATCGCCCTTCATTCTGGCGATATTACGATTATCGGCGGCCTGGTAGCGTACGTAAACAGCGACGTAACCCTCAATATAAGCGGTTGCGCCTTCACAGGCAGTCTCACCATAGGCAGTTCTTACAAATTATTAGGTGGGGGCATTGTCGGCATTTCGAATCAACAAACCAATATCAGTATCCGTGATTGCCTGTTCGCTCCATCAGAACTGGCAACTCAGTGGAATAAATTCTATACGTTTGTTACTGACGAAGTAGACAAGTTTTCCGTCACGGGTTGCTACTATACCCAGGACTATGGCACGGTGCAGGGAACGAAGGCCATCGCACTAGCCTCCGCCCCCGCCAGCCTCGGTGAACAGGTGAAGGACTATGGCATGCTGAAGGCATATGAGGGCGGCATCTTCTTCGACGGTAAGTACTACGTGGATGACAGCAAGATCGGCCTGGACGACAAGGCCGATAACGGATCGGTCATCAGCGAACTGGACGGCATCACCGTAGATATTGCCCTTACGGGCTGCACGCTCTATAAAGACGGAGCGTGGAACACCATCTGCCTGCCGTTCAACCTGACGCTTGCGGGTTCGCCTCTTGACGGCGCAGTGGCCCGGCCGCTCAGCAGCGCCAGCATCAGCGGCTTGACGCTTAACCTTGCATTCGGAGACGCTGTCACGGAACTCAAGGCCGGCACGCCTTATATTATCAAGTGGGCCAGCGGAGACAACATTGTCAATCCCCAGTTCATCGGCGTAACCATTGACGCCACGGACCGGAGCTTTGACAACGGCGCCAATGGCGACAAGCGCGTCCGCTTCATCGGCGTGTACAAGAGCATCGCGTTTGACGGAGAGGACAAGAGCGTCCTGCTCCTGGGTGGCGGTAATACGCTCTACCATCCAGTCAACGGAGCCGGTGTCGGCGCCCTTCACGCTTACTTCAAGATAGGCGACAGCGCAACCAAGGCTACCATCTCGGTGAAGGGTTCAGTGTTAACAGTTAAGTAAGAAAAAGTTATGAAAAAGATAATTATAGCATTGTTTGCCGCCTCGGCACTCCTGTTGGGCCTGACGGGCTGCGATAAAGAAGTAGACATTAAGGAACTGGAACAGAGCCTTGTGGGCATCTGGTGGGACGCGTATGAGTATTCGGACATCACGGAGACCGGCGTGGCCTTTGACAAGGTGCTTTTGGCCGTAAAGGCCGATGCCAACCACAGCGGCTGCCTCTACCTGGGCGCATACGACTCCAAAAGCGACGCCCTGGTTGCCGTCTATGGCGGCCCGGAGGATGCCGGCTTCAAATGGGAGCTGACCGGCAAAGGCGATATAGTGCTCAGCGATCCCGCCACCGGCGAGAGCACGGTGCTCACTCGCGCCGACGGAGGCAGCAGCTATGGCAACGATATGACCAATGTCAATGGAACGAACATGACGTACACAAATGGCAGCGTGACGGTGACCAACGGCAACTATTCCGGCACACTCACCAAGGCCGACACCGGGAAAGAGGGAGAAATCAATGAGCAGTTCTCCGCGCTGTTCTCTGCCATTGCCACTAACCTCTCTTCTGAAGATAACATCCGTATCAAAGACACCCCCGGCAACACCTGGGGAAGATAACCTAAAAATGCCCAATAGCCATGAAAGCAGACAAAGTCATCTTTGGTAACATTTACACCGTTGATAGGAAACAGCCCAAGGCCGGAGCGGCAGCCATTGACGGCGGCAAATTCATCTATGTGGGCGATGAAGCCGGCGTAAAGGAATATATCGGCCCGGGCACGGAAGTGCTTCGACAGGAGGACGGTATCATCCTGCCGGGCTTTGGAGAAGGACACGGCCACATTGCTCCAGGAGCCACAGAGACGCTGTTTACGGTGCACCTGAACCTTTATGGAAGCCTGGAAGAGCATCTGAAAACCATAAGGGAGTTTGCCGACAGGCATCCGGAACTGGAGGTGATCCAGGGCGCAGGTTTCATGCCTTCAGATGAATTGACCGCCGATATGCTGGAGGGCCTCACGGAAAGGCCCATCGTCCTGGCCGATATCGGCCACCACTCCTACTGGGTGAACCATGCCGCCATGGACCGTCTGGGGATCGACAAGAACACGCCGGACGTGAGCGATGGCATCATCGTCCGGGATGCGGAAGGCAATCCAACGGGCTGTTTCCGCGAAGGCGCCATGGACCTTCTGAAACCGCTCACCGTTTTTTCCGTAGAGCAGTACAAGGAAGCTGTCCTGTATTTCCAGGAAGAATACCTGGCCCACGGAGAGACCCTGATTCTGGATCCCATTATCAACTGGGACTCTACGGACAATGCGGCAGAGGCCTGCCACCAACTGGACGTAGAGGGGAAGCTGCGTATGCATATCTTTGCTGCTTATCAGGTTTTCCAGGCACAGGGGCACGATACCATGGCCGAGATTGAACATGCGGCGCAGCTTCGGGAGCGCACAATGGGACCCATGTTCCAGCTTACCAATATCAAAGTTCAGGTGGATGGGACCATCGGTATGCCGCCCGCAACCGCCTATGCGAAGGAGCCTTACAGCGACCCCTGGTCCCAGGAACATCAGCACCGCGGCCAGCTTCGTTTCGATCTGGAAACTCTCACGGCCGTTTACAGAAGATCCCACGAGCTGGGCTTCACGGTGCACGCCCATACTATGGCCGACGGAGCGCTGGCCTTCACCCTGGATGCTATGGAGAAAGCGCTGAAGCAAACCGGACCGCACCGTTACAGGGATGCCGTCACCCATCTGCAACTGGTGGATCCTGTCGACATTCCCCGTATGGCCAAGCTGGGAGTAATTGCCGTCACCGATCCGCACTGGTTTGGTATGGATAAAGGCTACTTGGATATGATGGTGGAGGTTCTGGGAAAGGAACGTACCGAAGCCCAGCTTCCCATGAAATCCTTCTTCGACACCGGCGTCGTGGTCACATCGGCCAGCGACTATCCCGTGGAGAATCCGGCCTATCCGCTCACGGGCATCCAGAAAGGCGTTACCCGCCATGTGCCCGGCCAGCCGGATACCCTGCACTGGCCTGCCGAACGGGTTACGGTGGAGCAGATGATTGAAGCCACCACCCTGAACGAGGCCTATCAGCTGCTGTGTGATGACCGTCTGGGCAGCATCACCGTAGGGAAGGAAGCCGATTTGGTGGTGTTGGCAGAGGATATCACCGCCTGCGATCCCGAGCAAATTGCCGATACCAAGGTATTACGTACCATGGTCTGCGGCGAATGGGTCTATATTAATTAGTTGAGATGGAAAATCAAGAGCGGCATATTAAAATAAAACCGGCATCTACAGCCGACACCCAAGCTCTTGCCGACCTGTTCATCGGCCATATTACCGCCCATCCTGAGTACATCTCCCACGGGGAACTCCAGATGGGTGTGGGTGAAGGATTCGTCCGGGACGGCTGTTTCATTACCCGCCCAGCCCCGGACGCCCGGGAAAAATGGATAAGGTCATTGTTGTCCCAGATGAACGATGATTCTGTCTCGCACGTTTGGAAGGCCGTCGATGATAATGGGACGCTTATGGGATTCTGTGCTGCCTATATCGAGGGGGACGCGGACGCCCGCTTCGGCATGGTAGGCGACATCCTGGTGAATCCCCAGTGCCGGGGCGGCGGTGTAGGCAACACCCTGTTGCAGACCGCCATTGACTGGTTGCACTCAAAAGGAATCCGGGACATTTTTCTGGAGTCCGGAAAGGACAACCACGCCGCCCACTGTTACTTTGAGAAACGAGGCTTTGTCCATGTCAGCGAGATTTATAAACTCATGGAAATATGACAGAGATAACCATCAGCGTGGGCTTGAACGATGCTGTTACTAAGCAGCAGGAACACCCGACGAAGGTGTACGTTGATATAATGAAGAACGTATGCCAGAGTTACCATGTCCCTTTCTCGTTTATCGTTTCAGACGGTGGGTATTTCCACGAAAATGGTGATTATACACAGGAAAAGACCCTTGTCCTGTGTTTGCTTGATCCCCAGGAAGGTGTTGTGGATGGCATCGCCAGAGATCTCTGCGCCTTTTTCCATCAGGAATCTGTCCTGATAACAGAGAGCAAGGTCAGGGCCTATTATATAAAAGAAGAACTAAAGTGATATGATAAAAATGAAAAAGATTCTCAATTGGGTGCTCGCCGCCACCCTTATTTGCGGCGCAAGTGTATTCACTTCATGTGAAAAGTCAGACACTGTCCTTTCCGACAAGATCCTGGGCAAGTGGATTGTGGCCGATCTGGACGGTGCGGCATGCCCCACCTCATGGAAGTCGGTCGTTACCTTTGAGTCGGCTAAAAAGGGATATTACAGCCTTTCCGAAATCACCACGATGACGTGGGAAAACAAGTCGCCAGCCCAAGTTACATTCTCCAAAGATGGTTTTACCGCCATTGAGGAAGACGGAACCTACAAAAGTGTGCTGACGGTTACCGTTAACTCCATTACCAATAAAGAAATGCTGTTGAAAACCGACTGGACCCTTACCGGGGGCTCCCTCGTTCTTCTGCACGAGGTTTATAGTGAGCGTTGGGTGCGGGTGACAGACAATTTTGAGCAGTCAGTCCTTGGCACCTGGGAGGCACAGGTCCAGAACGGTAATAAACAGCAAACTTGGCGCTGGGAGTTCAAAGCCAATGGAACCTATGTCTTTTCCCTGAAGGAAGGTGACGCTGCCTGGCATGTCTTTGAAGACTATGTATCTGAATACTTCGTTGACGGACCGCTCCTTTGCACCCGCTGGCAAAATACCATCTTGAGTGACGAAGAGCGTGACTGGTGGGAAATCGAGAGCATTCAGGACGGCAAGATGAAGTGGACGGCCCTGCGTATTGACGAGGACCTCACTACCCACACCGAGACCCTGGAGTTGAGCAAGGT
>JAEEGJ010021384.1_pt1 | contig 13929 bp, 14 predicted proteins | sample 8958761 | NCBI WGS metagenome assembly JAEEGJ01 (sample SAMN16246546, study PRJNA631951) | gut metagenome | biome: gut microbiome; feature: rumen; material: RS-attached | host: Bos | place: Iran: Karaj | collected 2018-10 | reverse complement strand
TCAGCTATTGGGAGCAGACCGCCAGCCAGTTCATTGAGACCGTCTATAAGGACATGATGCAGAACATCTATGCCGGTGCCCTTTACAAGACTGGTCAGGAAGACCAGGCTGGAGAAATCTTCGCCGAGCAGGGCGACTATGAGAGTCTGATGACCCTCTTCTATCTGAAGCGCTCCTATCAGGCCATCTACCAGCACTACAAGCGCAACCCCAACTCAAAGGCCCTGCCCTTCCTGCTGCAGGACTTCGTCAATAACACCCAGGAAGCTGCCGACATGAAAGACGGAGAATTCGGAGGCAAGCTCTTCATCCGCGACATCTCCGGACAGGAGGCCTGGCAGATGGAACACTTCTGTGAGATGGTAGTCCAAGAAGGCAAGACCGAGGTGCCCTGCATGTGGAAGAGTGCCAAGGCCTGGCTGGAGTTTCTCCTCGACAAACCGCAGGATGCCGCCCGTGACATCATCGATGCGACGGCGCTGGCAGGCACCGAGCGGATGAAGGACAACGCCCGTGCCCTGATGCTCTACATCACCGCAGCCCAGGCTAAGCCAAGCGAGAAGTTCGAGAGCTATCTCGTCGACGAGTTGGAATGGCTCCGTCAGAAATATGAAGGCCCCAACGGCGACTATTTCTTCAACCGTGTGGAATTCCGACTCGTCCATCAGGTGCTCTTCAAGCGCTACGAAGGCCAGACCAATCAGTTGTTGGCCCTTCAGAATGCCACTAGCACATGGGGACCCATCGATATCGACACCATTCCGGTAGAGGACGTTATACGATATCTCTCCTACGTCAACACCCCAGGCGCCACTACTCTCGACAAATATCTGAAAAGCCGCTATCAGGAGAACGACACCACCCTGCGCGAGCTGATCGGTACCAAATACATGCGCCTCTGTCAGTGGGATAAGGCCATCGAGTGGCTCAAGGACATCCCCGTCAGCTACTACAACAGCCATCGCAGTCAAGGCTATCTCTTCTACTCGCTGCGCCGTAGCTACGAGGTTGAACCCTGGTCACGCCGTCAGTGGCTCAAGGAAGACGAGGCATGGGAGTCTAACCTCAAATGGTGGAAACCGCTGAAGCTCGACTTCTGCCGCGAGATGCAGCAGATGGAGGCAGGCCTCAACCTGCTCAGGGGCAAGGCTCTCGAACAGCAATGCTACAACCTGGCCGTGCGCTATGCCCAGGCCAGCATCCACGGCGATTGCTGGTGGCTGCTGCGCCAGACCAAGAGCGGCTACGACGAGGTGCGCCAGAACGAGACCGACCTTGGACAGAAAGCCGTGAAGCTGCTCCAGCAGGCAGCCATGACCAGCGACCCAGCCCTGAAACGCAAGGCCCTCTTCGCCCTAGGCTATAACGAACTATACAGCGATAGCAAAGACACCCTTTGGCGGTCTTGGAAATGGGACAGCGAAGTCGGTAAGTATATAGCAGAATACAATCCCACATCGCCGCAATTCAGAGCCTATCAATCGCTCTACGAGCTGACGGGCGGCTTAGCAGAAGAGGAGTATATCAGGAAATGCGACGAGTACGATCAGTTCTCCAGATACTACAGTCAGCATAAATAAAACAAAAAAAATCCCAAATTCTGCACGTAATTCAAAAAATAGTCGTACCTTTGCAGCCGCAAAACGCGCCAGTGTGGACATTTCTCCGTTTTATCGGGATGTAGCGCAGTTGGTAGCGCACTACGTTCGGGACGTAGGGGTCGGGCGTTCGAGTCGCCTCATCCCGACAACGCAAGGTTGTCAATCGCAGGAGTTGGCCCTGCAACCGCTTAAAACAAACTGGCAATAAGTTCCTGACAGTCAGTACGTTGTAAAGCATGGTGGTCGAGTAATCGGCCACCTTTTCTTTTTGGCGTTCACGAAATTTTTGGCGTGTTTTTGGCGTGATAACATTATTTAACGAGCTATCGCCCCATTTATACTGAATTGAATTGTATTAGTTTGCAAAATGATAGGCAAACAGATTTGATTTAATAATGCTCTTGGCGCTTGACTCTCACCATGCTTCATTAGCGAACGGGGCGCTTGCGCTCATTCAACTAGAGATTTAACGGTTTGAAACACGCTGTAACGGCGAAATTTAGGTATGTTAGAGGGTAACCACCTTGTCACACAATTCGCTTATGGTTGTTCGGTGGGTGATGAAAAGCATGGTCTTTTGTGGGTAGGTCGTAAAAAGACGGTGATACAGTTCGCGCTCCGTGGGTTCGTCGAGGGAACTGCTGATCTCGTCAAGCAACAGGATGTCGCCACCGTGGAGCAATCCACGGGCAATAGCGATACGCTGAGCCTGGCCCTCGCTGAGCCCGCTGCCCCGTTCACCAAGTTCGGTGTTGATGCCGTCGGGCAGGTCAAAGACGAAATCGGCACAGGCGGTATGCAGCACTTCGCGCAGTTCATTGTCGGTGGCATCGGGTTTGGCCAGTTGCAGATTATAGCTGATGGTGCCGCTCATCAGCGTATTGCCCTGTGGCACGAAACACAATTCACCGCCCATAGCAACCTGTCCGCTGGTAGGCTCGATGAAGCCGAGAATCAGACGGAACAGCGTAGTCTTACCTATACCCGTCTCGCCCATGATGGCAGTCTTTGAGCCTGCCTTGAATTCATGCGTGAAGTGGGAAAGTATCTCCCTGTCGCCCTTGGCATAGCAGAAAGACACATCTTTGAAGTTGATGCCTTTAGAACTTGTTTTGCCTGTCCGTGCAACAGTTGGCACTTGCGTTGTCTGTTCCAACTCTTCGAGTCGGTCAATGCTGGCGGTAGCATGTATCACCTCTGGCACCATGTTCAGCAATTGCAGAATGGGTCCCTGGATCATACTTACCAGTTGCAGGAACGAGGTCATTACACCAAAGGTAATCGTGCCGTTACGCAGTCCAATGCCTCCCCATACAAATGCCATCAGATAGCCAAGACCGAAGGCGCAACCCATAATGAGTCGTGTGACGATGGTAAACCGTAGGCGTCGCATCACATTGCCGCGAAGCCGTTGCTGCATCGTGTCGAGCCTGTCGGTAATCCACTGCTCCGAGCCTAAGGAACGTAGCACGGCATTATGCTCCATACCTTCCTGCACCTGCATCTGGATGCGGCTCTCGTCCTGTCGGATGTCAAGCGTCATATGGCGCAACCGACGAGCAATCAGTTTGCCAAAAACGATGGCCAACGGTGTTAGCAACAGCAATGCCCATGCCAGCCGTTCGTCGAACCAGCGCATCAGCAGGAAAGCGCCGCAAAGTTTGATGCCTGTAATCAACATTTCGGGCAGGGTATCTGTCGTGACTTTTGTCACCTGTTCTATGTCCTTGGCCAATCGCGATGACACGTCACCCGAGTGCAGTTCGTCGCCCGTGAACAACTGTCTGTGAAACAACCTGCCGAAGATGCGGAGGCGCAGGGCGTTCGACTGCCGTACATTTGCTGAGGTTTTCAGCCAATAGCCCACTTGTCTCAACACCACACCGCCCACGACGGTCAGCACCAACAGTTCAACCATCCTCAGCACATCGTCAGCCGTTCCCGTGCGGATGGTCTCGTCAATGAACCGCTTGCTGAGCCACACCATCAGCAAACTGAGCACCACCTGCCCGATGCCCGTTACGACTCGCACCACCGTATTCCAGCGGATGCTGCATGAGTTCTGCCAAAGCCATGAGAAGTATTTCATTCCACTACCAGAATTGTCCCTTTATACTTTTTTACCTTTTTACTCTTCTATATATTGCAAGTAAATATCTTCTAATTTCTTTGTATGGCATTTCAGATTCTTGTTTGCCATCATCGTTGTTTAAACTTTTACGGCTGCAAAGTTACAAAATTTTCCCGACATATAGCACGCCTTAACGATAAAAGATGACCTAAATTGGTTGAAGTCTGTATTGTCAGTTTGAATTTTCATTCATTGAAGCGTATGGTAATTGACACTTATGACGAAGGGGAAACAATTCCTTTAGGTAACGATAAGCAGATTGAGATAATTCCTGTATCGAAGTGGTTGTCTGATTGGTTGTTTCATTGATATTGACAAATCACGAATTTAGATAATAAAGCAAGAAGGAACCTGTAAACAAGACAGGCTCCTTTGTTTTTGAGACTTTTTTGACAATGTCCTTTCAATATTTAAAATGCCGAAATAAAATCAGTATACCACTGCCATCCCCAACTATCAGTTTGATTTTTCATAATCTCCTCAATAGTTAAATTACCCTTGCAAATAGCAGTCTTTTTATCAATACGATAATTGTATATAGCTGTTCTTATTTCATCTATTAGTTGTTGTGACAAACTGTCGTTGAATTGGGTTACTAGTTGTCCTCTGCTTGTATGTTCGAAACCTTCATTTTCAAGTATGACATCTTCATAATTGATTATTAATTTACTGTTTTCTATTATTTTCGTAATCTTACTATTAGCAAGATTATTTTTACCTAAGTTACAGTTAAGTACGACTTTCTGGCCAACTCCTATACTACCAAGTTTCCATCCTAATACCTTATTGTTTTCTATTTCAGGACCATCATAATGACATAGTCTCAGTCGCCCTCTGAAAACTTCATTTTTATCTACTGCTCTAAAATAGATACTCCCAATAATATTCTTCACTTCATTATTAATAGTAAGTTGGTGAACGGAAGTGGCAATAATATTTTCTTTTTTAAATAATTGTTTATCTGTCATTTTTCTTTCTGTGTTCTTTCCTTACTCTATCTTAGGCTTTTCAGGAACCGCCTTGTTATTGTTCTCGTTTTGTAAGATTGCGATGCAAAGGTACGGCGGTTTTTCTGGGGAAACAAACGATTTACATGAAGGGTGGAATGGCTTACATGAAGGGTGAGAGATGAAGATAATTTTGCCTTTATGTAAGCAGAAAGACTGTTCATGTAAGTCGTTAGGTGGAGTGTTTTTTTGCTTTTAATTTTGTATGTGGTGACGGACAGAATTTAAATCTGTCTGTGTGTCATAAAATTGTTAACAAAAGAAATGAAAAGCAAATGAACTATGATGAGATTCTGGATTTTGGTGAAGTCAGTAGCCAAAGTCCTTATGTAGTGGAAGACGGCTTCTTCGTTAAGACCGATGAAAAGTGGGAGAAGGTGAGGTATGATGAGATTCTGTGGGTGAGAGCCTTCGAGAATGGTAGTATCATATTCCTGACTGGTGAGAGGAACAAGATGGTGAACCATCGGCTATGGCGAATTGAGGAGATGCTGACGGAGTATCCGAACTTTGTGCGCATCAACAGGTCGGAGATTGTCAATCTGGATTGCGTTGACGGGTTTGAGAGGAATTGCTACTACATTGGCAAAAACCCGCTGTATGCCACTGGCGACTACCGCCAGCGTATGGAAGGTGTGTTCATTAAGGCAAAGCAGCAGTGATTGGACACCTTGTGAGCATATTTCATAGATGGTCTCTCGTTTTAAGTAGCGTGAGACCATAAAAAAAAACATTTTCGCCCTTCATCGCCGAACGCAAAAGTGCAAAGAATGGTTGATTATTATATTCCCTGATTCGTGATGGTGTCATGACACAGCCTCGCAGCCGCCTCGTCGGGCAGGCACTCCAGATGCCACATCGGTATGGTCTGTGCCAACTTGTCCTTCTTCTGGTGCATGCCCTTGTCAATATCCTCGTCGATAAAGTTGTTCAAACGGCTCCCCATGTCACTCCCATACAAATTCAAGAATGCCTCGATACCACTTAAGCGGTGTATCTTGTTATAGGGAGCCTGGCTCAGCCTGACAATGCCGCCAATGGGGTAACTGACATTCCTGTAGCACGGCGTATGGAAGCCTCCCCAAGGCGAACCATAGACGATGCCATCTCTCACCACGGGAAAGTCGTCGTTGACCAACTCAGTCCCTTCTATATGCTCCAGCCACATTCGGGCGTGCGTGCTTTTCCCTATGCCGCTGGGGCCGAGGAACAGGTAGCCTTTGCCCTCATAACTCACCACGACCGCATGGATAATAAACGTGTCTTTTTCTGCTGCTGCCAAGGCATACATGATTCTCAGCAAACGTTCAAATATAATCGTAGAAATGTCTCCCGTCATGATGAGCCGACCCTCGTGGTGGTCTCTGGAACAAATCAGACAACCCTCTGACTTCGTTCTACTTTTATAATCAAACACGTCTATTCCCGAAGCTGTACGACCGAGTATGATACCCACCTTCTTCTTCGACGGATACACTTCCGTATATTCGGGCACTACGCCGCTGTCTATTGTCAACGAAAACAACGGCTCACCGCCTTCACATTCAAACGGCTCATAGTTTTCCATCAGCGCAAAGAGTTCCTCCTTGACGCTGACGAAAAATATATGTCCCGCCACCTTGTAATGTTTCGTCATCATATTGTACAATTGCGGTGATCGATTATGGTGTCATGGCACAGCCTCGCTGCCGCCTCGTCGGGCAGGCATTCCAGGTGCCACATCGGCACGGTGGAGGCCAGCCTGTCCTCCGTCTGGTGCAGGGCGTCGGCGTTACGGATGTCAAATCCTTTGCTTGCGCTCACAAAAAGATTCAGGTATGCCTCGATACCACTTAGGCGACGTATCTTGTTATAGGGGGCTTGGCTCAGGCTGACAATACCGCCGATGGGGTAACTGACATTTCTGTAGCACGGCGTTTTCCAGCCGCCCCAGGGCGAGCCATAGACCATCTCCTCTTTTACCACAGGAAAGGCGTCGTTGATCAACTCCGTCCCCTTGATATGCTCCTGCCACAATCGGGCGTGCGTGCTTTTCCCCACGCTTGAAGGGCCGAGGAACAGGTAGCCCTTGCCTTCACAGCTCACCACGACGGCATGGAGGAGGAGCGTGTCTTTTTCTGCCGTCGCCAAGGCATACATAATCATCAGCGAACGATTAAGCATCTTTGTCGAAATGTCTCCCGTCATGATGAGCCGACCTTCGTGGTAGTCTTTGGATAATATCAGACAACCCTTTGACCTCGTTCTCTCCATATATTCAAACACTTCGTTTCCCAAAGCAGTATGACCGTAGATGACAGTCCCCCACCAGCCTTCCTCCTGCCGATACACTTCAGTATATTCGGGCACTACGCCGCTGTCTTCTGTCAACGAAAACAACGGCTCACCGCCTTCACATTCAAACGGTTCATAGTTTCCCATCAGCTCAAAAAAACCGGCTTGACCGCTGACGGCAAACGTATGCCCCGCCACCTTGTAATGTCTCGTCATCATACTATGGGTTCCTTCCTTCATAAGCATTTTTCACAGATGGTCTTGCGAGTCAACTCAGTCGCCTCCTTGTTAGGCAGGTTTTTCAGATGATAGAAAGGTATCTCGGTGGCGAGCTGGCCCATCAGGGGGGTGAGCAGCGCCATGGCAGCATCGTCCCACATAGGCATCATCACCTGATTGAGCAGTACGATCATCGCCTCCTGTTTCGTAAGGCGGTGGATGCTGTTCTCGGGGGCCTGCTCCAGCGATATGAGCGCACGGATGGGCACCTGCTTCTGCTGTTTGATGCCATCCTTGCCGTCCCACGGCATGCCGAAGCCTATCCACTGGCCGTCGATGCGGCGAAGACCCGGGCGGTCGCCGATGATGAAGTCGGCACCCTGATGCTCCACCCACAGCTTGGCCTGCGTCGATTTGCCCATGCCCGAGGGACCGAGGAACACCACGCCATAGCCGTCTTTCTCTACCAGCGCGGCGTGCAGGGCCATCCCATTGCGAAGCGTCATACCAGCCTCACAAGCGTTACAGATCATGCGTGTAGGGAGTGAAGGTTTCATCCATTTTTTTACTCTTTCGTGATAGACAAGATGTTGGGGAATGTAAAGCGTCATCTCGCTATAATCTCTGGCGCATATCAGCACACGCTTGATGTTGTACTTACTGTTTGTTTTGTTCGTCGAAGAGACGAAAACCCATGAGTCCTGAGTATCGTGGATGTTATATCCCTCTATCGTGCAGACGATGGGATATTGACTTGTCTTTGTGAACAACTGGTCAAACAACTCCTCATCGCCCATGCGCAGGGTAAAGGTATGGGTAGCAGGCATCTCCTTGCTGAAGTTGACAAGGTGTTTCATTTTTTCGCTACTGTTGATGGCATCATCCACCAGCAGGCGATAGTTGGCAAAGTAGTATTCGTGCATACTCTAAAAGATTCGTGGGAATAGACGGTGAAGTTTGTTCATCACCCTGAATGGCAGCAGCAGTACAGGGCGCAAGGGCAACAGCGAGTTCCACAGGCGGAACACTTTACGCCATCGGGGGGATTCACAATCGATGGTGAGCCGTCCACGTTTGATGAACAGAGCCTTGCCAAGAATCTGCCTCTTGGGCTGCCAACCATCAGGGCGTAGATTACCGTCGCCGAAGGTCTGCACACGGTCACCGTCTATCCGGTAAAGCCGATGCAGACAATAGTCGCCCCCTGCATACTTGCCTGGGAACAGCACAATGTCGCCCACCTTTAGTTCCTCTTCCTTCACGGCCACGATCATCACATGGTCGCGGAAAGGACGAACGAAAGGCATCATACTACCACCTGTCCCCTGCAGCCAGACGGGGATTTGCCCCGCTCCGTCAGGCGACTGTTCCTGTAGTGCGACCCATTCTTCAACGGTCAGCGATATTTTCTTATCCATCATTGTCTCGCTGGCGGAGGTCAGGCTACTACGCCTGCCTCCCGCAGCGAGTTGATGGTCTTTTGAACATCGGCAAGCGCCTTTTCGGGTGTCACGTCATACACTGCCACCAGGGCGGCAGCCGTCTCGTCAATGCTTTTGCCGGACTCCAGTTGCTCGTAGATCAGCGCAGCAGTATCGTTAAGATTAAGCGCACCGCCAAAATCCTTGATTTGCAACCCTGTAGGCAGCACCACGTTCATGCCACATACCTTGCGTAGTACGAAGTCTTTGTTCATTTGTGGTTCGCTAATCATACAGTACACACGCTCCAATCTGGGACAGGGCATCCTGAAGCAAATGCAATTCTGTTCTTGAAGTCGAACTCTACCTTCTGTACGGTAGGCTCCTCGTAAGTCATTTTTTCTGTTTTCATCTTTTTATTATTTTGATTGTTATACAATATGACCTTTCGGTCGTTAATTATCTCTTTTCTTTTTCTGCGGCTTTATATCTTGCCTTCAGATAGTTGCAAAAATCAGGATCGCACTGGTGCTTGGCTGCCACTTTCTGATGATTCGTCGGGCAGTAATGGCACTTGTCGTTCATTTCGCAGCTGTAACAAGCCTTGGGCACCTCGTAGTTCTTCATGACTTCGTTCACCTCGCGCCATGCCTGACGGAGTCCGTCACGCAATGGATAGGCGCATGCCACATCCCTGGGGAATGTCAGGCAGGGCAGCAAGGCACCGTCCCAATTGATAGCAAAGCCCGATAGTCCGGCGTCGCAAAACAGCCCTTTGTCAGACAAATTCAGGCGATTCCGCCGCTTCATAAAGAACTCATGGTCGTCGGGAGAATACAACGGTGGTAATATCTCCATTTTCTTTTCTTGTATTCTCAAGTCTTCTTCAAGACTGAGGTCGAAGTCATCTTTCTTTCTGCCTGTATTGTCATGCGGGTCAATTAAAAAGTCATTCACCATCACTTTCACGCCAAACGACTGAGCAAGTTGCATCACCCGTTCCGCCCACGGCGCCATATAATTGCTGGGCGTCACCATAATCTGAATTCCCAACCCTGACTCTACAGCCATCCGGATATTGCGGACCACCTGCTCATAGGCATCCACGCCCGTCACCGCCACATACGACTCGCTGTCGCAGCCATAGAGGGAGATGTCAATTCGATAGGGTCTGTACGCCAGGAACCGTTTGATGGCCTCCTCGTTCAGCAGGAGGGCGTTAGTCTTGACTCTGATGACGATGCCGTGGTTGATCAGATACATGTAGATATCCCAGAAGGCGGGGTGTGTCATCGCCTCGCCGCCTGTGAGCAGTGCGCTCATCATGCCCTCGTCGATGGCCTGCTGGATAAGGGATATCCATTGTTCCCCAGAGAGCATCCGATGCTTCACCGACGGGTCCTGCAGATGCACATAGCACATCTTGCAGTCGAGGTTGCACAGCGGTGTCAACTCAAAACTGCCATGATAAGGGATGTCCGCCTCGCGGGTCCGCTCCTGTATCATCGCCAGGAATTCTCTATAGGGTAATTTGTCCATAAAGTAATGTTTAGCGAGCAAAGTTACAAAATATTATTCACTTTTTATGGATAAAGCATTTTTACCCCCCCCGATTTTAACACAGTTTAACCATTCATGTACTAAAGGAAGAAATTCCCTGCTATCGCTTTGTCGCTTATTACACTAATCTGCTCTGTCTGTCGAAATCGCTCTGGGCTTGCAGGAGTTTATTCACGGCCATGAGAGCCAACTTCGACTCCTCCTTGTTGATGGTCAGCCGTAGGCCGCAGTGAGGGCAGAGAATGGCTGGGTCGGAGGCAAGCTGCTGCATACTAAAGGGAATGAATCCGCCACATATAGGGCAAGTTATGCCGCTGGGGCGCTGTGCCTGCTGGGTAATTCCGACGTGCGGGGCACCCGGATTACTGTTGTTGGGTTGCTGGTTATACATTTTTCCTTCAATTTATATTGTTTATAACTATTCCGTTTTCGCAGTTTCTGTCTCATCGGTGGCTCCGGCATCCTCCACCTGCAGGTTGCCGGCAGTAAGTTGCAACAGATTGGAGAGACCAGCAGGCATGTCTGCCTGATGCATTTTTACATGAACCTTCATGTTGGTGGACAATTGTTTCGCCTTTTTATCGGAGTAAGAGCCATTCCTTGATGCAAGAGAGGCGCGGAGCCAGAAGGCACGTTTATTTTCGTTTTTCTGATCTATCTTCCCTTCACCATAGTCAAATGACTCAACAGTACCTGATGAGACAGCATCCAGAATATTGATGTCAAAATCGAAGTCAGCCTCCTTGATCTGTAACAGCGGAAGAGGCAGAAGCGTGACAAGCGGAATGCTGACGACCTTGTTACGGTTGCCGCTGACATTCGTCTCCTGATAGGCAAACTTCAAGGTGCGCAAGTGTCGTATATTCGTGTCGCCCTCTTTTACTGTTTCAAATGCTATCAGTTCCAACATTTCGAGATAGCGACGTGAAGAGAGAGCATCGGCCTCGATAGTGGAAACCAGCGGACCGGCAATAAGCTGTTGCAGTTCCATTACTTGTGAGTTAGTCGTAATGGTCTTTTGTTGCTTGGAATTTTCCATATCGTTGTATTTTCTTTTGAGTGTAATTTCTATTTAACAATATCCTCGATGCTAACAGATGATGGCAAATTGTCATCATCATCGGTGTGGATATTTAGAGATGTAGGTGTAAACTTCACTTTACAGGTCTGTATGGCATCGCTTGGCAGATTCTTAAGTTCTTCGGTAGTAACGGCAACGTTGAACTTGGGGAACTCCTTCTTCTTCATGAAATTCTTCTTCTGGCAGTTCTTCTTAACTATTTTCTCGATTTCTGCTGCAATACGGGTTTCAAGGGCCTGAGTGTTCTTGCCATCATTGTCAATGAAGAGTTTTGCCATATTGTCGCGATCGTTGATGATTTCTTGTGAAACCGTATCCTTCAAACGCTTCATAATCTCTGCTTCGTCGAGAACACCAGTACCGTCATCGATAAGTTCATGGATAGTACCTTCATAAGAGGCACGGAGTTTCCTGACGATGAACCTGATGTATTGTTGGTAAAATTCTCCTTTTCCCTTGATCTTTTCAAAAAATTCCTTTCCCTTGTCAGTCTGAAGGTTATTGGACATTATATACTGTTTCATACTGGCGATTGTCTTTTGGGCAACCGTTTCACAAAGTTCATTCATGAACTTGTTGAATTTCTTGTAAGCGATGAAGGATTGTTCGGAGTTACCTACAATGTCCAGCACACCATACCGAAGCGTCATCTCAATATCCGTGATGTTAACTCCAGGCAGAGGGAAATCCTTTGTCTTACCATACTTACCATATTGTTCGCTTAGAGCGTGAGAATATAGGTTTGCTTCATGCTGGGCAAGTATAATGTCGCGCATGACAGAACCGAGAATATGATTTAAACGTGCCATGATTTTTCTACTATAAAGATTTATTGTTGTTGTCTTAGAGGGGATGCAGGACGAGGCCCTCGTGCCTGGCATCCCCCAACAATCGTAAGAAAAAAGATTTTCGGCCTGCAGGAACTACTCCTCAGGCTTAACTTCCTCATCCTCCTTCTTGACGACATTCACCTTGATGGTGTTTTCGCCAGCCGTGATTTCAAGGACATCACCTGCCTTGAACTTGTCTTCACTGAGGTTGATAACGACTGCATCCTTCTTCTTGTCAGCATCACTGATGGTAACATCCATATCACCCTTCTTGACCTTGAGCATGGAGTTGTCATAAAGACCCTCCTTGTTTTTGTAAGAGATGACCAGACTGTCACCGATGTTCAGGATGGTCGCATTGACCTGCAACTCACCCTTGGTATCGACCACATCAAGTGAATTGCCCAGCAATTCCAGAACCTTAGCCATACCAGCAGGCATGCTTTCCTGACCAGCCTTGACGGCAACATCGATAGTTGACTCTACGGAATACTTCGACTCTGCGGTAGCCTTTGAGTCCTTCTTGGTCGAATAGTTGGCCTTCAGATTTGCCTCCAGCGAGAACAGACCGAGATTGAGTTTTGCCTTCGCATCCACTTCGCCACCATACTCCGTATGCTCAGAAGACTCACTCATCGTAGAGGATGATGCCGAGATACTTGCCTTGAAGTTGATGTCGATGGTGTTGATGGCAATGTAGGGAATAGGGACAATCGTCAGGAGAGGAACATTGAGTTGAACCATACGGCCACCCCGGTTGAAGGAGAAAGCCACCATGATGGCACTCTTCTGTCCTTTCTCGTCGGTGTTGAGACCCACTTCCTTGATGAACTCCCAAGAGGTCTTGGCTGCCATCGCCTGTGCCTCGATACAGGCTTTTAGCGGACCGCCGATCATAGAAGAAAAAGGAATTGCCTGCATCGCATTGGTGGCGACATTTGCAGGTGTACTACTTACTTCTGCCATAATACTTTTTTGTTTTTGTTATGCCTACTCTGTTTCGAAGCTCAGGCATCCCGGCCGTGTTGTCATACCGACGCGTCTTGATTTAGATATGCGACAGGCCATTGTCCTTCTGCTTGACGGCTTTTCAGCTTCTGCCGTTTTGCAATCTTACAGTTGCACCCCCTTTCGGAAATGCACGGCAAAGGTAGGCAGAAAACGGCAATGGCGAAGAACGGTTTACATGGATGGCGTGTGTGGTTACATGAAGGGGAAATGCCATAAATTTGATGTGTTTTTGCGACGGATTTAACATTTCGTTAAGCCAAAAGGGCAAAGTGCTTAGCAAAACTCTTTCTTCACCCTTTGCACCGTACTCACACTCTTTCTGGTGAGTTTTGCAACATCGCGGATGACGTAGCCCTTCCTCAATAGGGCTATGACATCCTTATATTCCTCTCGTTTCTGTTCGACTGTCTTTACTGAACCTGGTTTTCGTCCCAATCGTCCTCCTTTGGCTACATATTGCTTCCGACCTGACTGCAAACGGAAGGTGATATTCTCACGTTCCAGTTGCGCACAGGTTGAGAGCGTAGCGAGCATGATGGGGGCGAACAGGGATGGCTTACCATCCTCACCCAACAAGTTGAACTGTTCCTTCTGGATATAGAGGTTGATGCCACAGTCAAGCAGTTCCTTGACAGAGGCAAGAACCTCAAAGGCATTACGACCCATTCTTGACAGCTCACTGACAAGCAGGGTTGAAATGCCATTCTGCTTGCAATACTCAAGGGTTTGGCATAACACAGGACGCTCTTCATTCTTCTTAGCGCCTGAGATATGCTCTTCAAACACCTTTCGGA
>JAEEGJ010021383.1_pt1 | contig 13931 bp, 14 predicted proteins | sample 8958761 | NCBI WGS metagenome assembly JAEEGJ01 (sample SAMN16246546, study PRJNA631951) | gut metagenome | biome: gut microbiome; feature: rumen; material: RS-attached | host: Bos | place: Iran: Karaj | collected 2018-10 | reverse complement strand
AAAAACGTACCTTCCGTGGCTGGGAGCTTGCAATAAGTTATAAGCCGCTTGTTAATGAAGTTTCGGGTGATTTGTACGACTATTACTACACCGGCGAAAATCTTGACGGTATTGGTATTTTTGATGTTTCCGGTCACGGCATTCCGTCAGGTCTGATGACAATCCTCGCAAAAGGAATTATCTCGCAACACTTCTTAAGTGGCATTACACAATCCGAACCGATTTCCCAGGTACTTGAAAAGATTAACAAGACTTATATTAAAGAAAAGGTAAACGTTGAAAATTATATTACCGGTCTGCTCTTCAGATTCAGCAGCTTTAACAAAAAAGATACCTGCAGTGTTGAAGTTGCAAATGCTGGTCATCCTCATCCTTATTTATACAAAGCCGATACCGGTGAAATTGAAGAAATCCAGTATGAAGATCCAAGAATGCAGTACGGTATGATTGGTCTTTCAGATTTGCCTGTTTCATTTCCACCTGTAAGCTTTAGGATGAAGCCGAATGATATAATCGTCTGCTTTACAGATGGTCTCACAGATTCCAGTAACCCTCAGAACGAAGATTTTGGAAAAGAAAGACTCAAAGAAATAATCAGGCAGAATGCAAAAGAAAGCGCCGTAACTATCCGCGACAAAATCAACGAGGAACTCAGCAATTTTACTCAGGATAAAGCTCCTAATGATGACATCACCTTTATAATTCTCAAGCGCAGCAATTCCAAAGATTATATTGAAGAACTTCCCGATACAGAATGGATAATTTAATATTATGCAGAATAAACTTTCTCCAAATCTTATTGCCTTTGATTTAGACGATACTCTCTTAAATGATAACCGCCAGATTGATGAAGAAACAGTTCTTGCCCTGCGTGAATGTGCCGACCGCGGCATTTACATTGTTCTCTGTTCCGGCCGCGCAGAAGAAGCAATTCTGCCTTTTGTAAGACGGCTCGAAATTGCCGGTAAAGAAACAGGCCGTTATCTTATAGCAATCAACGGATGTTCTATTTTTGATTTACACGAACGCAAGCAGATTTATTGCCGCAAGGTTGATTCAGACATTCTTTTGCGCACAAACGAAATTGCAGAAAGCTGGGGATTACGAACCGAAGTTTATACACCAGATACAATTTTTTACCGTGAAGAAACAAAGTGGACAAAGCTTGATGTTGATTTGTGCGGATTAAAGGGACAGGTTGTTGAAGATTATGATTCTTTTTTGAAAACACCTTTTACAAAAATGCTTGTCCCGGGTGAACCTGAATTATTACAGAAGCTTCAGGCTGAGCTTAGAAAGGAGTTTGGCGAGCGTGCCGTTATTTTTGTAAGCAAGCCATACTTTCTGGAAATACTGCCACCGGCCTGTGGAAAAGGCGAAGCTGTAGACTGGCTTGCAAATCATATTTCAGAAAAAACCGGCAAACAGATTCTTACAATGGGCTTTGGCGACAGCATGAATGATGAAAGCCTTATTCGCCGTGCCACCTGGGGTGTAGCAATGTGCAACGGACTTAAAGAAATCCAGAATATTGCAGATTATGTCACCCCAAAAGACAACAATCACAACGGAATCGCAGAGTTTTTAAAAGCATTTGTTTTGTGCTAACCCCTGCGACTCAACGCTGCTGACAATTCTTATCGCTGGATTCTACCGCTTCCATTTCCGGCAGCAAGCTTTTCAACTTCGTCTACGCTTACCATATTGTAGTCGCCTTCGATTGTGTGCTTAAGACAGCTTGCGGCAACTGCAAACTCAACAGCATCCTGCGTAGATTTTCCATTCAAAAGTGAATAAATCAAACCGCCGCCAAAGCTGTCACCGCCGCCAACACGGTCTACAATATACATTTCGTATTCCTTGCTGAAGCAGTAATCTTTACCATCATACAAAAGTGCTGCCCAGTTGTTGCGGTTTGCATTAATGGAAGTTCGCAGGGTGATTGCAACCTTCTTAAAACCAAACTTATCTGCCAGCTGTTTAGCAACTGATTTATAACCTTCTTTGTTAAGCTTACCGCCAGTAATATCTGTATTTTCAGCTTCAATTCCAAAAACATCCTTTGCATCTTCTTCGTTAGAAATACAGACATCAACGTACTTACAGATTTGAGTCATTGCTTCGCGGGCTTGTTCACGAGTCCAGAGCTTGCCGCGGTAATTTAAGTCACAGCTGACAGTTGCACCCGCAGCCTTTGCGGCTTTACATGCTTCTATACAAATCTGAACAAGGTTTCCGCCCAATGCAGGAGTAATACCTGTAAGATGGAACCATTTACAATCCTTGAAAATCTCTGCCCAGTCAAAATCTTCCGGCTTTGCTTCTGCAATGGAAGAATGAGCACGGTCATAAATACATTTTGAACCACGCTGACTTGCACCACGCTCGTTATAGTAGATTCCCACACGGTCGCCGCCGCGAACAATATAATTTGTGTTTACACCATAGCGGCGCAGACTGTTGATTGCAGCCTGACCAATTTCGTGCTTTGGAAGCTTTGTAACGTAATAAGCATCCAGTCCGTAATTTGCAAGAGATACCGCAACGTTAGCTTCTCCGCCACCAAATGTGGAAGTCATTTTATCAACCTGAACAAATCTGAAATATCCTTCAGGTTCCAGTCTTAACATTATTTCACCAAATGTAACTACTTTCATATAATTCTCCTTATCCTAAGGGGAGATCCCCTTAGGAATCCCCCTGTTTTTGGGAGAGGAAACCCCCTCTACTCGGATGCGGGTGTTTTCCTCTCCCAAACCCTCTCCTTCCACCAGCACCGCTTAGGGTTGCACCCTAAGAACCCGCTAATGATTGTCTATTTTCTAATTTCTTTTACTATAGCTGCCGCCTCTTTTGTTAACCGTTCAACTTCTGCAAAGTTTCCAGCCGCAATCAAATCACCTTTAACCATCCAGCTGCCACCGCAGGCAAGAATCTTGTCGCAGGCAAGATAGTCGCGGACATTTGTTGCATTGATTCCACCGGTTGGCATGAACTTCATCATGGTGTAAGGGGCACTCATTGCCTTAATCATTTTTAAGCCGCCCGCATTTTCAGCAGGGAAAAACTTTACTACATCAAGACCAAAACCAAGAGCAACCTCAAGCTCTGTAGGAGTCATAATTCCCGGTGTAATCGGGTAGCCCTTTTTCAGACAGTATTCTACAACCTTAGGATTCAAGCCAGGTGAAACAATAAACTTAGCTCCGGCACCAATCGCGCGGTCAACCTGCTCGGTAGTGAGCACTGTTCCAGCTCCCACAAACATTTCAGGGAATTTTTTAGAAATTGCACGAATGCTTTCTTCTGCAGCATCTGTTCTGAAGGTTACTTCGGCACAGGCAAGACCGCCTTTTATCAGACTTTCGGCAAGCGGTTCAGCATCGCTAACTTTATTTAAAACTACAACAGGAACAATGCCTATTGAACCTATCTGTTTAAGTGTATCGTTCATATTTTCCTCTAATATACTAGTATTCTAGTTACATTCTATCACTTTGCGGGGATTATGTCATCATAAAAAACTAAGGAATTATCACTAAATATCTTGGTACAGTATCTGTTTTTTATGTGATACAATATGAAACGAGGTAAAAAATATGAAAACGAACAGGAAACTTTTTATATCATCACGGATTGCAAAAATTGCAGCTATTCTTTTAGTTACAGTTACACTCGCTTTTACCGGATGTAAATCTTCTGCATCTTCTGACCCTTCAGATAAAGCTGCCGGTAATCAGGTGACGAAAAAAACTGGCTGGAATGATGAAGATGTCGCACAGTATGCAACTTTTTTTCATTCTCTCTGTAAAAAGGCCGGATATACTGCATTCTGGTGGGATTGCAATGATTTGGTTGACCGAAAGAATCTTACCTGTCGCCAGCAGATTATTGATGCAATTATGGCTTCTTATCCACCTGAAGAATATTCCTACACAAAAACTACCACAGGCTTTGTTGAAGAAGATGCCGCAACCGCTGTTCACAATATGAAAACCGGCTGGAATCTTGGCAACACACTCGATGCCACAAGCTACGACTGGAAAAAAGAAGTTTCCGGTTCTAACGAAATCGGATGGATTTTACAGTGGGGCGAAAAGGATTCAAACGGAAAGGTAACAACAAAAGCTTTTGAAACTGCCTGGGGTATGCCGGTTACGACACGCGAAATGATTCATTATGTAAAGGAGCTTGGTTTTGGTGCCGTAAGAGTTCCTGTAACCTGGGCCGAGCATATTGATGAAAACAACAAGGTTGATCCCGACTGGATGAAGCGCGTTCACGAGGTTGTTGATTATGTAATTGATGAAGGACTTTACTGTATGATTAACACTCACCACGACGGCTGGGTTTGCGCAACAGAAAGAATGTATAATAAGTTTTCTCCACGCTTTGAAAGCCTGTGGACTCAGATTGCAACTGAGTTTGCTGATTATGATGAACGCCTTATTTTTGCAAGCATGAACGAAGTTATTGATGAAGAAGATAAATGGAATGCTCAGCCAAAATCTACTTTTGAATACATAAACAAATGGAATCAGCTTTTTGTAGATACAGTCCGAGCAACAGGCGGCAACAATGTAAAACGAAACCTTGTTGTTTCTCCACGCGGCTGCAGTGGTTCCGACCGCGACATGCAGATTTTCGAGATTCACGATTCTGTTGAAAATCACATCATCATAGAAGTTCACAACTATACACCGCAAGGCTTTTGCTTTAATGATGCAACCTGGACTACAATGACAGCTAAATGGACTCCGTTCCAGCACGAATACGAATTGCGCAACGATTTTACAATGTATGAACGCTGGCAGAAAAGGCTCGGCTATCCGGTAATCATCGGTGAGTACGCAGCCTTCCCAAAGAAATATGAAGATTTTTAAACATTGTCATTGTCGGACTTGATCCGACAATCAATCAAGAGTTATATATGAATGATACACTGAATCAACGCCTTGTAAAAATCCGCCCGAGCAAAAGACAGCTTGAATGGCAGCAGACAGAGTTTTATGCTTTTGTGCATTTTACCGTAAATACTTTTACCGATAAGGAATGGGGTGACGGAACAGAGAGTCCTGAAATCTTTAATCCTGTAAAGCTTGATGCGCGCCAGTGGTGCAAGGCAATTAAAGCAGCCGGGATGAAGGGACTTATTCTTACCTGCAAGCATCACGACGGCTTTTGTTTGTGGCCAAGCAGGTTTACGAATCACACAGTAGCGGCAAGCCCTTATAAAGATGGAAAAGGTGATATTGTACGGGAAGTGTCAGAAGCCTGCAGTGAGTTCGGCTTGAAGTTTGGTGTTTATCTTTCTCCGTGGGACAGAAACAGTCAGCTTTATGGGCAGGGAAAACCTTACGATGATTTTTTTGTAAACCAGCTTACTGAATTACTTTCGAATTATGGAAAAGTTTTTTCTGTATGGTTTGACGGAGCCTGCGGTGAAGGTCCCAACGGGAAAAAACAGGTTTATGATTTTGAGCGATATTATAAAGTTATACGAGACTTACAACCAGATGCCTGCATAAGTGTTTGTGGTCCTGACGTTCGCTGGTGTGGTAACGAAGCCGGTCATTGCCGCAAGTCTGAATGGAGTGTTGTTCCTGCAAGAACAAAAGATACAGAAATTATAAAGGAACGAAGCCAGCACGAAGATTCCGAAGAGTTCAGGCAGAGAAAAATCAGTGCGAGTGATGAAGATTTAGGCAGCCGTGCAATCCTTGAAAATGAAAATGATTTGATCTGGTATCCTGCCGAAGTAAACACAAGCATCCGTCCGGGCTGGTTCTATCATGAATACGAAGATGATAAAGTGCGCAGTCTGGAAGAACTGACAAACATATACTTTAATTCCGTTGGCGGCAATGCAACATTCCTGCTGAACATTCCCCCTACCCGCGAAGGCCTGTTCCACAAAAATGATGTTGCACGCCTGCAGGAGCTTGGTGATTTTCTGCGGAATGAGTTTGCAAATCCAATAAAAGAATTAGATAAAAAGGAAATAAAACTTAACACAACATCAGAAACAGACAGTTACACTATTAGGATTGACTTACCGCTATCAAAAATAAAATACATAATCATTCAGGAAGATATTGAAAAAAGCCAGCGAGCAGAAAGCTTTGAGGTTCTTGCAAAAAACAGCAGTGAAAAATATGAAACTTTATTTAGCGGAACAACAATCGGGTATAAAAAAATAATACGGTTTGAAAAACCATTAAACACCGACAGTTTAATTATAAAAATCACATCATGCCGCTGTAAACCGGAAATAAAAAAAATTGTTATCCATTAAAACAAAATTACTCATCATCCTTTGACGCTAGTTTTTTATTCTCTTCTATGCTATATTTGTCAAACTATGACAACCGAAGCAAAAACCTTTTATAAAGAGCTGCGTAATGTAGTTCAGCCAATGGCAATCCAGAATCTCATTTCTTCTGCGGTAAACTCGGCCGATGTTATTATGCTTGGATTTATCGGGCAGACGGCGATTGCGGCTTCGGCTCTTGCGGGGAACATTGCGTTCATTCTTTTTATGATTTCTACAGGACTTTCTTCCGGGCTTGTAATGCTTGGTGCACAGTACTGGGGAAAGAAAGATACAGAATCCATAAAAACTCTGCTTGGAATTGGTCTGCGCATTTGCTGTACAGTTGAGATTCTTGTTGCACTTGTTGCGGCATTTTACCCGCGCATTCTGATGCTCATTTTTACTCAGGACGAAGCTTTGATTAGCGAAGGCTGCCGTTACCTTAGGGCTGCAAGCGTTTCGTATGTCTGCCTTTCTTTTGCACAGATGTACCAGGCAGCATTTAAAAGTATTGAGCGTGTAAAGATTGTTTCCATTACAGCAACCACAACTTTAATTCTGAACATCAGCCTTAATGCAGTTTTTATCTTCGGATTATTCGGAGTGCCAAAGCTTGGCATTCTTGGTGTTGGAATTGCAACTTCTATTTCCCGCTTTATAGAAATGATAATCTGCTTTGTTTATGCAGGCCGCCAGAAGGATGTGCATTTTTCAATTGCGTGTATTTTCAGAAGGAACCGTGTTCTTACCCGTGACTTTTTTAAATATTCGCTGCCGGCTGTTGGAAACGAGCTTGTGTGGGGTGCCGCCTTTTCCATGTACTCAGTGATAATGGGACATCTTGGTGAAGATATTGTTGCCGCAAACTCCGTTGTAAATACAGTAAGACAGCTTGGTTCCGTGCTCTGTTTTGGAATGGCTTATGGTGGCGCAATTGTTCTTGGAAAATACATGGGTGCCGGAGACATGGAGCTTGCAGAAAGAAATGCATCCAGACTTGCAAAAACAACAATTCTTTCTGGAGTGCTTGGTGCAGTTCTCATTGTCTGCCTCTACCCTGTGCTTCCGCTTATTGCTGACCTTACAGAAACCGCCGCCCATTACAGAAACATTCTATTATTCATAAATGCAGTTTCGGTAATTGGAGCCGCTATTAACACGGTATTGATTTGCGGTATTTTCCGTGCCGGTGGAGATTCAAAGTTCGGTTTTGTTATGGATTCAATTTTTATGTGGTGCGTTTCCGTTCCACTCGGACTTATTGCAGCCTTTGTCTTAAAGCTTCCACCACTTTGGGTTTACTTTATTCTCTATCTGGATGAGTTTGAAAAAATGCCAGTTGTAATCATGCACTACAAGAAGAAGGGCTGGCTCAGAAACATCACAAGAGACACTTCTGAGCTGCAATAGTTTTCCGGAGAATTATTTTATACCGAAAAAGTCTGCCGAGTTTTGATAGCAGACAGCTTCTACCATATTTCCCAGATTCTTTTCCTGCCATGGGAACTCACCGCTTTCTACAAGTGAGCCGATAAAGTTACACAGGATTCGGCGGAAATATTCGTGACGTGGATAAGAAAGGAAGCTGCGACTATCGGTGAGCATTCCAACATAGCAGCCAAGTGGTGCGGTACGGGCATATACACGAATCTGCTCTTCTATTCCATCTTTGTGGTCGTTGAACCACCAGGCCGGTCCAAACTGGCAGTTACGGAAATTAGCCGCCATTGTTGCAAGCGCTTCGTTATCCTTTGGATTAAGGTTATAAAGAATTGTTCGTGCATTAGCTTCTGCACTGTAAATTGCATTAAGCACAGCGCCAAGCTGAGGTGCAAAATTAAAATCCTGTAAGCTGTCTTCTCCAATGTTTTTACCGGAAACTTCGAGCATTGCAGAATTGTTGTCACGCAAAGCACCAATATGAATCTGCATTATAAATCCTTTTTGAGCATAAAGCTTACCAAGTTCAATCAGAATCCAGCCCTTGTATTTTGCAATTTCTTCGCAGGTAAGTTTTTTACCAATCCAGGCTTTTTCAAAAATATAGTTTACATCATCATAAGTTGCAGGAAGATAAAAATCATTTTCAAGTGAGTGGTCACTAACAACTGAACCGTTCTGCTTAAAGTAATCCATTCTGCGGGCAAGGGCTGCAATCATATCGTTTATAGAAGAAAACTTTGTACCATCTGCAGCCTGCAAGCGACTGATATAATCCGGGAATGCAGGACTTTCTGCATTGAGTACAAAATCAGGGCGGAACGAAGGGCGAACCTTTAACGAATCATACTCTGCAAGCTTTTTGTGCCACTCCAGCGAATCAAGCGGGTCATCGGTTGTACAAAGCTCGCGTACACTCATCTTAGACAAAAGCCCGCGCGGAGTAAAATCCTCCTGAGCAAGAAGAGCATTACATCTGTCCCAGACTTCACGTGCATTATCTTCTGTTACAGGCTCAGTAATTCCAAAGTAGCGTTTAAGCTCCAGGTGGCTCCAGTGATAAAGAGGATTTCCAACACAAAGCTGGAGTGTCCGTACAAAGGCAAGATAACGTTCATAATCAGCCGATGCAACCTTTTCTGCTCCACCACGCTCTTCATCACTTTTTACACTTCCATCCTTACGGATATGCCCCGTAATCAACTGCTCATCAACGCCAGCCGCACGCATTGCACGCCATTTGTAGTGGTCATGGTCCAGCCACGCATTCGCAAGATTTCCAAGCGGCTTGTTTTCAAAAATCTCCTGCGGACTCAAATGATTATGAAAATCAAAAATCGGCTGATTCTTTGCATACTTGTGATATAAAGTTCGTGCAGCTTCGCTCTTCAACAAAAAGTCATCATCTAAAAATGGTCTCATTTTTGCAAACCTCTCTTATTTTTCCAACACCTTTTCTATTTCTGCCACATAAATTGTGTGCCAGTCGTTGTCACTGTACATCTGACTTGGGATATCCTTACCATATTTTGTAAAGCAGCCGGCATCCATTTTCTGGGCATAAAGCTTTTTACAAACAAGCACCAGGCGGGATTCAGTGAAATAAGGTACTTTTCCGGCACTGGAATCTGTATGTTCTACTGTAAGACCGCTGCCGGCAACTTTGTCTTCATTACGGCCACTTGCTTTTCCTAAATAGGCAAGCTGTTTGCGGTATTCTTCGCCAAGAACACAGAGAGTAAAAAAATCACCATCATCAACAAAGGTTTTTGTAAAGCGGGATTCGCGGATATAAACGGTTGCAACATTTTTTCCCCAGAGTACGCCAAGTCCACCCCAGGAAGCAGTCATCATATTTGTACGACCTTCTTTTTCGGCCGTAATCAACATCCAGTCCTTATCAATAAGCTTGAAAGGATTATCTTTTAATTCTTCAGGTTTTATTTGTTTCATTACATAATTATCTTATTTTTTTCCAAACTTTTCAAGGAACTCTGTTCTGTTGTGAACGTCTGATAATGTATAGATGTAGGTAACGTAATTGTGAACGCTGTGAAGGGAAATAAAAAGCTCATCGCTGATTTCTTCGTTTGATTTTCCCTGGAGCATTTTTTCAAAAACAATGCTTTCCTGCTTTGAAAGGACAGAGGTAATCGGTTCAAGATTTTCCATAATTGATTCAAAGCGCGATTCAAGATAAGTTCCGCCGTTTTTTACAATATCCAGACATTTTAAAAGTTCTTTTTCGCTGGCAACCTTTGAAATGTACCCCTTTGCACCGGAGTTCTTTGCCTGTAGAATATATCCGGCTGTATCGTACATTGAATACATTACGCATTTTATCTGTTTATAATTCTTTGTAATTTCCTGAACTAATGTAAAGCCGCTTTCTTCTGCAAGCTGAATATCTACAATGATAATTTCCGGAAGGTCTTCTGGAGCTGCTTTTGAAAGGGCTTCCAGACAAGGCTGTACGCTTTCGAAGGTTCCGGTAATTTTCCAGCTTGAGTTCTGCTCAAACCAGAAACGCAACCCATTCTGCAGCATCTTATGATCATCAACAATATAAATTGTATTTTCCATAAACAATTACGCCTCCGTTTTGATTTTCAGCACAACCTTCATTCCTTCATCCGGTGATGTGAAAAAATCTACAGTTCCTCCAATAGAGCTCATTCTTTCCTTCATATTCCGTATACCGAAATGATTTTTAAGATTCTTAGAATTAAGTTTTTCAACATTACAGCCAACCCCATCATCAATAACAAAAATCGTCAAATAATTTTCTGCCGGCGGTTTAATAAGTACAGTGACTTTTGTGGCATACGAATGCTTGTTTATGTTATTCAAAATCTCCTGAAAAACACGCACAACATTCAGACAAATAGTTTTGTCAAACTCAGGATATGTTATGCTTTTATCAATCTGAATGGAAGTGTCAATATTTGTTTTTGTGGTAAACTGCTTGCACAAGGTTTCGATTATGGAGATTAAATCAATTCCATCATCATCTTTTCTCATAGCATCTGCCAGCTCAGCCGGAGACAAATCATAACAGATGTTGCGCATTTTAATGATGCATTTTGTTATATCTTCAACAACCCTGCTTTTCTGGCTCAAATCTTCTGTCTGAATTGCTTCTGCTTCTATACGTATTGCACGAAGATCCTGAACGACAGTATCGTGAATCTCCCTGCTGATTTTTGACTTTTCTTCTTCCTGAATCTGCAGAATATGATTTTGCTGTATTTTTTGTTTTCTGAATTGCTTTAGTACAATCAGTATTACAATCAATAAAAGCAGGCCAACCAGAATGCAGCAAAGAGTTTCCAGAATACGAATCGTTCGTTTAGGATTTTCAAACTTTCCCTTTTTTATAACTTTAATATCACACTTATCTGTTTTTACAATGTACTGTTTATAATCTTTTGTGATAAACGTATGATCAGTTGGCACAACCTGTCCGTTCCAGCCCCCCATTCCAATCCAATCACGAACAACATTGTCAAAACTTTTTACAAGATCTTTTGTATCTTTTTCATAAACCAGTATTATATATGGCTTGTCTTTTTCGATGATTTCTTTGTTATTATAATGGGGTTTTATGCAGTAAATACCAGTGTAATCAGTTTTAATTAAAGGATTATCATCTCCATAATTAAGACGAGGATCCCTTTCTTCCTGCGCAAAGCAAAAACTAAGACTCAAAAGACATAAGAATAAACTAATCAGCTTTTTTGATATTGTTTTCATAAAACCCCATGATACATTCCAATATGTAATATTGTACTATTTTATCACTTTTACAGTATATTTGTTGCTCTTTACTACATATTGTTTTATATCTTTTGTAATAAATGTATAATCTTCAGCAACAACCTGACCATTCCAGCCAGTCATTCCCTGCCAGTCGTAGACAACATTATCAAAAGTCTTTACAACTTCATTTGTTGATTTATCAATAACCTGGATTGTGTAGGTTGGGCCATTTTTTACAAGAGACTTAATCGCATCATTTGAATACGGCTTAATCACATAAACAGAAGGCAAATCTGTATCCACAAGAGGATTATCTTCGTTTTGAGAAGCCCATTTCGATTCTTCTTCATTTACCGAACTAGAATCACCATTAGAAGCACATCCAACCAACATTACCAGTAAAACCAGTACACCTAAAAATAAAATTGATTTTTTCATAAAACTTTAACTCCTATTAAAAAAAATGCTATTCCAATTATTTACTGGATTTCTATGATAAATTTATTTCCATCCTCATAGAAAACAAAAGATTCAAAATCAAGGAAGGTAGCTCTTCGGCCGTCGTAATTTTTTGCTTTTTCATTTGCAGGAGTTGTAGCATACCATTCAAAACCTCTGGTTAAAGGTTTTTCGAAAGTTACTTTACTGCCTTTATCTTCGTTAAGATAAAATTTAATCCATGAATCTTTTTTATTGCCATCCCAATTCTGATTATTGCAAAGATACATCATATGGCCATTTACATAAACTTGAGATGACTGTCCAGATGCTGGCTTTGGAAAAGATAATTTAATCTCTTCTGCGAACATTGTTGTACAGAATAATACGCCTGCACAAATTAAACCAATAATTTTTTTCATAAAACTGTTACTCCTTATAAACTCTAACTCTACGTTTTCGTTTATAATTAAAATTATAAGGGAACAGTTTTATTTTGATTAGGAGTCGGACTCCTATTTTTTGAAGAAGTTTACATAATTTTTTTTATATGATTTTTCCAAGAATTGAAGTATAATAATTTTGAGGAGATAATACGAAATGCCTGTTGTAAGTGAATTTGAAGGAATATAAATTTGTTTGAATTTTGATGATCATTTGCCACCTCATTTTCATGCAAAATATAATGACAATGAGGCATTAATTGATATAGAAAGTTCTTGTGTTTTAAAAGGTGCGATGCCATCAAACAAATTGAAATTAGTTTTAGCTTGGAGCGAACTTCATAAAGCCGAATTAAAAGATAACTGGAACAAAGCTAAAAATATGCAGTTACCTCAAAGAATTGAACCTTTAAGATAGGAGATGTTTATGGAAGTTATTCAAGTTATCCCTAAAGATGATTATAAAGTTATTGTTTATTTTGTAGATGGTGCTATAAAACAGTATGACATTTCTCATCTTGTAGGAAAAGGTGTTTTTGAGTGTTTAAATAATCTCGAGTTTTATAAAAACAACTGTACAGTCTTAAACGGTACAGTTGCCTGGACTCTGGATGGAACCTACGACAAGCATAATTGTATAGATATAGATCCATATGTTATTTATGAAAAAGGTGAAAGTATTCCAGATCCGTTAATTCAAACTGCATAATTTTCTTACAGGCTCTGCAATGTTTTTCTTACTGCACCCTTTCCTGCAATAAGCTGTATAAAATATGATTTTACTTTTTCTGCAAGTCCAGCTTCAAACAAATCTACACCAAAGATTTCTGCACGATGAAGGATTGGTTCAATTGCAGAAACATAGCTTCCACCAAGTTTAATTCCAGTAACGTATTTCCTACATTCTTCTAGAAGCGGATCCGGACTAAGTTCAAAAGCATTACCATCATCGCCAGTTGCCATAAGGTATCGCAGCCACAAAGCGAATACAAGAGGGACTACCTTAAGGTCTGCAACATTAAGGTCCGGTCGTGCAAGGTAACCCTTAATTGTTTCACCAAAACGGATGCTCAGCTTCTGTGATGTATCGCATGCAATTCGCTGTGGAGTGTCCGGCATAAAAGGATTAGGAATACGTATATTTACAACTTCATCAATAAAGTCGCGTGGTTTGATAATTCCAGGGTCCACTACAACAGGAAGTCCTTCTTCATAACCAAGACGTTTTACAAGACGAAGCAAATCAGCATCCTTCATTTCATCAGCAATCAATGTATACCCCAATAAGCAGCCACTAACAGCAAGGAAAGTATGAAGCGGATTCAGGCAGGTACAAACCTTCATCTTTTCTACCTTGTCTACAGTTGCGCGGTCTGTAAAATAAAGTCCTGCCTTTTCAAGCTCAGGGCGGCCATTCGGGAAATTATCTTCTATAACAAGATACTGGCACTCTTCTGCATTTACAAAAGGTGCAACATAAGTTTTCTTAGAAGTGATTACAGGCTCCAGCTGCTCAATTCCATCATCAGCCAGAATCT
>JAEEGJ010021377.1_pt1 | contig 13934 bp, 9 predicted proteins | sample 8958761 | NCBI WGS metagenome assembly JAEEGJ01 (sample SAMN16246546, study PRJNA631951) | gut metagenome | biome: gut microbiome; feature: rumen; material: RS-attached | host: Bos | place: Iran: Karaj | collected 2018-10 | reverse complement strand
GAATATGTCCCAACCAGCATCATTGCTGCAGATACCAGTATAGTATAGAAATAAACCTGACATATCAGCTGCAAAACCTTGCTGGGCTTTACTGTTCCCTTTGAGAGGAAAAATCCGCTGAGAAGCACGTAGGTGTTCAGGCCCGTAATACAAATTGCCTCTATGATGGTCGCATAGATCTGTACGCCTGTAGCCGGAACTCCAAGCTGAAGGAGCACATCAGCATGAGAATTGTAATGAAGGCAAAGAATCATGATCATTGCCACAATCCTCAAAAGCTCAAAGCTTGCATTTCTTTTTTTAACGACTGCTTCCCCGGTACTACCCATGTTCCCTCCGAAATTAAATAAACGGTACTTCTTACTTTAACTGCGCCTTACCGTCTTTAATGCTGTAAACCATGTCGCACTTCTCAATAGTCTGGAGTCTGTGCGCAATGATGATAAGTGTCTTTTTACCATGAAGTCTGTTGATGGAGTCCATAATAGCTGCCTCAGTCTCGTTATCAAGAGCTGATGTGGCTTCATCTAGAACAAGAACCTCAGGATCCTCAAAAAGAGCTCTTGCGATACCGATTCTCTGTCTCTGACCACCGGACAGACCTGCGCCACCGTCAGAGATCTCATAATCAAGTCCTTCTGCCTTAGTTGATACAACATCATCACTGCATGATAATTTGCATGCTTCATTGATATCGCTGTCAGTAAGACCCGTTCTACCGACTGTAATGTTATCTTTCAATGAACCCTTGAAAAGTCTGGTTTTCTGAAGGCTCATTCCGACAGAAGATGCAAGACTGGCAAGGGATATATCCCTGATATTGATACCGTCGAGTGTTACTTCACCTTCGTCAGGATCGTAGATACCTGCAATAAGTGAAGCAGCGGTGGATTTACCGCAGCCTGTACTGCCGATGATTCCTATCGTCTCACCCGGCTTGATATCAATGGACAGATCCTTAACTGATTCTTCGTTGTTTCCCTGATATGTGAAAGAAACATTCTTGAGAGATACCGCAACAGGCGTTGTCGGATCAAGTGTCTTCGTTCCTTTGCTTGCAGTGCTTACAACATCAATGAGACCTTCTGCTCTCTTAAGGCATGCATACGCTCTTGATACTGAAACAATGAGATTGGCAAGCTTAACAAGCTCTATCAGGATCTGTGACATGTAGTTATAGAGAGCTACAACCTGACCGTCTGTCAGATCACCGATATTGAAATGAACTGCGCCTCTGTAAATCAGGAAACATATGCCGAGATTAACAACCGCATATGTAAGAGGATTGAGCCAAGAAGCAAAATCAGATGCCTTTATCTGTGCATCCTTAAGAACATTGCTCTTAGCTTCGAACTTCTCATAGTCATCACTGGTTTTATTAAATCCACGGATTACCCTCTCACCTGCAATACCGTTGGATGTCTTCTTTACGAGACTGTCCAAACCTTCTCTTGCAAGTTTATGTCTTAAGATCGAGAGCTTCATGTTAAGGCCGATTACTACAGCCATCAGTGCAGTACATACAACAAAGATCAATGCCATTGAAGGCTTGACCACTGCTGCCATGATGCATGCGCCGACAACGATAAAAGGTGATCTCAAAAGAAGTCTCAAGAACAGATTGATTCCCGTCTGTATCTGATTAACATCAGACGTCAGAAGAGTAACCATGCTTGAAGATCCGATCTTCTCATAGTCACTTATGGAAAGAGTCTGGAGTTTATCGTGAAGGCTCTTTCTGATGCCGGAGGAGATTCCGCATGCTGAATAAGCTGCAAAATACTGAGCAGTGATCGCACTCGCAAAACCGACAATCGCGAACAGTGCGAGGATCGGAACATGAGTCCAGACATAATTCATGTCGGACTTCTTGATACCATTATCGATAATGCCTGAAACAATGAGCGGAACCGTTAATTCAAAACATGCTTCAAGAAGCTTAAAAACAGGACTTAAGATAGAAGCTGCTTTGTATTTGCCGATGTGATCGAAGATGAGTTTCATATATCAGTCAGGCAAGATCCTTCTTGAATTTATTGCACTCGCGGATGATCTCATCCATATCAAGTGTCGTAAATCTGCCGTCCTCATAGAGGATCTTACCGTCGATCATGGTCATCTTAACAACAGAGTTATCGGCACTGTAAATGATGTTCCTTACAATATTATTCTCAGGCTGCATTGAAGGCTTACTCATGTCGATCATGATGATATCTGCCTTCTTGCCCTGATCAAGAACATCAGAATCCTTAAGTCCCATGCAGAGAGCGCCACCTGTTGTTCCGGCCTTAAGAATGGTAAACGGATCAACAGCTGCAGCATTATTAGTCTCAACGTTTGAAAGGACTGTATCCAGATACATCTCACGGAACATGGACAGAGCGTTGTTGGAACCAGCACCGTCTGTACCGACAGCGATGTTCATATCCTTTTCAATGAATTTGTAAACGGGAGTTATGCCGCTTGCAAGTTTTAAATTGGAGCATGCATTAAATACTGACCACAGGTTTCTTTTCTTGAAGATATCCCTGTCTTCATCAGTAAACCATACACAATGGAATCCGCCGCCGCCGAAATCGAATATACCGAGTTTATCGAACAGAACAGCGGGAGTAATGCCGTACCTCTCGATGCAGCCGTCAACCTCAGCCTTAGTCTCTGAGATATGTGCAAATACAGGTGCTTCATACTTGTGAGCAAGGTCGGATATAAACTTAAGATTATTCTCGTTAGTTGTATATTCAGCGTGGAATCCGTAAATGAAAGATACGAGAGGATCGTACTTATTCAGGGATTCATAGAAACCTTCGAGTTCTTCCATGCCGCCGAAGTCATTTGCAGCACCGCAGAACACATGTCTGAAGCCTGTATCAACAGCAGCTTTGGCATTCTCATCCTTGTGAAAATACATATCAAAGCATGCCGTAATTCCGCCCGAAAGATAATCCGCATATGCAAGCTTGGAAAACCAGTAAACATGCTCAGGAGTGAGTTTATCTTCCCTCGGGAATATGGCCTTAAAGAGCCAGTCATTAAGACAATATTCGTCAGCAAGAGATCTTGAGAACGTCATTGCTGAATGTGTATGTGCATTCTTAAGACCCGGCATGAGAAGATTGCCTTTGCAGTCAATCTCCCTGTCGAAAATCTTATCAGCTTTTTCAACTGCAGGTCCGATGTAGCTGATACGGTCGTTATCAGTCCACAGCTCGCCTTCGATCAGATTCTGATCCTTCATTGTCAGGATCCTTGCATTGTAAAAACGTACAGACATGTTTTTTCCTTTCGAATTGATTATAAGAGCGGAGCCCAGAGACGTAAGATTGATTTAAGGAACCATACGATGACATTGGGCTTCTTAAGATATTTCTGAGTTACATCACGGCACTCAGTAAATGTTTTTTCAAAGTCTTCCTTGATATCCGGAATGCAGTCCGTCTTGAACATGTAAACAGCATTCTCGAAGTGATGGTAAAGACTTCTGAAGTCGAGATTGATCGTTCCTACAACGGCACACTTATCGTCGCAAAGACAGGTCTTTGTGTGGTTGAATCCCGGAGTGTATTCGTAGATGGTTACACCGCTTGTAACGAGCATGTTGTAATAAGATCTCGTTACGTGATAAGTAAACTTTTTATCAGGAATACCAGGCGTTACGATCCTTACGTCAACACCTCTTTTTGAAGCGATCTGCAGTGCTCTCGCAAGCTCATCCGTAAGAACGAGATAAGGTGTCATGAACCAGCAGTAATTCTGTGCATTGTTGATCATGTTGAGATAGACGTTCTCACCGATCGGTTCAGTATCCAGAGGGCTGTCACAATAAGGCACACAGTAACCGGATGCAGAAGAAACCTTCGGAATACTGATGGGCTCAAACTTGAGCATATCGTCATCCTTACGCTTGAGATCTGCAAAGTTCCACATCTCGATAAACATTGCAGTAAGACTCTGTACTGCAGGACCTGTAAGTTTAATGCCGTTGTCCTTCCAGTGACCGTAAGGATTTACGATGTTGAAATACTCGTCTGCGATGTTGTAACCGCCCGTGTATCCTACCAGACCGTCAACAACAGTGATCTTACGATGGTCACGGTTGTTCATGAAGAGAGACAGAACCGGATAAGCAGGATTGAATGCATTGCACATGATTCCTTCTGATTCAAGAACCTTAACGAAGTTCCTGTTGATGAAAAGAAATGAACCTACATCATCGTAAAGAACCCTGCAGTCAACGCCTGCGGCAGCTCTCTCCTTCAGTGCTTCATGAAGCGGTTCAAATGCTTCCTTCGTCTCAAATGCATGGTATTCGAGATATACGAACTTCTTAGCCTTCTTGATTACTTCGATCTGATCTTTATAGCAATCGTATGCTACGGGGAAATACTGGATTTCAGTACCTTCATAGATCGGGAAATCAAAGCGTCTAAGATATCTGGCATTAGAGGCTCTCGCAGGGTCTTCTGCCTTAAACTCATCGAAGATGTCGTCATTGTAATTCAGATGGCTGAATACCATGACGTCAACCTTCTCAAGCCGCTTCTTGATCTTATGCTTGGAACTGCTGAAGTTATTGAGCGTATAGAACAGCAATCCCGGAACCGGGAAGATCAGGATAACGATTACCCAGATGAGTTTAAACGCACTGTTATGGTCTCTGGAATTGATGGTCAGAGCGACGATCAGGGCCATGGCACGCACGGCAAAATCTATTGCAGGGAATCTGTAACCCAGAACAACAAAAAGAACAATAAAACCAATTATCTGTGCCAAAACGAACAGACCAAAGACAATGATCCTTCCGATGCTGTTCTTTATAGCGGTTTTACGTTCTACCGTTCCCTTTTTTGCCATTATCCGATGTTCTCAATAAATGCTTTATATCCGAGATAGAGATAATAAAGGTCGATCTTGGAGATTACTTCAACAGGAGCATGCATTGACCATACGGGTACACCCATATCGACAACGTCCATACCGAGCTTTGCCATGATAGCAGCGATAGTTCCGCCGCCGCCGGCATCGATCCTGCCGAGCTCACCTGTCTGCCACGGGATGGAATTCTTCTCGAAGATATCTGTGATCTCAGCAATGAAATCACCGTTAGCTTCAGAACAGCCTGACTTGCCTCTTGCACCTGTGTACTTCTCGATCTTGAGACCGTGAGACATGAATGCAGTATTGTTCTTCTCGAAAACAGAAGAATACTTCGGATCGTAAGCTGTTGTTACGTCTGTTGAAAGCATCTTTGTAGCTGCAAGAGCCTTGCGGAACTTGAGCTGGTTGAATTTATCAACACCGCCCTCAGCCTTTGCAAATACTTCCATGAGGAAATTCTCATAAAGATTGGAAGTAGCACCGGAATTGGAATATGAACCGATCTCTTCCTTATCTGTAAGCAGGCATACGCATGTCTTCTTGGGCTTCTCCTGTGCAAGGAGAGCACGGAGTGCAGGATAAGCGCAAACCTTATCGTCGTGACCGTAAGCAGCAATGTAAGCGCGGTCAAAACCTACGTCTCTTGCATGTGTTGCAGGAACGATCTCGATCTCAGCTGAAACGAAATCCTTCTCCTTAATGCCGTACTCCTCAAAAAGGATCTTCAAAACGCCGGCCTTGAAGATCTCGGAAGACTTCTTGTCTTCTTTGCAGGGAATTCCGCCGATAACAACGTTCAGATCCTCTGCAGGAATGAAATCAGATGCCTTTTTGCTCATCTGGTCATTGCCGAGGTGAGGCAACAGGTCTGTAATGTAGAATACGGGATCAGTATCCTTCTCGCCTACTACGATCCGGTGAGCAGCGCCGTCGTTAGTGAAAACAACGCCGTGAACAGCCAGAGGAATTGTTGTCCACTGATACTTTTTGATTCCGCCGTAATAATGTGTCTTGAAATAAACTGTATCGTTATCCTCGTAGATCGGATTGGGCTTAAGATCCAGTCTGGGAGAATCGATATGGGCACCGAGGATGTTGAATCCTTCAGCAGGTCCCTTCTTGCCGATTACGGCTGCGGCAAAGCCCTTGCCCCTGATGCTCTGGTATACCTTATCACCGGGCTTTAACGTATCGAATTCTGCGATATCCTTAAAACCTAATTCTTCGGCAGATTTGATGGCATTAGCGGCAAATTCACGCTCAGTCTTGGAATCGTCTAAGAATGCTTTGTACTCTTCGGCGAATTCAAAAGTGGCTGTCATATCGTCTTCTGACGCAACCTCGTAGAGGTTCGGGAAATCAGCGAAAAGTTCGCTTGTTTTAATCTTTTTAGGTTCTTTTTTCTTGGGCATATTATCACCTACTTTCTAATGCACTCTATGATACCATAAAGATAATAAAAATCTTTTAATTATAGGGACAATTATGATAACTGACGGACATAATCATACAAAGCATTTTTCTGTTGATGCAGAACAGTCCATTGACGAGCTCATCAGCGAGGCAAAAAGCAAAGGATTCTCCAGGATCGGCATTACCGAACACTATGAGATCGACTTTCCGGATGACGGATTGAACTGGATGTTCGATCTGAATGAATATGACCGAGTTTTCGAGCAGTGGCGTGCAAAAGCCGGTGAACTTGAGCTTCTTAAGGGCATTGAATTCGGATATCAGACACATGTTGCCGCAGATATCGACAAAACTGCCATACAGATACCTTTCGATGTCGTATTATTGAGCGGTCACCTGTTCAGAGGCAAGGATTTCTATGCTTACCGCGAATGCTATGAGCTGCCTGCAAAAGAACTCCACACCGAATACATTGGAACACTCGCCGAGATGAGCGAGAAATGCAATAATTTCGACGTTCTGGCGCACTACGATTACATCAACAGATATACAGACAAAAAGAACGATTACGTTACCTACGATGAGTGCCCCAAGGAATTCGACAGAATGTTTGAAGCCTTAATCGCGAAAGAAAAAGCCCTCGAGATCAACACAAAGTCGATCTACAAGCACAAAACAGGCGGATTTACTCAGTTCCTGCCCGATGCGAAGGTATTAAACAGATACAAAGAGATGGGCGGAAAACTGATCACATTAGGCTCTGATTCACATTTCAAGGGCTCATTTGGCGTATGCTTCAATGAAGCGATTGAATACCTCAAATCACTGGGTTTCACCGAAACAGTCTATTTCAAGGAACACAAACCGCATTTCGAACCGCTTTAATCGAAACAAACATAGCCCGGACAATCCGGGTTCTTTGCTTTATCAGATGTTGATTCAGATTATTTCTTGGAGAATCTGAAGACGTTACCCTTATCATCATCAGACATGCTGCTGATGTAATCGAGATAGAGATCTGTAACGTAATCAGAACGGCCTGAATCCTTGAGCTGCTGCAGAGCTGCCTCAGCTTCCTTACGTCTGCCTAAAGAGAACAGTCTGATAGCTTCACGGAGTTCAGTTGTGTTTGCAGAACGCTGTGCTCTCTTGTCATCTGCAAGGCAGTCCAGAACTTCGTAGAGAGCCTCAACTTCGTTGACGCCTGCAACCTGAACGATACCGAGATAACGCAGATCCATGGAATCAGGATCATTCATTCTATCCAGAGTACTCTTTGAGATAAGCATGGCAGTCTTATACTGCTTTGTAAGTGATTCCAGTCTGGAGCTCATGTTAACCGTCTCTGAAATAACGGTACCTGAGAGTCTTTCCTCCTCACCTACGATACCTACCATGGCCATACCCGTATGAACACCGATACCAATGTTGATATCACTTACATTCAGTTCCTGAGCGGTCTTGGGATCGAGAACTATTGATTTATAGAGCTCGATACCGCATCTTACGGCGTCGTCAGCATTCTCAAATAGTCCCATTACGGCATCACCGATGTACTTGTCGACAAAACCGTTATTCTTACGGACGATAGGTCCCATCTTACCGTAAATAATGTTGGCAAAAGCGAAGTTTTCTTTCGCTGTCATCATCTCAGAATTGATGGAGAATCCGCGGATGTCACAGAACAATACCGTAAGTTCGCAGCTCTTCGCATCACCCAGAGAGAGGTCCGTAAAGTTATCCTTACCAAGCAATTCCCTGAATTTCTCAGGAACGAATTTATAGTAGAACTGCTCGGTCTTATCCTTCTCTTCGAACATCGTTTCAAGGCTCTTACCCATCTCGTTAACTTCAGAACAGATCTGTCCGAGCTCGTCCTTGGATTTGTAATTGACTCTCGCGGAGAGATTACCGTTGGAGATCTCCTTAACCGCTTTGGTAGCCTTCTTGATTATTCTCATTGTGTTAAGACATGAGAGCACAAGGATCAGCGTCAGAGCCAGGATCACAAGGAAACTATAGATAACAACCTCGCCCATTATCTCGTTTCTCTGCAGATACAATGAGCTGTTATCCGTGCTTACCATCAGGTAATACTTACCCGTATTATTCTTGTCGTTGATCTTCGCAAATGCAGTGATATTGCTGTATGCGCTGTCTTCTTCGAAGAATGAGGTGATGCTGCTGTCAACGAACGCTTCAGTTTCAGTCTCATTGACTTCTGAGAAACGCTCAAAATCGCGGACACGGAGCGGAGTATATATCATGTCATCTCCGCCGAGCACGACCATGTCGTTATAATCATTCTTATAAACGACCAGGAAAACATAGTTACTGCTCCAGTCGTGGCCATGAGCTTTTCCGAGTTTGTCGAACTTCTCGTTCAGAGCCTTATAAGCTGCACCCGTGTTCTTGCTTGCCGTCATGAGATCAGTAAAATCAAAGCCGTCAAACTCAAACTTACCGAGATCGCAGATCACGGTGATATCGTTATTGATCCTGTCTGCATTTCTCTGATCTGAATATTCGAAAACCTTGAATGCAATAAGAAGCGTAATGGCCGTAAGCACAGGCAGAATGATGATCAGCTGCTTATACATGAGCGTCTTCTTACGGATGATCAGATTGATAACGATCGCAACAAGAAGTACATGGAACAGAATGCCCAGAGCATAATTCACGCACATCAGGAATGTCGGATCGAAAGTCAGGAGCGGCGTGCTGTCATATAACTCACCATTGTAATAACTCAGGATGCAGTTATCCAGACAAATGATCAATGAATCAGCACTGTCTTCCCTGAAACGGTATGAATCAAGTGCAACGACATAGGAATAGTCATCACCAAGCTCAAACACTTCATTAAGCTCACCGTTCTCAAGTTCATAAACGGAAAACAGATAACTTGAATCAGCAACATAGAGTTTACCGTTTACGAGAGTTGCAAGATCGAAACTGGGGTTTTCAGTTACTTCTTCAGAATCAACATCATAGTGATAGATGACTTCATTCAGGGGCTCGTTAAACCCTACACGGTAAACGTTTCCGTCACTTCTGAGGAACAGGAATGATCCGTCGATCGGAATGACTTTTGTTGTATATGTTCCGTCTGCATCTGTAGGATAGAAATCACTCTTTGTAAGGACCTGACTGCTTACATCAATCGAATAGAGATAAACACCTGATTTATCAACAGTCGCATATGTTACGGCATGATCGTAATAATGCAGACGGCTGAGTTTTGAATATCTCTGTCTGTCCGATCCCTCATACTGAATCTGGCAGACAGTACCGGTATATTTATAATCATCATTTAATCTGACGATCTCTTCCGAATCCAAAATCGCGCTGTAATCATCAAAATAGTGGGTTCTTACGGCATAAATGACATTATCGTCAGTGATGACAAAATTAGAGGGAAAGAAAAAATCTTCCACAGGGTCTATTGTTACGTAATTGGAATTTGTATAGTGCTTTTCTCCCGTCTCAAAATCCATAATGGTAGCGACACCGGCTGTTGTCTCATAACCGGTAAGAACCATGGTACCGTGACGGTTAATGGTGAAACAGTCATTACTGTACATCTCGATCTCACGCATGAAATTCATGTCACCGTCACGAACGCCGTTAAAGATCGGATCAAATCCGGGCATACCCCAGACCATGAAAAAATAGATGGCAAAAATTATTAACGGAACAACAAACCACCAGGCTTTGCCGAACACCTTAAAGAACACATTTTTAACACCCTTAAGAAACTTCATAAGAACACCCTGTATCAGAATTTGTAAAAGGAAATATCTTCCCGCCCATTATAATATAAAAGCTCCCGAATTTAACCTCGGGAGCCTGACCAAATACATTTATTTTCCAAATAAATACTGATTATTTCTCGTTCTTCATTCCTGACAGATAAGCATTGATGAAGCCGTCGAGATTACCGTCCATTACGGAATCAACATCTACTTCCTCATATCCTGTTCTGTTGTCTTTTACGAGTGTATATGGACAGAATACATAAGATCTGATCTGTGAACCCCATGCGATATCCATCTGGTTACCCTTGAGGTCTTCGATCTTCTCCATCTCTGCTGCTCTTGCGAGAGCGAAAAGTTTAGCCTTGAGCATTCTCAAACATGTTTCCTTGTTCTGCAGCTGAGATCTCTCTGCCTGGCATGATACAACGATACCAGTAGGATTATGTGTCATACGTACAGCCGTATCAGTCTTGTTGATGTGCTGACCACCCTTACCTGTAGCGCGGTAGAGATCGATACGGACATCGCTCATGTCGATCTTGATATCGTCTTCAGTCTTCTGGTCCAATTCAGGAATGACTTCGCATGAAGCAAATGATGTATGTCTTCTTCCTGCAGAATCGAAAGGTGAGATTCTTACAAGACGGTGAACACCCAATTCTGATCTTAAGAAACCATAAGCGTACTCACCCTTGACCATAAATGAAACTGACTGGATTCCTGCAGTATCACCTTCAACGAAGTCGAGTTCTTCAACGGCAAACTCATGGCTCTCAGCCCATCTGGTGTACATTCTGTAAAGCATTGAACACCAGTCCATAGCCTCTGTTCCGCCTGCACCTGCGTGAAGCGTAATAGTTGCATTATTTGCATCGTAAGGACCTGTAAGAAGAGTCTCCAAGCGCATCTTCTCGAAGTCTTCCTTGAATGAAGCTGAAGATGCTTTGAGTTCTTCAAGAGAATCCATATCCTCTTCTTCATTGGCGAGTTCACAAAGAGCCAAAAGGTCTTCGCGCTCAGCAACAAGAGAGTTATAGCTTTCTACCTTTTTCTTAAGTCTGCCCAATGTCTGCTGGATCTCTGTTGCTTTCTCAACATTGTTCCAGAAATCAGGCTCCTGCATACGGTTCTCATATTCGCTTATCTGATCAGATACGCGGTCAATGTGAAGAGCATCTTTAAGCTCTGCTACAGGCACTTCGTAAGATTCAAGATCGAGTCTTATGTTGTCAAATTCAAGCATTGATTAACCTTTCTTATGTTCTTCAACAAATTCTTTCATAAGTTTCATAGCTTCCTTGATGTCTTCCAAAGAAGCAGCATAACTGATACGGACAAAACCTTCACCGCACTTGCCGAAAGCATTACCGGGAACGATGGCAACATGCTTCTCGAGCAGGAGCTTCTCACAGAATTCCTCTGATGTCATTCCTGTGCTCTTGATGCACGGGAAAGCATAGAATGCGCCGTAAGGAGTAAAGCAATCGAGTCCGGCATCCTTAAGACCCTGAACGATTACTCTTCTTCTGTGGTTATATTCATCACGCATCTTTTTGATCTCATTGTCAGCATTCATGGCTGCTTCGATAACAGCGAACTGTGAAGCTGAAGGAGCACACATGATGCAGTACTGATGGATCTTGAACATCTGTGAAACAAGCTCACGGGGTCCTGCGAGATATCCGATTCTGAAACCTGTCATGGCGTATGATTTGGAGAATCCGTTTACCATGATGACTCTGTCTCTCAACTCAGCAAACTGAGTAAGAGATGCAGGCTTTCCGTCAAGATAATTAAGTTCGCAGTAGAGCTCGTCTGAAAGAACGATAACATCAGGATGTCTCATAAGAACATCCTTGATCCTTGCCCAGTCTTCGAGCGTCATGATGGCACCAGTAGGATTATTGGGATAACCTACGATGACATACTTAGTCTTATCGGTAATGGCAGCCTCAAGCTCTTCAGGCATGAGTTTGTAGTTGTTCTCAGGCTTTGTCTCAACGATAACAGGAACACCGTGTGCAAACTCAACTGTAGCCTTATAAGCAACGAAACAGGGCTCTACGATGATGACCTCATCACCGGGATTGATAAGAGCTCTCGCCGCTAAGTCCAGACCTTCTGAACCGCCTACCGTAATAAGGAGTTCAGACTTGGGATCGTAAGATACGCCGTATCTTCTCTTAAGATATTCGGCAATAGCCGTACGGGAATCAATGTAACCGGAATTCGGTGAATAGTGTGTATAGCCGTCAATAATGGAATTGATACCTGCTTCTCTGATAGACCAGGGTGTTGTGAAGTCAGGCTCACCGATCGAAAGCGAAATAACGTGACCTTGCATCTCGTTTGCAAGATCAAAGAACTTCCTTATAGCTGAAGGCGGAACAGCCTGAACAGCCTTGGAAATCTTGGATTCGTAATCAAAACTCATAAGATGATAGCCTGCCTGTCGTCAGTATTCGGATTATCGTAGATTATACCATTAGCCTTATATTTCTTAAGGATAAAGTGGGTTGTCGTAGAGAGAACGCCTTCCATCGGAGCGATCTTCTCTGTAACGAATGTAGCAATGTCTCTAAGGCTTCTGTCCTCATAGATGATCATGAGGTCAAATCCACCGCTCATGAGGTAGCATGCAGTAACCTTGTCGTATTTGCTTAAGATCTGGGCGATATGGTCATAACCCTTGTTCTTTACCGGGGTGATCCTTACTTCGATCATACCGATGCAGTTATCGGGTGCCTTCTTCTCCCAGTTAATGATCGTATTGTAACCAAGGATAATGTTCTCATCCTTAAGTCTCTTGATCTCCGCTTCCACATCGGCGGCTGAAGTGCCAAGCATTACAGCAATCTCTTCAGCTGAGAGTCTTGCATTATTCTCAATCAGTCTCAAAAGCTCTAAATCGTCAATCATGTGGAAACTCCTTTTCTATAAATTGCAAAATCTCCCGCAACAAATTTGCGGGAGATTGTTGCTTTAATTCAGTTTATTCAAATTCTTGCTACGCCTGTGTCACGAGCAGCCTGTGCTACTGCAGCAGCTACAGCCTTACCAACTCTTGCATCGAATGCGTCAGGAAGGATGTAATCAGGATTGAGCTCAGCGTCAGAAACGATGCCTGCGATTGCGTTAGCAGCAGCGATCTTCATCTCATCGTTGATGTCGGAAGCTCTTACGTCGAGAGCGCCACGGAAGATACCAGGGAAAGCGAGAACGTTGTTAACCTGATTCGGGAAGTCAGAACGGCCTGTAGCCATAACTGCAACGCCAGCCTTCTTAGCTTCATCAGGAAGGATCTCAGGTACAGGGTTAGCGCAAGCGAAAACAACCGGATCCTTAGCCATTGTAGCAACCATGTCTGCTGTGAGAACGCCGGGAGCAGAAACGCCGATGAATACGTCAGCACCAACGATAACTTCTGCGAGAGAACCAGCCTTCTTCTCAGGATTTGTGATCTTAGCCATCTCTTCCTTAGCAGGGTTGAGTCCTTCTCTTCCCTCATAGATAGCGCCCTTACGGTCGCAGAGGATAACGTTCTTGAGGCCTCTTGAGATGAGGAGCTTTGTGATAGCTGTAGCAGCAGCACCAGCGCCGTTAACTACAACGTGGATGTCTTCCATCTTCTTACCAACGATCTTAAGAGCGTTTGTAAGACCAGCGAGTGTGATAACTGCTGTACCGTGCTGGTCATCGTGGAAGATCGGGATGTCACATCTCTCCTTGAGCTTCTTCTCGATCTCAAAGCATCTCGGAGCTGAGATGTCCTCGAGGTTTACACCACCGAAAGAACCAGCGAGAAGTGCTACTGTGTTTACGATCTCATCTACGTCCTTTGAACGGATGCAGAGAGGGAATGCGTCTACATCACCAAAAGCCTTG
>JAEEGJ010021375.1_pt1 | contig 13935 bp, 11 predicted proteins | sample 8958761 | NCBI WGS metagenome assembly JAEEGJ01 (sample SAMN16246546, study PRJNA631951) | gut metagenome | biome: gut microbiome; feature: rumen; material: RS-attached | host: Bos | place: Iran: Karaj | collected 2018-10 | reverse complement strand
AACGGCGGCGTCTGGAGGCCAGCCAATGTCATCAGAAGATGCTCAGCATTACTCCCCGAACCGCTGAGAAAAATCGCGGTCCGCGGAAGAGCATGCCCGTTTGACGGCAAAAGCGGCTTGATGGATTCCATTGCGTGATCTCCTTTTCGTGTATCGTCTGTTTTTTACCCGTTTTTCAGTTTGTCAAAGCCATGACTTTTCATTAAGGTTCATGAAAAATCATGTCCCTCTCATGTACGAATGAAATGGCAAGCTTAGGAAACAATACACCATAATTGATAGAATTGCGAATAAAAAGGCTTATTTTTTCGCAAAAGTTCATCATTATCCTTATATTTTTAAGAAAAAAGCGTTTTTTTGGCTGAAAAACTTTGACAGTTGCCGTTTATTGAACATAGTATATTTATTTACAAGGAAAAAAACTCAATATAGACGACAATAAAAAACATATTAAGTACAAAAAAGGAGTTTCCCCAAATGAAGAAAACCGGACTGGTTCTTTTGACCGCTATTTTCTGCCTGCTCATGTCCAAGCCCGCAGACGCCCTGAGCATGAATCCCTTCAAGCGTGAAGGCCGTACTCGCGCCCATACGCTGATGATCACCGGCAACTATCTGGATTCCCGCCTGCTCGTCGAACTTGCGCAGCATCGCACCAAGCAGCCGATCCTCCTGCTCTCCCCCGATGGTTTTGAAAACTACCAGCTGTTCTTCATGCCGCCCGGAGCAAAGGCCGTCGCCGAACCGAAGGAAAAATTCATGGAACTGGTCGATTTTATCAACCCGCGCCGCATCGTCTTCCTTGGCGACTCTGATTTCGTCCCGCAGTCCTTTATCGACCTCGCACAGGAAAAATACTCCGTCTTCATCCTCAACAGCAAAGATTGGGAAAAGAACGCGCAGTCCCTCGGCGACCTCCTCAAGCAGCCGAAACTCACACGCCTCTATGTCGATTACCACGATCGCATGAAGGAAACCACGAACGCCGTCAAGCAGAATTAAAGTCGCGCCAATCCGACGCATCTCTCCTCTCTTTTGACACAGGAAACGCGAATCTGAAACCATGTTCACCTGCCTGTACCAAATCTCAAAAAACACGTTCCGCGAAGCATTGCGCGAGCCGATCTACCTCCTCGTGCTCATCAGCGCGCTCTGCATGATCGGCCTCTTCCCGGTCTGCAGCATGTTCGTCTTCCGCGCACAGGAAAAACTCGTCATAGACAGTTCCATGACGACCATGATGGTGCTCGGCTGGAGCGTCGCCGTGCTGATCGCCAGCTACGCCGTATCGCGTGAAATCGACAACGGAACGGCGCTGTTGCTGCTGTCCAAGCCAGTCCAGCGGCCTGTCTTCATCATCGCCAAGATCCTCGGCATCCTCTTCGCCGTGACGGTCTTCTGGTTCCTGACGGCGACGGCGACCATCATCACCCTGCGCGTCGCGGAAGACCAGTTCCGTTTCGACACGACGATGATGAGCCTGTACTTCGGCTCGATCCTGCTGTCGTTCGCCATCGCGGGCGCCTTCAACTACGTCAACCAGGCGTCGTTCGGCATGGGCGTCGTCCTCTGCCTCGTCGTCTTGTTCCCGCTTGTCGCGCTCGTCGGGCAGTTCAAGCCCTATCAGGACGCGGAAGTCGTGACGGGCCTTTCATGGTACATCCTCCCCGCCCTCGTGCTCATCCTCTTCTCGCTGTTGGCCATGGGCGCGTTGGCGACGGCCCTTTCGACTCGCTTCGGGCTCGTTTCCAACATTCTCCTCTGCCTCGTCATTTTCATCATCGGTCTGATGTCGGACTACATGCTCGGCCGCAAGGCCCGCGAGCCGTGGAGCGACACCGTGCCGAAAGGCAACCATCCGCTGTGGATGGCCACCTATCGCTTCGCTCCAACCGAACGTTCGGACATCGGCAAATGGGAGCGTCCCGTTCCCGTGGATGACACGTTCCCCTTCACCGTCTGGACCTCTGAAGACAAATCCTCTTCCATCCTTGAAAAGGAAGATCCGAAGGATTTGCCGCAGTTGGGAACCAATCCGAAAGCCACTTGGAAGAACGGCCAAGGCTGGGCATCCGATCCCAACGACATTCAAGGCCGTATCCTCTACATGGCGCAGTATGACGCCGAAAACGAAACCAAGCACTGGACGGTCATCAAAATCGCCAACGAAACAGAAGGCATCAACAAGGAGTCGCGTGACATCGAAGATTCATACGACGCCTATGTATTCCGCCGCGCGGAGAATCCGCCGCAGACACCAGTCGGAGGGACCTACCTGTCGCCGATACCCGGCGGCGGGAGCTATATGGCGAGCTTCGCCTACGCGCTCGTTCCGAACTGGCAGCTCTTCTGGATGGCGGACGCCATGGCCATCAAGAAAGCCGTTCCATGGTCATACGTCGGTTACGGATTCGTCTATGTCGCGCTGTTCGTCGTCCTGCTGATGGTCATCGCTGTCTTCCTCTTCGGAGACCGTGAAGTCGGCAAGCAGATCGTCGAATAAGCCTAAAACCACCACGTATCGGAAAACGAGCCGTCGGCCCATCTGAACAGACCTGTTCATCCATGGTCCGGCGGCTTTCATATATGCGCATGACGCGCCACGCCATCGCCACAACAACCATCACATAGGAACCATTATGAACGAAAACAATTTCTACATCACCACACCTATTTATTATGTAAACGACATCCCCCACATCGGCCACGCCTATACGACGATTCTCGCCGACGTGCTCGCCCAATACCACCGTCTGCTCGGTCAGAAGACATTCTTCCTGACGGGAACGGATGAACACGGCCAAAAAGTTCAGCGTGCCGCGCAGCAGGCAGGTTGCACGCCGTTAGAACATTGCGATAAATATGTCGTTCGTTTCCAAGACCTTTGGAAACGCCTTGGCATCACCAATGATGATTTCATCCGCACGACGCAGGACCGCCACAAGACTATCGTCCAGAAGATCTTGCAGGATTTCTACGACCGCGATTTGATCTATTCATCCACCTATAAAGGCTGGTACTGCGTTCCCGATGAGCGCTATTTTACGGAAAAAGATCTTGTTGACGGTTGCTGTCCAGACTGCCACCGCCCTGTTGAACAGCTGGAAGAGAAGAGCTACTTCTTCAAGATGGGGCAATATCAAGATTGGCTGATCGACTACATCGAACAGCATCCGAATTTCATCATGCCTGAGAACCGCCGTCAGGAGACGCTTGGTTTCCTTCGCAGCGAAAAACTCGGCGATCTCTGCATCAGCCGTCCGAAAGCGCGCCTTTCGTGGGGTATCGAACTTCCATTCGACACGGATTACGTCACTTACGTCTGGTTTGACGCGCTCGTCAACTATATTTCGGCCGTCGGTTATCTGGCAGACGACGCAAAATTCGAGACATGGTGGCCCGCCTCCTACCATCTGATCGGAAAGGACATCCTCCGCACGCATTCCGTCTTCTGGCCCACCATGCTCTACGCCATGGGGCTGCCCATGCCGAAGACGATTTTCGCCCACGGCTGGTGGCTCGTCGGCAACACGAAGATGAGCAAATCCCTCCACAACGTCGTCAATCCCATGGACATGATCGACAAATACGGCGTCGATCCGTTCCGCTACTTCCTGATGGCCGCCATGACTCTCGGTCAGGATGCGTCGTTCACGGAAAAACTGTTCGTCGAACGCTACAACGCCGAACTCGCGAACGATCTCGGCAACCTCTCCAGCCGCGTCATTTCCATGATCAAACGCAATGCAGACGGCAAGATTCCCGCCTATTCCGAGCCTGGTGACGACGAGAAGGAACTCGTCGATTCCACGATGACCGCCGTGAAGGAAATGGCCGCCGCCGTGCAGAACATGCAGCTGGATCGTGGTCTCGCCATCATCAACAACGCCGTCCGCGAAGGCAACCGCTACTTCGACAAGATGAAGCCGTGGGCCCTCGCCAAAGCAGGCGACACCGCCGCTCTCGGCAAAGTCCTGCGCAATACGGCGGAATGCCTCCGTATCGTGTCCGGCCTGCTCTATCCTGTCATGCCCGCCAAGATGACGGAACTCCGTAAGACGCTCGGGCTGAAGGAAGAAGACATCATTCCGAGCATCGACAAGCTCAGCATCTGGAAAGGTCTTGAAGACGGTGCCGCCGTGCTCGAATTCACGCCGCTCTTCCCGCGCGTTGAACCAATTAAAGAAGAAAATGACGCCGCGGCAGCCGCAGACAAAGGCGGCAAGAAGGCCGACAAAGAGGCCGCCGTCAACGTCATCACCATCGATGAAGTCGGCAAAGTCCAGCTGAAGACGGCCGTCGTCGTCTCCGCTGAAAAGGTGAAAGACGCGGATAAGCTGCTCCTGCTGAAGATCCAGATTGGTGACGAACAGCGGCAGATCGTCTCTGGCATCGCGGAATACTATAAGCCAGAAGATCTTGTCGGCAAGACGATTATCGTCATCGCCAATCTGAAGCCGGCCATTCTGCGCGGCATCGAATCCAACGGCATGCTGCTCGCCGCAAAGAAAGGCAAGACGCTCCGTCTTGTCACCACCGACGGCGAAATCGCCTCTGGAGCATCCGTCGGCTGATTTTCAAAGATCACCATTCTTTCTTACAACTATATAATTAAAAGGAGAACATCATGGCCATCGAATTCAAAGCCGACGCGAAGTACGCCGCCCTCGTTCCGACCAGCATGGGAATCCGCCTCACCCCGCCAGACGGTCAGCCGTTCCACTGCGCGGACACCTTCAAACTGCAGGTCACGTCCGCTGAGACGAATGTCGTCAGCATCATTTCCTATCTTGGCATGCCTGTCAAAGTCCTCACGGCATTTGTGAAAGACAGCCCGATTGCACGCATGATCAAAGACAATCTTGCCAGCCGCCACATGGATTACGAAGGCCCCGAAATCGAACAGGGCGGCCCGTGGGGCTACCGCCATCAGTTCAATCTCGCGGATTCAGGCTTTGGTTCACGCGGTCCGCGCGTCCAAAACGACCGTGCAGGCGAAGTCGGCCGCATTCTCGATGCCAAATATTTCGATTTGGACCGCATCTTCGGCAAAGAAGGCGTGAAGATCGTCCATCTCTCCGGCCTCGTAGGTGCCCTTTCCGAAAGCACGAGCAAGTTCTGTCTTGAAATCGCCCGCACCGCTAAAAAGTACGGCACGAAGATTTCCTTCGATCTCAACTACCGCGCCTCCTTCTGGAAAGGCCGCGAGCAGGAGCTCCATGACACGTTCTCCGAAATCGCCAGTCTGGCCGACGTGCTCATCGGCAACGAAGAAGACTTCCAGCTCTGCCTCGGCATCAAAGGCCCTGAAGCAGGCGGAAAGGACATTTCCGCAAAGATCGAAAACTTCAAGGAAATGGTCAATCGCGTGAAAGCGGCTTATCCGAACGCCTATGCGTTCGCGACGACGCTACGTGAAGTTGTGAACACGAATTGCCACCGTTGGGGCGCCATCACGAACATCGGCGGCGAATGGTCGGTCGTCGAACCGCGCGAAATCCATGTACTCGACCGTATTGGTGGCGGCGACGGATTCGTCGGCGGCTTCCTCTACGCCATGCTGAAGGGCTGGGAGCCCGAAAAATGGATCCAGTTCGGCTGGGCCACGGGTGCTCTTGCCACGACGCATCTCACGGATTATGCGCAGCCTGCTGACGAAGAGCAAGTCTGGAGTATTTGGGGCGGCAACGCCCGCGTGAAACGGTAAGGTAGCGACGGCGTCCCGCCGTCGGGAAATGAAAATCAAACGGGCTGTTGCTTGTCTTATAAAGATTCAGCAACAGCCCGTTTTGTATTTGCTTTAAGCTTTTGGCTTTTAGCTATTTAACAGCCCGTTTTGTATTTGCTTTAAGCTTTCAGCTTTAAGCTTTAAGCTATTTAATGGCCCACAACGCCATCTGCACAAAGAACTTCTGGTGGTATTCGCCCAGACGTCCCCACATGCAGTTGGACTGATGGCCGCCCCATGCGATGGGGCTACCGAAATACGCCACCTTCCCTTTGCCGTATTTGCCTAACACCAACGCGGGAAATTCGCTGCCCGCATCGGACATGCCCGGACCAGGCGTGAAATTCAACACGACCTGCGCATCATCCTTCGGCACAACACGTTGCAACGCGCCGACGCTCTGATAGCTTTCCGGATACCACGGCAGGCCTTTCGTAATTTCATGTTTTCCAACGGCCTTCATCTGATAGCGATAATCGTCCTGCACCATGAATTCCAACGTGCCGTCGCGCGGATTCAACGCATACGTGTTGCTTTCACCATAGATAAATTTTATTGGAAGGAGATCGGATAATTCGAACTGACGGAAATCAATCATGCCCGTCACAATGACCGTACCGCCCTGCCGCGCAAAGTCTTCCAACTTCCGCAACAGTTTGATGTTGATTCTGCGCGACGACAAAATCACGAATTTCACATTCGCCCAATCCAATTCTGAACCATCCTCCATGGAGGACGACAGCGACATTTTGAAGCCTGCGCCGTTCAGATAGTCCTGCGCGAATTTCGTGCTCATATTGTGCTTCCAATTGCCGTCGTCGTCTTTAGCGGTTTCCGCAAGAATCACGCCTTGCGCGCCGTTGCCGTCGCCTTCCCACGCCGTACGTGGCTTCAAGGTCATGCGATAATGGCCATCCGCATTCGCAAGATTGCCTGCCGATTGCCCCTCTTCCGTCACATATAAGTGCATTTCAGCAACTTCAGCATCCGCCACCGCAGGCGAAAGTTCCAATGGAAACGCCCACGGTTGCGTCGGCGAAACTTCGCCGCTCTTCATGGCACTATCGAACGTCTGCGTCGTCGGCCCGACAGAAATCGTGCCATGGAAGGTCAGACCGCCTTTGATGGCCTTGAACGGCAGGAAACGGATGTTCAGGATTTTCGCGCCTTTTTCATTCACCGTCACATCCCAATCCAGCATGCCGCCTTCGCCGCATGCCTTCACGCTAGTCAGACCGTTGCCGACACCGCGATTCGTGTTCCAAACCACTTTCTTTCCGCCTTTTAGGTCGAATACCATGAACGGCTCGTAGGAGTACGTCATGTCGCAATTCCACATGCGGAAGAATTCCGGCTTGCGGTCAACAGCCGTCAGAAAGACGTCTTTCGTCTTGTCGTTGCCGCAGGCATGCCAGCTACCGCCAACTTCATCATACCTCTTTGCGCCCCAATAATAAGCAGGCCGCGTCGCATGGATGATACCGCGCTCCACGTCGATCTGATCCTTCGGGAACGGCGAACCTTTGACATTCGGCGGACAGAGCGGAATGACACTCCAGCAGTTGCCGTCCAGCAGGCCGTTTGTCTCACCCTGTGAGAAGAAACCGTGCGTATAGAACGACGTCGAAAATTCCTTTTCGCCCGTGTTCGCCAGTTCGCGACGACACCGCAGAACGGATTCGCCCTCCATGAGCGTCAACGTCTTCGTGTAAGCGCAACCGTAGCCCAATTCCGTGTCGATGGCATGCGTGAACGTCAACCGCCAACCAGCCGCAGGAGTAGTCACATCCTTTCCAACGGCCTTCCATGCACCGTCCGCGAAGATTTCCTCTTTCATGCCCCACGCAGGAATCTTCATGTCCTTCAACGTGTTACGGAAACACAGACCAGGCCCGATGCCCGTGCCGACAGACGGTTTCATCGCCTCATAGAAGCCAGGCTCGACCTCCCGCATGCGCTCCGTGATTTCAAATTCCTCCGGAATGCCGTGGCGGTGTTCGCCCTGTGTGATGTCGTTGATGAACCATTTGCGGTTCGTCGGCTTGAAGATCATGTTGTAGATCCAGCCGCCGCGCGCGAAACGTTCGCCATATTTATACGGCACTTTCCGGCCGTCTGGCAGTTCGACGGGATCCGGAATGACTTTCGGCATTTCTCCCGTCATCACAATGACTTGCAGATATTCGTTCTCCAGAATCACTTCCGGCAGACCGTCGCCGTCCACATCCTTGTACTGCCTGCTCACACCCTGCGCCATCAGCCCGCAGGCCATCATCAGCAACACCGTCAACGCGATTGTTTTCTTCAACATGTTCAGCATCCTTTCTAACATCAAATCAAATTTACAGTGAAATAGACTTTCATAAAATATAGCAGGCCTTCCAGCAAATCCCAACAAAAAACCTCCATCTTCGCCGACGGACGTCAGATGTCAGACAAATGTTTGTTGACATAAGCAAAACATCCAATATATTAAAAAATCATGAAGCATTCATCTGAGACATCCCATTCATCCATGGCAGGCTGGCAGGCATGGCTGCGCAGCCTTCTCATGCTGTATGTCTGTCTCTTCAACATGGCCATCCCATTCTGGCATGAATTGGATGTCGAGGAACATGATGTCAGCCATCTGGACTGCCATGTGAAGGATGCGACGCATCTCCACGAGCAGCCGGAAGCCGTCGGTTCGCATGACCACGAACACTGCGCCATCTGCCAGAATGCCTTCAACCATGTATTCGCCACCAGCCAGCCAAACTTCAGGGCTACGGCGGAAAAAATCACGTTGCCGCACAATTGGGAGCCCGTGTGTGAATTTGTCGCACGCGTCGCGTTGCCCATCCATCCTCAGGCACCGTAACCCTCTTCCTTGCAACGATTCATGGATGATTTGAAACCACGGGTGAATTGCGCCCATGGCAATCGTCCGCCGTATTAATGTCACATTGATTTGCAAGGAAGAAATATAATGAACAAGACACTTGTATTGTGCCTTTTAGGCATACTTCTGTCCTGCGGCGTATTCGCTCAGGGCACCCAAAACAACGCACAGGAAATCGCTGAACTAAAAGCCCAGATGCAGGAGATGCGCAAACTGTATGATGCACGCATCGCCCAGATGCAGGCTGAAATCGATGAACTGAAAGGAAAGAAAACCGCCACCGATACCGTCGTCGCGACTCCCGCCGTCACGGCCCAGACACAGGCCAACAACCCGTCCGTTCCCGCCGTTGTCGAGAAAAGCGATCTTTATACACAATTGAAAGGCAAGGTCGAACAGTGGGCCGCCCCTGTTTCGAAAAATGCCAATCTCGACATCTCCGCCATCATCGACATGAATTTCCACCACGATAATGCCAAGGAAGAGCTGGCCCACATCCGTGAAGAGATGTCCGGATTTGGTCATTCCCACGGTGAAGAGGAAGAAGAGGAAGGCCACCATCACCACCATCATGGCGACAAAAACGGTTTCAACCTCCACCACATCGAACTCGGCCTCTCCGCCGAAGTCGACCCGTACTTCCGCGCTTGGACGACGCTCGCCTTCGAAGACGAAGAATCCGTCGAAATCGAAGAAGCCGTCATCCAGACCACCAACCTGCCATATGGCCTGACGCTGAGCGGCGGTAAAATCATGAGCGGCATCGGCCGAATCAACCGCCAGCATAGCCACAACTGGGACTTCGCGGACATCCCGCTCGTCTATGACGCCTTCTTCGGCGACCATGGCCTGCGTGAAAAGGGCGTCCAACTGACATGGCTCGCCCCCACGCCGTTCTACCTCCTCTTCGGAACGGAACTCGGCAACGGCGACAACGAAAAATTCAGCAACCATGTCGGCGGCGACGAACTGCCCGACCATGACGATCCGCGCCTCTTCACATCCTTCATCAAAATCGCCCCCGATCTTGGCGACAAGCATGCCATGCAGTTCGGGCTCAATTTCGCCACCGCCCACCATCAGCTTGCCGAAGAGCATGACGAGCATGAACACTATTTTGACGGACGCAACTATCTCTACGGCATCGACTGGGTCTATAAATACTCCGCCAACGGCTCCCACGGCATGGGCGACATCACCCTGCAGGGCGAATACTTCTACCGCGACAGCCGCATGAAACTCCTGAACAACGGCCATCATTATGAAAACAAACAGGATGGCTACTATCTGCAGGCCCTTTACGGCATCGCCCCACGTTGGCGCGTAGGCGCACGTTGGGAACAGCTTGGCCTTGTCAATGAATGCGAAGATCCGCATGAAGGAAGCTGGTCCGCCCCAAGCAGTTACCGCATGGCAGGCGTCGTCGACTGGAAACTCTCCGAATACTCAATGCTGCGTTTCCAAGTCGCACGCCACAGCTACAGCACGGAAGAAGAGCGTGAAAAGGCATGGGAATTCACATTCCAGCTGCAAATCAGTCTCGGAAGCCATCCTGCTCATGATTTCTAAAATTCGGGAGGGTCCCGCTCCTGCGGGACCACAATGGCGGGAAGGTTCCGCTCCGGCGGGACCTTCTCATATTCCAATTTTTTCAAAGGAAAATACCATGAAAAATATAATCTTTCTTTGTCTTCTGCTGGCGGCTTCTTGTATTCACGCCGCCCCCATCCGCATTCTGACCACGACGACCGATCTGAAATCCATCACCCAAATGCTTACGGGCGATTTAGCGGAAGTCACCAGCCTGACCACAGGCAAGGAAGATCCGCACGATCTCACATCGCGGCCGAGTTTCGTCGTCAAAGCACGCCAAGCGGACATGTGGATTCGCATCGGTCTGGAATTGGAAATCGGCTGGGAAAGCGCCGTCCTGCGTGATTCACGCAACCGCCGCATCCAAGTCGGTGCCCCTGGCCATCTGGATGTTTCACAAGGCGTTGATCCACTGGATGTTCCAGACGCCCATGTCGGACGCGAAGCAGGTGATGTCCATCCATTGGGCAATCCGCACTATTGGCTGGATCCACTGAACGGCCGCATTATCGCCCACAATATCGCGACACGGCTCATAACATTGTTTCCCGAACACAAGGATACATTCACTGCGAATCTCCATCGTTTTGAGCAACAACTGGATGAACGGATGTTCGGCAAAAATCTCGTCGGAAAAGCGGAATCCGGTGAAAAGTTGTGGTTGATGACGATACGTGGTGAACTTGACAAGTATTTGCAGGACAACAAGCTTGAGGCGGACAGTGACAGCTGGTTAGGCCGCCTTGCGCCTTTCCGCAACGCTCCCATCGCCACCTATCACCGCAGCTGGTTGTATTTTCTGCACCGCTTCAATTTCCAGCTGGCGGGAGAACTTGAGCCCAAGCCTGGCATCCCCCCGAGCGCGAAGCACTTGCTGTCACTGGTGGATACTTTCAAGCAAAAAGGCGTACGCGTCATTCTGCAGGAGCCATTCTACTCTTTAAAGGCCGCGCAACTGCTTTCCTCCCGCATGGGTGTCCAAATCGTCGTCTGCCCGAACTGCGTCAATGGCGGCGACGGCTGTGACAATTATTTCGAGATGATGGACAATCTCGTCGCCAAGCTCGGCGACGCATTGGCCAAATAGGAGGAAAACACATGAACAATCCCGTCCTCCAATATGTGGATGTGACGTTGGGTTACGGGCAGGACGACGTCGTCAGCCATGTCAATCTGACAATCGACCGTGGCGTCCTCCTGCCGTTCGTTGGCCCGAACGGTGCAGGCAAATCCACCATGTTCAAATCCATGCTTGGTTTTCTGTCGCCAAAACATGGTGTCATCCATCATGATTTTGGCGGAAAGCGTCCAGGCTATGTTCCGCAGCAGCAAGTACTTGACGCAATATTTCCTGTCTCCGTACGGCAGATTGTCGCCATGGGGCTATACCCTGAAACCAGCCTGATGGGCTGGTTGTCAAAAGAACTGGAACAACGTCTGGACGGCATCTTGGAGCAATTCAAATTAACGGAGCATCAGCGGAAAACCTTCGGCGAACTGTCAGGCGGCCTGAAGCAGAAGACGCTCATTGCACGGGCTCTTGTCGGCGGAGCAGACGTGATTTTTCTGGACGAACCGATGGCTGGGCTTGACGCCGCCTCCGAAGCGATGGTCCTCTCATTGCTTCTTGATTTGAATCAAAAGCAAGGGAAGACCATTCTCATGGCCCATCATCGTCTGGAGGACTTGTCACGACTTTCTGCGCAAGTCTGTCTGGTCAATCAGCATCAGGCCGTCTTCTGCCCGTCGGAAGAAGCCTGGAAACGTCTCAATGGAGGTGCCTTGCAATGAATTTTCTTTCATCATTGACGGATGTCTGCCATATGTTCCCGTATGCCGTGCTGTGCGGTTGCATTGTAGCTGTAAGTTGCGGTTTCATCGGTGTTTTTGTTCTATTGAAACGGATGGTGTTCATCAGCGTCGCCCTGTCGGAATGCTCCGCCTGCGGCATTGCGGCGGCCTCTTTGCTCGGCATTCCGGCCTTCAGTGGAGCGGCGGCCTGCAGCCTCCTGTCCGTCCTCCTGCTGTCACGCGACTGGGAGCAACAGCGGATTCCACGAGACGCCATGCTTGGAGCCGTCTTCGTCGGCGCATCCGCCTTGAGCGTCCTGCTCGTCTCCCGTTCAGGCATGGGCCTTTTGGAAATCAAAGCCCTCCTATATGGCGACCTCCTGCTCGCCTCCGGCCACGACTGCGCCCTGCTGGCGGCCGTCCACCTCCCCCTCTTCCTGCTTGGAATCATCTTTCTCAAACCGTTGCTTTATGTGTTTCTCGACCGCAACTGTTCGCAAATTCTCAACCTGCCAGTGCGCCTTTTGGAAATCGCCTTCTTCATCTGCCTGGCCGTCGCCATTTCCTCCGCAGGCAAGACCTGCGGCGCGCTGCTCGTATTCTGCAACCTCTCAGTCACGCCCGCCATTGGCCTGTTGCTTTCCAAACGGTTACATGTCGTTCTTGCCTTGACGATTCTAAGCAGCCTGATTTCAACAATTGGCGGTCTTGCAGCGGCCTTTCATTTCGATTTGCCCGGCAACCAGTGCATCATCGTCTTTTCCTGCGCGTTGCTTGTCATCGCCCTGCTCCACCATGTGATCAGAAGACGTTTTTAACCAATTTTCCCCAACCTCCCGTCTGTTTTTCATTGCCCACGGAAGATTTTTTATTAGTTTAACCTAATTTTTTCTTTGAACCGACTTGCAATTATCAAAATCCATGCCATTTCATAGATGTTCCCAATAAAATTAGTCAAAGCTAATTTTGGAGACGGTCAAAAAGCCGTCCAGCTCTCTTCCATTTTCTTTTAGATTGATGTTTCTTTTTAACAGCCTAGCCTAATCAAGGGACTCCTCCAAAAATCTGTTCTCTTTTTTCATGTGCGACATTCTCAACTTTTGATTAGGCTAGGCTATTTTCGAGTATCCACTGATTTCATGCAGAACCACTTGAAGCCCAAACACTTCAATCGTCAGGAAATCAGCCTTCCAATAGGAACAACCCTCAGCGGTGGACGCATTCACACAGCATCGAGTCCTTTGCCTTTCTCCGTGCCAAAACCATGCCGTCCACCCGCAACGCCTTCCGTGAAACCGACACGGAAGGCGTTTTTTTCGCCTCTATCAAGGCGTATCCCTTTTGCTTTCAATATATTGATTCAATTGACCTATGGAGTCGATGCCATATCTGGCCTTAACTGAGAGGAAATACTGTTTGATGGCATCCTTCTCCATGATATTCTGTGACTTTTCACATGCATCGACCTCCTGACGCGCTTCCAGCCACGGTATTTCCTGATGCGTAATGCTTTCCAACAGCTTGCCGCCATACTGTCCAAAGCTTCCTAACACCGTATCCAACACGGAAATAGCCTCCCGTTTCAAACTGGCATACCGCCCCCGCAACACGGCAAAGCGTTCATCATCAATTGGATTAAATTTGAAATCACGAAACATGCCATAGACTTGTTCATAGACAGGCCCATGCACCCATGCTTGACAGTCTTCCTCAAACAATGGCACATCATACTTTGTAAGATAAATCCCTTGGGCATAATAGAGCAACTTCTGCAATGCCAAGGGTGTAACTTCCTCCAAACGAGCAAATATGTATGAAATACAACCTAACATGGCTTCTGATAATTCAAACAGACGTTCAACACGCTTCAATGCCGCCATCGACTTTTTGAAAGCTGTTTCGCCAATTGCCTGACGATTTTTCTCCAAGCAGTTTCTCATGA
>JAEEGJ010021373.1_pt1 | contig 13937 bp, 9 predicted proteins | sample 8958761 | NCBI WGS metagenome assembly JAEEGJ01 (sample SAMN16246546, study PRJNA631951) | gut metagenome | biome: gut microbiome; feature: rumen; material: RS-attached | host: Bos | place: Iran: Karaj | collected 2018-10 | reverse complement strand
GGTCGAGAGGCTTGGGCATAGACGAGCATCTGCTCATGTACCGACAATTTGTCCACCGATGCCTGCAATGTGCTGTCAAACACCTCCACATGGCGGTCATATCCGAAGGTGTAGCACAGCCAATGAATCAGCGACAGATGGTCGGCAGCCGAGTCGGGCTCATCTTCTTGTCTCATGAGCACTTCCACCATCGTTTGGCATTTGCGCTGTGCCAGCTCAGTTGGTGACAGGACAATGACATTTGCTGCCTGAAACAGCGAATCGCGGCCATCGGCCAGCAAAGGATTGGTAAATGCCCTGTTTGCGGCCTTAATCTCCCAAGGCCACCGCAAGCTGTCATCACGCAGTGCATTAAATCGTTTCACCACTTGACGCATCGCCGCAGTGTCGCCCCATGCCGCCATGAACTCGCGTCCCAAGGCTTCGCCGCGCTTTGACGCCCCGTCGCATGCCGTGAGCAACAACAGCATCACTATCATGAATATCGGCAATTTCTTCATTTCTCGTCAGGGAATATCGATTGATACAACAGTTTGTCTTTCTCCTTGAGATAGGCGCGGAACGCCTCGTCAAATGCCCTGACGGCAGCCGAATCACGCTTGAGCGCATACACGCTCTGCTTGGCCTTGGCGTCCATCACGGCACGTTCCATCGACATTGTGTCGGTGTGATCCACAGCCACAAGTGCCGCCGCGGCCCTCATGCCGCTGTCACGCGCCTCGGCGTCCAGCGGTGACTTTTTCTCACCACAACCTGCCAGCAGCAACGCACCAGCCATCACTATCCACATCAAGTGTTTCATCGTCTTCAATATTTGCTGCAAACTTACAAAAAAACTCCCAACTACCACCATGACAAAGGCAAAAAAACAAAATCCTCACTGACCTTGCGGCCCATGCTTTTCGTCTTATTGACCTTTTTGGCACGAATTGCGCAAAAATTGAAAGAAAATTACTACTTTTGCCAATTATTTCAATTAAAAACGATTTTTCAAACATTCTAATATGGCGGAGAATATAGATAATATCAACGCTGGAGGCGAAGAGAAGAAGCCTCTGAATTTTGTACAGCAGATTGTCGCCGATGACTTGGCGGCTGGTAAAAACGGAGGAAGACTGAACACGCGTTTCCCGCCTGAGCCTAACGGTTATCTGCACATTGGCCATGCCAAGGCCATCTGCATGGACTTTGGCGTTGCCGAGATGTTTGGCGGCACTTGCAACCTGCGCTTTGACGACACCAATCCGCAGAAGGAAGACACCGAGTATGTCGAGTCCATCATGCGCGATATCCATTGGCTGGGATTTGACTGGGCCGACCGCCTGTACTATGCCAGCGACTATTTCCCCAAACTGTACGAGTTTGCAGTTCGTCTCATCAAGGAAGGCAAGGCCTATGTTGATGACCAGACCAGCGAACAGATTGCGCAGCAAAAGGGAACGCCCACTATCCCCGGCACCAACAGTCCCTATCGTGACCGCAGCCCGGAGGAGAACCTTGACTTGTTCGAGCGCATGAATGCCGGAGAATTTGAAGAGGGCAGCCATGTGTTGCGCGCCAAGATTGACATGGCATCGAGCAACATGCACTTCCGCGACCCGATTATCTACCGCATCATCAAGACGCCGCACTGGCGCACTGGCAACAAGTGGAACGTGTATCCCATGTATGATTTCGCCCATGGCCAGAGTGACTACTTCGAGGGTGTTACCCACTCCATCTGCACCCTGGAGTTTGTGCCCCACCGCGACCTGTACGACTACTTCGTGCACGAGTTGGCCGGCGAGAGCGCCAGCGAGTACTGCCCGCGCCAGATCGAGTTCAACCGCCTGAACCTCACCTACACCGTGATGAGCAAGCGCAAACTGCTGCAGCTCGTCAAGGAAGGCCTCGTGGCCGGTTGGGACGACCCCCGCATGCCGACGCTGTGCGGCCTGCGCCGCCGCGGCTACACCGCACAGTCGATCAAGAACTTCATCGAGGACATCGGCTACACCAAGTATGAGGCGCTGAACGACATCGGCCTGCTGGAGCACAACATCCGCGAGGAGCTCAACCACCACGCCAACCGCGTGAGCGCCGTGCTCAACCCCGTCAAGGTCGTCATCACCAACTACCCCGAGGACAAGGTGGAGATGATGGAGATGGACAACAACCCCGAGCAGGAGAATGCCGGCAAGCACCAGATGCCCTTCTCGCGCGAGCTGTACATCGAGCGTGACGACTTCATGGAGGAGCCTCCCAAGAAGTTCTTCCGCCTCACGCCGGGCAAGGAAGTGCGCCTCAAGGGTGCCTACATCATCATGTGCACCGGCTGCACCAAGGATGCCGACGGCAACGTCGTGGAGATCCAGTGCACCTATGACCCCGACACGCTGAGCGGCAGTGCCGGCAGTCAGCGCAAGGTCAAGGGCACGCTGCACTGGGTGAGCGCCCGCCACTGTGTGGACGCCGAGATAAGGCTCTACGACCGCCTGTTTGCCGTGGAGAATCCCAGCGCCGACACCGAGCACGACTTCCGTGAGCTGCTCAACCCCGACTCGCTGCGCGTGCTTTCCAACGCCAAGATCGAGCCGTTCCTGGCCGAGACTGCCAAGGTGGGCGACACCTTCCAGTTCCAGCGCATCGGCTACTTCACCGTCGATCAGGACACTACCGAAGGCCACCTGGTGTTCAACCGCACCATCGGCTTGAAGGACAGTTGGGCCAAGCAGCAGGCCAAGTAAGGCCACCCCTAAATTCCCTCACGCGAAGCCGCGAAGCATTTGGGGTAGAAGACAAGAAAGACAAAAAAGACAAAATATTTTTTGCATCCGCCTTCTTTATCCTGTCTGCGAATTAGACGAATTCATCCAATTGGCATCCGCGCTCCGCTGGGCCTCAAGCAAAGACACGAAGCCGCTAAGAAATCAACTCTTAGCGGCTTCGCGCTTTACCTTAGTCCTCAACGTGTCCGTTACCGCTATTCTCGCGACGATAAGCTCGAGCAGTAACGATTCGGCAAAAAGTCATGCCACAATATTGCAGGTATTATTTCTTTCCATTATCTTTGCAGATTACAAACCAACAGAAATGAGTTCAAAAAAGGAAGAAATACAGAAAAACAGGGCTCAACAAGAAGCCGATATCGTCCAATGCCTCAAGACCTTGAGCGCCGGTGGACTGATTCTCTACCCCACCGACACGGTGTGGGGAATCGGCTGTGACGCCACCAACGAGGAGGCCGTCAAGCGTGTGTACCAGCTCAAGCAGCGCGACGACAGCAAGTCGCTCATCGTGCTCATCGACAGTGCCGACCATCTGGACCACTATGTGGTGGACGTGCCCGCCATCGCCCGCGAGCTCATTGATGTGGCCGTCAAGCCGTTGACCATCATCTATGAGGGCGCCTACAACCTGGCTCCCAATGTGCTGGGCGCCGAGGACAGCGTGGGCATCAGGATTCCCAACGATGAGTTCTGCCACCGCCTGTGCGAACGCTATGGCAAGCCCATCGTGTCCACATCGGCCAACGTGAGCGGCCAGCCGACGGCCAAGACCTTCGCCGACATTGCCCCTGCCATCGTTGATGGAGTGGACTATGCCGTTGAATACCGCCGCGGTGACAACACACCGCACCAGCCGTCGAACATCATCCTGCTGAGCCGCGACGGCACATTCAAGATTATCCGCTAAACCCGAGAAGAGACATGAAGATCAGGCTAGATATCAACAACATGGCTCACCGACAGCGCATCAAGTATGTCGTGGGCGACTTCTTGATGTCCAATGTGGCCTGGTTCATCTACAACATCGTGCGCTACCAGATGGGCACCGTCGTCGGGTGGCCCTATCTGGAGAGTTACCTCAAGAGCGACATGGTGATAGCCGGGCAGATCTTCTTCCCGCTGATGATGATGGTGACCTATATCTTCAGCGGCTATTACAACAATGTGTACCGCAAGTCGAGGGTGCAGGAACTGCTCACCACAGCAGCCAGTGCCACCATCAACACGCTGCTCATCTTCTTCCTGGCGCTCATCAACGACGTGGTGGGCGTGCGCGGCAGTGACTATGAGATGATTCTCATCCTGTGGGCGCTGCTGTTCGGCCTGGTGTACCTTGTCAGGTTCATCATCACCCATTCGGCCATCAACCAGATCAAGACGCGCAAGTGGACGTTCCCCACGCTCATCATCGGCAGCGGCTCGGCGGCACTATCCTTTGCCAACAAACTCAACAGCCGTCGCCGTTCCTCAGGCCATGACATCAAGGGTTTTGTCAACATCCCCGGCGAGAATCCCGTCAAGGGCAATCCCCTGCCCTGCTATGACCTCGACGAGCTCAAGGAGGTGTGTGCCCGTGAGGGCATCTGGGAACTGATCGTGGTGCCGTCGCGCGACGACACCGTGCAGACCATGAGCGCCATCAACAAGCTGTTTGACCTGGGCCTGCCCATCATGATATCGCCCGAATACTTCAACAAGATGCAGACGCCGGTGACCATCTCGGACATCTACGGCGAGCCGCTGGTCAACATCTCGCGCAGCAGCATGAGCGACAGCGGCAAGAACATCAAGCGGGCGATAGACGTGCTCGTGTCGATCATCGCCTTGATCCTGCTCACGCCGCTCTACATCATTGTGGCCCTCATCATCAAGCTGACGAGCCCCGGCCCCATCTTCTACAAGCAGGAACGCATCGGCCTTCACAACAAGCCGTTCCATATCATCAAGTTCCGCTCGATGGTCCAGAATGCCGAGTCGACCGGCAAGCCCCAGTTGACGACGGACAATGACCCGCGCATCACCCCGTTCGGCCGCTTCATGCGCAAGTACCGCATCGATGAGTTGCCGCAGTTCTGGAACGTGCTCAAGGGGGAGATGTCGATTGTCGGCCCGCGTCCCGAGCGCCAGTACTACATCGACCAAATCACGCCGCTGGTACCCGCCTACTCGCTGCTGCGGCAGGTGCGTCCGGGCATCACCTCGATGGGAATGGTAAAATACGGTTATGCCAAGGACGTCGACGAGATGGTCGAGCGCGTGAAGTATGACCTGATGTACCTGAACAACATGTCGTTGCTCAACGATATCAAGATACTCATCTATACGATTAAAATCGTCTTTGCAGGACGTGGAATGTGATGGCTCAAGACTCAGCCAGACATACAATTCATGCCCATGATGGCGGTGCCGCTGAAGGCGCTGCCAACTGGTGGAAACGCCTGATCATCTGGCGTGAGAAATATGTGCCCGACAAGACCTTTGTCGTGGTGCTCGCCCTCATCGTGGGCATTGCGTCGGGCCTTGCAGCAGTCCTGCTCAAGACGCTCATCGGCCTGATAGCGGGATTCCTCACCAGCCGTTTCCACATCGATCAAGGTAACCTGCTCTACCTGGTGTTCCCCGCCATCGGTATCGCCCTGGCAAGCCTGTATGTGTACTACGTCGCGCGCGAGCCCATCTCGCATGGTGTCACCCGCGTGCTGTATGCCCTGGCGCTGAAGAAGAGCCGCCTCAAGATCCACAACATGTACTCCTCGCTCATTGCCTCGTCGTTGACCATCGGGTTCGGTGGTTCGGTCGGTGCCGAGGGTCCTATCGTGTTCACGGGTGCCGCCATCGGCAGCAACCTGGGGCAGGCCTTCCGCCTGTCGCCGCAGAAACTGGCCATGCTCGTAGCCTGTGGTGCCGCAGCGGGTATCGCCGGCATCTTCAAGGCGCCGATTGCCGGCATGCTGTTCACCATCGAGGTGCTCATGCTCGACCTCACGGCGGGTGCTGCCATCCCGCTGATTACGGCGTCGGTGGCCGGTGCAACGGTGGCCTACATCTTCACGGGCTATAACGTGGAGTTCTTCTTCTCCCAGAGCGAGCCGTTCTATGCCTACCGCATCCCGTTCGTGGTGTTGCTGGGCGTGTTCTGCGGCTTCGTGTCGCTGTATTTCATCACGCTCATCGACAGGATTGAGGCCCGATTCAAGCGCCTGCGCAACCGCTGGATACGCTTTGTCGTGGGTGGTATCACGCTGAGCATCCTCATCTTCCTGATGCCTCCGCTCTACGGTGAAGGTTTTGACGGCATCGGCCGCCTCATCAACGGAGAAGTGACGCTCATCTTCAACAACAGCCTGTTCTACGGCTACCGCGACAATGTAGTGGCCGTGCTATTGTTCCTGTTTGCGCTGGGAGCCTTCAAGGTGTTTGCCACTGCTGCGACCAACGGTGGCGGTGGCGTGGGCGGTACGTTTGCGCCCTCGCTGTTTGTGGGCTGCATGGCAGGCGTGTTTTTCGCCTACCTGTTCAATCACCTGGGCATCATCGACCCCGAAAGCCCGCTGAGCATCAAGAACTTCGCCCTGATGGGCATGGCGGGTGTGATGGCGGGTGTGATGCACGCCCCGTTGATGGCGATCTTCCTTACCGCCGAGATGACTGGCGGCTATGAACTGTTTCTGCCGCTGCTCATCGTGTCGGCCAGCAGTTACGCCATCTGCCGCATCTTCACGCCCTACGGCATCTACTCGCGACGCCTGGCCAAGCGCGGAGAGCTGCTGACGCATCAAAAGGACCGCTCGGTGCTCACCCTGCTCAAGATGGACAGTGTCATCGAGAAAGATTTCTCGGTCGTCCACCCCGACATGAGTCTCAAGGACATGGTTGACATCATCGCGCAAAGCCGCCGCAACCTGTTCCCCGTCACCGATGATGACGGCAAGCTGCTGGGCATCGTGCTGCTCGACGACATCCGCAACATCATGTTCCGCCCCGACCTGTATCGCCGCATCCAGGTGCACCGCTTCATGGCCGTTCCACCCGCCAAGGTTGTCGTCGGCACCCCCATGGAAAGGGTGATGAAGACCTTTGACGACACCGGAGCCTGGAACCTGCCCGTCGTTGACGAGGAGGGCAAGTATGTGGGCTTTGTATCCAAGAGCAAGATTTTCAACAGTTACCGCCAGGTGCTGAAACACTATACGTATGATTAACAACATCAACAACAATCACTACCTATGATGAAGAAAGTACATATTTTTTTCCTGATGGCCATCGCACTGCTGCCAGTCACCGCCCGTGCGGCAGAAATTGCCGAAATCAATGGCCCAGGACAAAATGACTCGGTAGCCACTGCCACCCACGAGACGAGCCTTGACGCTATCAACCTCGCCGACACCGCGGCAGTGTCGGTGCAACCCGAGGCTGCCATCGACACGGCAAATGCCCCCCAGCTGTTTATCGAGCCGAAAACGACTGTTTATCAACCGCATCACGGGATGGACTTCACGTTCCTGAAGAACACCACCAACCCTGCAGCCAAGCCCTACAAGTTCATGGACGACCAGACGTGGGTGGGCATTCCTGTGTTCGTGGCCGGCATCATAGCCAAAGGCGAGAAAGAGGCCTTCCGCCAGAACTACAACAACCCGAACACCAAGATACGACTGATCAAGTATAACTTCCATAGCGAAATCGACAATTACACCCAGTTCTCGGGCATTGCGTTGACGGCAGGCCTGAAAATAGCTGGTGTCGAAGGTCGCTCGTCATGGCCACGACTGTTTGCCTCGTCACTCGCTTCCTACGGCGTTATGGCCGCCTTTGTCAACGGCATCAAATACACCGCCAGCGAAATGCGTCCCGATGGCTCGACGCGCAACTCTTGGCCCTCGGGGCACACCGCAACGGCCTTTGTCGGTGCAACGATCCTCCACAAGGAATACGGCCTGACGCGCTCGCCCTGGTACTCCATCGCGGGCTACACCGTGGCCACCGCCACTGGAGTGATGCGCGTGTTGAACAACAGGCACTGGATCAGCGACGTGCTCTCGGGTGCTGGCATCGGTATTCTTTCCACCGAGTTGGCCTACGGCATCTGCGACCTGCTGTTCAAGCAGAAAGGCTTGCTGATGAATGACCTCGCCTACTACCCCGACCTGAAGAAGAACCCATCATTCTTCTCTATCTCGATGGGTATCGGACTGGGAAACAAGAACTTGACGCTGCCTGGATTCTCCTACGGCATCCAGATTCCTGATGACGACACTGATTACGGTCCCGATACACAGTCACTCAAACTCCAATTCCGCTCCGCGACAGCTGTGGGCGTCGAGGGAGCCTGGTTCTTCAATCCTTACATCGGTATCGGCGGACGTCTTCGCGTCAAGAGCACACCCATCAATGGCTGGTCACAATTTGCCAATATCGAGAGAGAGAGTATGAACGATATCGCCAATGATCCCTATTACATGGGCTCCATCAAATACTTTGACCTCGAGATTGAAAGTGACCATATTACCGAATTCGCGGCCGATGCCGGCATTTACTTCAGCCTGCCACTCTCCAGCCGTTTTGCCATCGGCTCCAAGTTACTCATTGGCCGCAGCATCATGGACGACATTGAAGTGACTGCCAAATTCCTTGGAAACAAGGTTGACTATGATGGCGATGGCAATTTCTTTACTGACGAAGATATAGTTGCCTACAAGGAATGGGACTACATTGATGTACATGCCTCCAACTCAATGAAATTCGGTACGGGCCTTTCTCTAACGTGGGCATACAAGAATTCATTCTCGTGGCGAGTGTTCTGTGATTATGATTATTCGCACAAAACCTATACCGCGACTTATGCCCCGTTCCTGTACCTGGAAGACTTCTGTCCAAGATTACGCGATGAATTAATTGAGGCTACTAAATGGGATCCCGTGCAGGAGTTCAAATCCAGCGCTAGCAAGCACCTGCACCAGTGGGTATTGGGCGGAGCCCTGTGCATCTCATTCTAGTTTGGAGTTAGAAGTTAATTGATTGAGACCTTTCTTGAACGATTGACAACAGTTCAGCCCATAATGAAGAGAGTTCTCGTCATATTCACAATTACGGTATCTCTACTGTCGATGAACGCGAACGCAACCGATGTGACGGGGGATGTCCCCGACCTGATATCGGCTATCGACACGACAGCTGCCGTCATTGACGAGGGCTTCCAAGAGGCCATCGGTGTTGCCGACACCGTGCCCGTTAAAGTTGTCGATAGTGTTTCTGGGCAAACGAATGAAGGCCCTATTAAGGGTGGTGCTGGTGATTTCTACATGTTGAAGGAAAGGAATAAGTTTCGGGAGTATCACGGACCCGATTTCCATTTCCTGAAGAACATCACCAACCCAACTGTCAAGCCTTACACCTTCATGCAGGACCAGACGTGGGTGGGCATTCCCGTGTTTATTGCCGGTTGGATTTTAAAAAGCGAGAAAAAAGCCTTCCGCCAAAACTATAACAACCCGAATACCAAAATCCGCCTCATCAAGTACAATTTCCATAGCAAAATTGATGACTTCACGCAATATTCAGGACTCGCCCTAACTACAGGCTTGAAGTTGGCCGGCGTCGAGGGCCGCTCCAGTTGGCCCCGCTTGGCAGCCTCAACAGTGGCATCCTATGCTGTAATGGCAGCCCTAGTGAACGGAATCAAATTCTCTGTCGGCGACGAGCGTCCCGACAGTAAAAGACGCAACTCGTGGCCCTCGGGGCACACGGCAACAGCGTTTGTCGGTGCGACTATACTGCACAAGGAGTATGGCCTGACCCGCTCTCCATGGTACTCTATCGCGGGCTACAGTGTAGCCACCGCTACGGGCGTGATGCGCGTACTGAACAACCGCCACTGGATCAGCGACGTGCTCTCGGGTGCCGGCATCGGTATCCTCTCGACCGAACTGGCATACGGCATCTGCGACCTGTTATTCAAGGGGAAAGGCCTGCTGATGCATGACCAGTTCGACGACTATCCTAGAGAGAATCCCTCATTCTTCTCCATCTCGATGGGCATCGGTCTAGGCAACAAAGACCTGACGCTACCCCCATTTGACTTTTATGGCTATGGCGAAGAACATGACAAACAGCCCATGAGCCTCCAGTTTGGCAGTGCCACTGCAGTAGGAGCAGAAGGAGCCTTTTTCTTCAATCCTTACATCGGTGTGGGCGCAAGGCTGCGTGTAAAAGCCACTCCGATCAAGAAATGGTCATCGTTTGCCACCAGAGAGGAAGAATACATGAGGACAATACTTGAAAATCCCGAATTGAAGGTAGGTGTTACAGAACTCAACCTGACGGTTGAGAGCGACCACATCACAGAATTTGCTGCCGATGCGGGGTTATATCTCAACCTGCCGCTGTCATCCCGGTTTGCTATGGGCACCAAGGTACTGGTTGGTCGCAGCGTCATGGACGATGTGGACGTTGACGGACACTTTGCGGGCTATAAGATGGATTTGGTTAATGGTCGCTATGTCAGAACCGAGGAAGCCATCGATTGCGATTGGGACTATATCGACTTGAGTGCTTCCAATTCCTATAAGTTCGGTTCCGGTTTCTCGGCGACTTACGCCTACAAGAATGCGTTCTCATGGCGGGTATTTGTGGACTATGATTATGCGACCAAGACTTATACAGCCTCCTACACCCCGCTTAAGTATATCAGAGATTTTATGCCCGATGCACTTGAGCAATTTGAAGGCCAAAGTTTTAATCCGACTAACACGTTTACTTCAAGCGCCCGCAAGCATCTGCACCAGTGGGTACTGGGCGGTGCGTTGTGCGTCTCTTTTTAATTAGGAATAAGGAGTTAGGAATTAGGAATTAATAAAGCCACTATGACTAAAGAGGATTTAAAGATTGTTTTTTTCGGGACGCCCGACTTTGCTGTCGAGAGTCTGAGCCGTCTGGTGGACGGCGGTTATAACGTAGCAGCTGTTGTCACCATGCCTGACAAGCCCGCAGGACGCGGACGCCAACTGCAAGAGAGCGACGTGAAGCGCTATGCCGTCGAGCACGGCTTGCCCGTGCTGCAGCCCGTGAGCCTCAAGGACGAGGCTTTTATCGAGGAGTTGCGCTCGTTTGGCGCACAACTGTTCATCGTCATCGCCTTCAGGATGCTGCCCGAAGCCGTGTGGCAGATGCCGCCGCTGGGAACCTTCAACCTGCACGCATCACTCTTGCCACGCTACCGTGGTGCCGCTCCCATCAACTGGGCCGTGATGAACGGTGACACCGAGACGGGCGTGACCACCTTCTTCCTCAAGCATGAAATCGACACTGGCGACGTGATTCAGCAAAAGGCGATCGAGATTGGGCGAACCGACAACGTAGAGGTAGTTCATGACAAGTTGATGCTCTTGGGAGCCGATATGGTACTTGAGACGGTTGACGCTATAATTGCAGGAACAGTCGAACCAATCCCACAGTTGGAGATGCTTGATGGCGAACTGCCCACACCAGCTCCTAAAATCTTCACCGAGACTTGCCGCATCGACTGGAACCGTCCAGCCGAGGAGCTATACAACCACATCCGAGGCCTCTCGCCCTATCCAGCTGCGTGGAGTGAACTCGTCGACGAACAAGGCAACACCCACCACGTGAAAATCTTCGCTACTACTGAGCCAATTCCCAAAACCGAGCCATTACCAGGCACCATAACCGCCGACGGCAAGCACCTCATCGTGGATTGTGACGATGGAGCCCTTGAAATTCTGTCCCTCCAGCTTTCAGGAAAGCGACGCATGCCAGCACCCGACTTCATGCGCGGCTTCCCCCTCGCAGGCTACCACTTCACCTAAACCATCTATAACCTCAATGCTATGACTTTTTTACTGTTAGTTCATTTCTTGCGTTATGAGCAGTAGTCGTGGTGTGGGCAAGTAACTCATCTTCGTTAATTCACCAAAAGGCTGTACCTCTTGGCGGTTTTAATATTGTTCCCCAGTCTTGCTGTCATTTACCTTTGCTTTTGCTAGCAATCCTAGCAAGCGTTCTTTGACATATTGCCATTCCCTCAATATTTTTTTCTCAAAATGTCCCAAAACTGAGTCAACTGAGTCAGGTGAGTCAGGTGAGTCAGGTGAGTCCTATGAACACACTGATTACAGTGATTCCACTGATTCCATAGGTTCAATCGATTCCAGGCGAAACTTCCTAGTCAAAAAATTAAAAAAAATATGTTTTTATCACTGCTATTGGGAAATTTATTGCTATCTTTGTAAATTGCATACGAGGGGAATGTCCCTCGCTATCAATAATAGATTGAAACTAATAGTAACCCGACTCTTCTTGCGCTGGGTATAAATATTTAAAAATAAAATAATTACAACGATATGTTAAAGAAATTCTTCCTCGTAGTGTGTGGCTCTTTTGTGGGCGTTTTCCTAGCGTTGTTATTTTTCACGCTGACGGCTGTTATCGCAAGTTTCATCATTTTTGGTTCTATGTCTAGCTCAAATGGAGCTACCAAGATTGAGAAAAACTCCATCATGTATGTCAATTTGGAGGGTGTACTCAATGAGCGTGACGCAACCGGCAATGCTTCGCTAATGTCGTTTATGTCTAATCAAGGCCCGTCGCAAAGTCTATCAACTCTTATCAAGAGCTTGAAGATTGCAAAGGATGAAGAAAAGATCAAAGGCATCTATCTCGACTGTCGTGGCATGGCTAGTGGCATGTCATCATTATATGAGCTCCGCGAGGCACTCAAAGATTTCAAGGCAAGCAAGAAGTTCATCTATGCCTTTGGCGACGAGGGTATCATGCAGAGTGATTACTACCTGGCTTCGGTCGCCGACTCTATCTTCATCAATCCCGAGGGAATGGTCGATGTGCACGGATTGGCATCAGCAACTCCTTACTATAAGAAACTCATGGATAAGGTGGGCATCGAGATGCAGGTTGTAAGAGTGGGCACATTCAAGAGCGCCGTTGAGCCCTTTATGCTTGAGGAGATGAGTCCTGCCAACCGCGAGCAGCAAGAGCACTATCTCGGAAGCTTGTGGAGTGTGATTTCTAGCGACATAGCCAAGTCAAGGGGCATCGATTCTACTAAATTTGCTGCTCTCACCGATAGCGTGATGACAACAATGAGCGCCAAGGATTTGAAGGCTAACAAACTGGTTGACCGCCTGTGCTACCGTTCAGAGTTTGAGGACAAGCTACGCAAACTAACCGACGTGAAGATGGAGGATGACCTCAAGCTAGTATCGCCTAGCGAATTGGTGCTTTCGGCCGATGATCCCATGGGAACTGGCAAGGAAGTGATTGCTGTCCTTTATGCCGACGGTGAAATCTTCAGTGGCGAGGAAAGCGGTGGAGGTCTACCAGGCATCAATGGCATGAACCAGGGAGGAATCTACAGCGAGGATATGGCCGACCTGATTCGTGAGTTGCAATACAACGACGATATCAAGGCTTTGGTACTCAGAGTCAACTCTCCTGGAGGTAGCGCTTTTGGTAGCGAGGAGATCTGGAAGGCCCTCGAGGACTTCAAGGCGGCTGGCAAGCCATTTGCTGTGTCGATGAGCGACTATGCCGCTTCGGGTGGCTACTACATCTCGTCAGGAGCTCAGCGCATCTTTGCCGAGCCTCTCACTATCACTGGCAGCATCGGTATCTTTGGTATGATACCTAATGCCAGCAACTTTATTAACAACACTTTGGGTGTTAAAATCGAGGAAGTTAGCACTGGCCCTAACGCAATCGCAGGTGCTACCTATAAGCCACTTACCGACCAGCAGCGAAATGCACTGCAAGGCATGGTAAATCGTGGATATGACACATTTACCAACCGTTGTGCGCAAGGTCGCAAGCTCTCGCAAGACTCTATTAAGGTCATTGGCGAGGGTCGCGTGTGGGATGCTGTAACTGCACATAAAATTGGGCTGGTCGACGAGCTCGGTGGACTCGAGTCTGCTATCAAGTGGGTGGCTAAGCAAGCTAAGATTAAAGATGGCGACTACTCGGTAGTTGATTATCCAAATCACGAGATGTCGTTATTAGACATGCTCACCTCTATGCAAGGCATGAAACTCGAGAACGATATGCGCAACCGTATGGGTATGTTCTATACCTATTATGAGCAGTTGCAGGCAATCCTGGGTCGTGACCGCATCCTCTGCATTATGGAACCAATCTAAA
>JAEEGJ010021371.1_pt1 | contig 13937 bp, 8 predicted proteins | sample 8958761 | NCBI WGS metagenome assembly JAEEGJ01 (sample SAMN16246546, study PRJNA631951) | gut metagenome | biome: gut microbiome; feature: rumen; material: RS-attached | host: Bos | place: Iran: Karaj | collected 2018-10 | reverse complement strand
CTCGGTAACTCTCCTGATCCATTGGATCTTATTGAGAGATATGGTGCTGACGGCGTGCGTATGGGTATGATGCTCTCTGCTCCTGCCGGAAATGACATTCTCTTCGATGAGTCACTCTGCCAGCAGGGTATGGGCTTCTGTAACAAGATATGGAACGCTTTCCGTCTTGTTCAGGGTTGGGAAACAGCCGATATCGAGCAGCCTGAGGCAAGTAAGATTGCAATCAAGTGGTTTGAGGCTAAGATGAAGACCGCATACGCAGAAATCAACGACCTCTATTCAAAGTATCGTCTAAACGAGGCTCTGATGACAGCCTTCAAGCTCTTCACCGATGAGTTCTCTGGCTGGTACCTTGAGATGATCAAGCCTGGCTATCAGAAACCAATCGATAAGCAGACATACGAGGCAACTCTCTGCTTCTTTGACTATCTGATGCGTATCATCCACCCATTCATGCCATTCATCACAGAGGAAATCTGGCAGCATATCTATGACCGTAAGCCGGGCGAGAGCATCATGGTAAGTACGGTTAAGTTTGATGCTGTTACTGCTGAGGATGAGGCTATCATCGCAGGCATTGAGATAGTAAAGAATATCGTTGCAGGTGTTCGTACTGTTCGTAATCAGAAGAATATCGCTCCTAAGGAGGTTCTTTCTCTGAAGGCAGTAGGCAATAATGACTATGCCCAATATGATAGCGTTGTAATCAAGATGGCTAACCTTGACGGTATTGAGGTTGTTGCAGATAAGAGTGCTGATGCAAGTGCGTTCATGGTTGGCACTTCTGAGTACGCCGTTCCACTTGGTAATCTTATCGACGTTGCTGCTGAGATCGAGAAGCAGGAGGCACAGCTCAAGCACCTTGAGGGCTTCCTCGTTGGTGTTCGCAAGAAGCTCAGCAACGAGCGCTTCGTTCAGAATGCCAAGCCAGAGGTTGTTGCCCTTGAGCGTAAGAAGGAACAGGATTCTCTCGAGAAGATTGCAGCTCTGAAGGCTTCGCTGGAAGAACTGAGGAAGAAGTAAAGACAAGGTTATAAGGTTTTAAGGTTGTAGGTCAGCATCGCTCATGGCATTTCGACCTTATAACCTTAAAACCTCCTAACCTCAAAACCTAAAAATAAAACTATGGAATCAATATATCAGTCTCGTGGTTTTATAGCATGCCTGAAAGCAGGTTTCACGTTAGTCTTGGCTAATCCGAAGAAAGTATTGAAGGCAATGTGGATATTGATTTTAATAATAGCAATATCCGATGTACTTTTGTATGCTTTCGCTCAAAAAACATCAGTGGACATCTTACAGATGAAACTAGAGCCAGGCACATGGCTGGCTATGTTCGGAATGTATGGAACTATGTTTCTCCAGATATTTCTGGCAATATTTGGCTTGTTCTATTTCGGAAGATATATGATAAAGCGTGAGGAAAAGAAATATAAGGTGAAGATCGGTAGGTTGATTCTGCATAATTTCTTCCCTTTCCTTGGAATCTTCCTTATGTCGTCGTTTCTTGCCGTCCTGCTAACTTTGATTCCGGATATAACATTCATTGTTTGCAAATGGGCTTATGGCAATTGCGTTCTGTCTCAGATGTTATATGGTGATGTTACTTCTATCCCGACTTCTGGATATGTATTAATGATGGTTATAGGTGCTATCGGTGTTGCTGTTAGTGAATATATAGGTCTTGTGGTTCCTGCAAGTCTGATATATAAATATGGCTCGGTAGTTTATAACGAAAACGAAAAATAAAAGATGAAGCGCTTACTTTTCATAGATCGTGACGGCACGATCATAAAGGAACCTGCTGATGAGCAGATAGACTCTTTCGAGAAACTGGAGTTTGTTGAGGGAGCTATAACCAACCTCTCGTTCATCCGTAAGAAACTGGATTTCGAGTTTGTTATGGTTAGTAATCAGGACGGACTTGGCACAGCCTCTTTCCCGGAGGACACCTTCTGGCCTGTTCATAACTTTATCCTCAAGACACTTCACGGCGAGGGCATAGATTTCGATGATATGCTTATCGACCGCCATTTCCCAGAGGACAACCATCCTGACCGCAAGCCAGGAACTGGTATGCTCAAGAAATATATAGAGAACAAGGAGAAGTACGACCTTGCAAACTCATACGTAATAGGTGATCGTGAGAGTGATGCCCAGTTGGCTAAGAACCTCGGTTGTAAGTTCCTCAAGATTACTGCCGGCGATTTCTCTTCTTGGGAGGCTGCTGCGGAGATTCTCTTTGCAGAAGAGCGTACAGCCGAGATTACACGTACCACTCATGAGACGGATATTACCGTGCGCGTGAATCTTGAAGGTACTGGTAAGTGTGATATCCAGACAGGTCTCGGTTTCTTCGACCACATGCTTGAGCAGATAGGCAAGCATGGCATGATAGACCTGTATGTGCGTTGTAATGGCGACTTGCACGTTGACGAGCATCATAGCATAGAGGACACAGGTATTGTACTTGGCGAGTGTCTGTTAAAAGCTCTTGGCGATAAGCGTGGCATAGAGCGTTACGGTTATACCCTTCCTATGGATGACTGTCTCTGTCAGGTAGCACTCGATTTCGGAGGTCGCCCTTGGCTGATATGGGATGCTGAGTTCCACAGGGAGAAGATTGGCGAAATGCCTACAGAGATGTTCTTCCATTTCTTCAAGAGCGTTAGTGATGCTGCAAAGATGAACCTTAACATCAAAGCTGAGGGTGACAACGAGCACCACAAGATTGAGGGTATCTTCAAGGCATTCGCCCGTAGCATCAAAATGGCTGTAAAGCGCGACATCTACCACTATCAGCTCCCAAGCTCAAAGGGAATGCTTTAGGATAGAGTCTAAAGAGTAAAGTAGAAAGAAAAGAGTGTGAAGTTCATTTTGAATTTCACACTCTTTTTCTTTGTTAATTTTATATTTTATTTTATGCCTTATTGGCAATTTTAGGCATTAAGCCAGATTTTATATTTGAATATGCCACATATTCAAATATTATCTTTAGATTAAATAATAGAAAATATTTATTGGAATAGTCATTCCAATAAAATGAAAATGGTCTTCAATAAACCTAAAATTGCCAATGTGACATAAAATATCAGAACAGCCTGGAAGGCTATTCTTGCCCTATTAGGTGGCGCTCCTTCAGAGCTAATTCGTCGAACTCACGTTAAAATAGAGAGGTAGAAACTCCATTTCTTCTCCATCATTCATCCATAGGTACTCCATCGAAACGATGGACTTGATATGGAGTTGATATGGAGTAACGATGGAGTATCTTCGGACAAACATAGGAAGAAGAGCGGAATAATAGGAAATAATTGAGAAATTATTTGGTAAAATGCGAAAGAATAAGTATTTTTGCAGATGTATAGTGGTTCCTATGGAATGAAGCAACACAAGACATAATGAGAATAACATAGGCATTGCCATGTGTGTTTCATGATACGGTGTATTGAATACATAGATTTTTGATAATTTGTAAATCTGCTTCTTGTGTGCACTTTTTCCAAGAAATCTTTTTTCGCTTAAAAATATGACAAGCTCACCCCAAGAAAGTATATGGGTATCTGAGCGTATACCGAGGTTGTAAAGCATAAGAATATGAAAACATTTGAAAGTTCAACGATACGTTTTGTTCTCAGAGTTCCAACAGACAATGATAAAGATGTTATTTCTCAACTGCTTGGAGACATAGGCATAGATCATATTGATTTAGAAAACTATACAGAGAGGTTAGCCTATGGCTTATACAGGATTCGCAAGTTGTTTGGTGAACACGATGTTACTCAATTTCAATGGGGAACAGAACAGGCAAACTTTTTAAGGGTCGCAGAAACTGCATGTGCAATTGTCTTTGATACCTATAAACTAGCTTTGGCAGGACGTAGAGAAGAGGCATTGGCTCAACTCTACTCGTACTATTTCAGTAGCGATATTATAGAACTTTTTGTTGAGGACATTAAGAAAGATACAAAATTCTATAGATTAAGGTCGTCAGATGCTTATAGGCTATTTAGTGAAGAGGAGATGTTTCATATTCCTTTTGAGAAGTGCCATAAAGCATCAAATTATAGATTCAGCATATCGGGTATGCCGATTTTGTATTTAGGTAGCTCTATGTATGGCTGTTGGCTAGAAGAGAATCAGCCTGATATTGAGAAGGCTAATGTGGCTTTGTATCAAATAGACAGCGAGACATGTGTGAAATGCCTTCCACTGATTATGCCCCAAAGAAAGGATAAGGTGACTATCGAGCGGATAAAACTATTGCCTCTTATACTTGCATCCACAATGAAGGTGCAACATCCTAATGAACCTTTCCGACCAGAATATGTTATACCGCAACTTGTAACAGAATGTGTGCTGAAGTATAATGCTGAGCAAAAACCTGGTTATATACTTGGAATCAAGTATCTTTCAACTAAGCGTTATACTGAAGGAAATTACTATTCAGGTGAGAGATACAATTATCTTTATGAGAACTATGCTTTTCCACCTATTGAATACAATTTCTATGGTGTATGCCCTAAACTCTGCAAGTGTTTTTCGCTAATACGCAGTTCTTCCATCTTTCAAGATACTCATGTAAGACCTCAGAAGATTGAATTGAAAGACCCCAAAGAACCAAGAGATGAATATCAAAATTCAACGTTCAGAAAACTCGAACGATGGTTAGCTGCTCCACAGATGTTAACCTATTGAACAATAATGATAGTGTGGAATTATAGGTGGTTGAAAAAACTCGTTTGAAATGTCTTCATAAGATATCTGGTATAAGTTACTTGTCGTCCATCACTTAAAAGGTTTGTATATTATGGGAAAGAGAAGGTCTGATGAAGAACTTGCAGCAATTGCATCAAAGTATAATGTGTTGAAGGACTTCTTCACGAACGAATATTCTGTTTATCGGACGATCCGTAATCGCGGACTGTTCGACAAACTTTGTGGTCATATGAAGCGCGAGTCAAGGCCTGATATGTCGGATGAGGATTTGGCAGAGATAGCATTAAGATATGATGACTTGAAAGAGTTCCGTACAAGGGATTCCAAAACATATGCGATAATCCAACAACGCGGTCTGCTTGATAAACTATGTGGACATATGAAGCGCAGAATAAGAGAAGATTTGTCAGAAAACGATCTTGCTGCCATAGCATCATGCTACAACAATCTAAAAGAGTTTCGCGAAACAGAGCCCGTTACTCTCCAGATTATCTACAAACGTGGGTTGTTTAAAAAACTATGTGGACATATGAAACGCGAAGTAAGGTCGAATATGTCAGATGAAGATTTGGCTGAGATTGCATCTCGATACGATGTTCTAAAGGACTTCCGCGAAAAAGAAACGTCTGTTTATACAATTATCTGCGCAAGAGACTTGTTGGATAAGTTGTGCGGACACATGGAAAGGGAGCGCAGACCTACTATGTCTGAAGAAGATTTGGCTGAGATAGTCTCTCATTATCACTCTCTAAAAGAATTTCGTGAGAAAGAACCTTCGGTCTATTCTGTAATACAGCAGCGTAGACTTATGGGGAAAATGTGTGCCCATATGCAACGAGAAATGAGATCGGACATGTCTGAAGAAGATTTGGCCAATATTGCATCTCAATATGATGTTTTGAAGGATTTTAGAACGATTGACAATGCAGCCTATTCTGCAATCTGCAAACGTGGTCTATTTGATAAGCTATGTGGGCATATGAAACGAAGTTGTAGGATTTTGTCTGATGATGTTTTGGAAGAAATAGCCTTGAAGTATCATACGCGATTAGAGTTTGTGGAAGCAGATTCGTCTGCCTATAGTACAGCATGCAAACGTGGAATCATTGAAAAAATATGTCGCCATATGGAAAGGCTGAGTACTCCGATAGGCTATTGGACTAAAGAATTATGTCATGAAAAGGCCTTGGATTATGATTCTAGATTAGAGTTTCAGAATGGTTCTCCGAAGGCATATGCAGCAGCTCTGAGGAATGGTTGGCTTGATGATATTTGTGATCACATGATACCCAAGGGTAACTGGTTCAAAAGGAAAATATATGTATTCACTTTTTCGGATGGCTATGCATACGTCGGTTTAGCGCAAGACCCTAAAGATAGATATCGTGCTCATATTTCAGGGAAGGGACGTTCACCCATTTTTCCGCATATCAAGAAAACGGGAGCTACATTTGAATTCAAAATATTGACCGATTGGATTGACAAAGATGTAGCAGGAAAGGTTGAAGATGATTATATCAATTTGTATGCCGCGGAAGGGTGGAAGATGCTGAATAAAGCAAAGGGTGGGTCTCTTGGTGCTACAGCTAAAATATATACCCATAAACGTTTGAAGTGCGAAGTTGAAAAATATGAATTTATAGATGATTTTAGAAAGAGTTCTCCGCGTTTTTATAAATACGTTAAGCGTCATAATCTGCTTGATAAATACTGCGCTAAAATGAGATTCCGAAAAGCTCCCATGGGATATTGGACACTTGAACACGCTATTGCAGTAATACCGAAATGTGAGTCTCGTGAAGAACTCCATAAAAAATATGCCCAAGCCTACAATGTGTTGAATAATGCCCATTTGCTCGAAAAGTATTATCCGAACAACTCGTCGAAGGTAAAATGGACATTAGAGAAGAGTTTATCGATTATTCCGCTATGCAACTCGCGCAAAGAACTACAAACAAGATTCGTTCGTGCCTACCAAGTACTATTAAAAGCTGGAGTACTTGATGATTACTTCCCATCCAAATGGAAACCGTTTTCCACAGACGAAAAAATATCGATAATTATAAGTTGTAAGACTCGTATGGAACTCCACAATAGACACAGAACCGTTTATGACTGGGCATCAAAGAATAATCTGTTGAATAAATACTTTCCTCAGAAAAAAACTTTTTCGAAATAATCCTACATACCTACACGGATATCTTTGTAACTCTCATGCGCATAGTTGGTTAGACAGATTTTTATATCGTACAAACCTACACTAAACCTACACTCATCCTACACTCATAATGTAGGTTCGGTGTAGGATGAGTGTAGGTTTAAGCATATTTGAAAATGCTGCAAGTTTTTGCGTGTCAGTAAATTGTAAGGATGTCAATGTATGTGTGTATGATTATTGTGTTTTTCAAACTCGTATTTCCTTTTTTTCATCTTCTTACCTCCGTTTCTCCTTCGTTTTTCCTTCGCTATTAGTCCGTTCCTTAGAATAGACGAAAATGGGACTTACATGGGAGTTGCATGGGATTTATATCGGAGTTACTATAGAGTTGCCTTTCCATTAGCAAATGTATTTGTGGATTACCACGACTTTTTTGCTTGCTAAGTTTTGAAATAATTACCAAAAAGAGCATCCTCGCTTGGAGAATGCTCTTTGTTTAATATATTGGGATTGTCGATTAAACGATACCCTGAGCCATCATAGCCTTAGCTACCTTCATGAAGCCAGCTACGTTAGCACCCTTTACATAGTTGATGTAACCGTTAGCCTCTGTACCGTACTTAACGCAGTTCTCGTGGATATCATCCATGATGCGGTGGAGGTAGTTGTCAACTTCCTCAGAAGTCCAACGGAGACGCTCTGAGTTCTGTGACATCTCAAGACCAGATACTGATACACCACCAGCGTTAGCTGCCTTACCTGGAGCGTAGAGGATCTTAGCGTCCTGGAATACCTTGATAGCCTCTGGAGTTGTAGGCATGTTAGCACCCTCAGAAACAGCGATAACACCGTTAGCTACGAGAGCCTTAGCAGCCTCCTCGTTGATCTCGTTCTGAGTAGCAGATGGGAGAGCGATCTCACAACCCTTCTCGAACCAAGGCTTTGCACCCTCAACGTACTTAGCGTTTGGATACTTCTCAGCGTACTCGCGGATACGTCCACGCTCAACGTTCTTGAGCTCCATAACGTAGTCGAGCTTAGCGCGATCGATACCTTCTGGATCGTAGATATAACCGTCAGAATCAGACATTGTCATTGGGATAGCACCGAGCTGGAGGAGCTTCTCACATGTGTACTGAGCAACGTTACCTGCACCAGATACGAGAACCTTCTTACCCTTGATGTCGATGTTACGAGTCTTGAGCATGTTTACGAGGAAGTAAACGTTACCGTAACCTGTAGCCTCAGGACGGATGAGTGAACCACCGAACTCGAGACCCTTACCTGTAAGCATACCAGTGAACTGGTGTGTGAGCTTCTTGTACATACCGAACATGTAACCTACCTCACGGCCACCTACGCCGATATCACCTGCTGGTACGTCCTCGTCAGCACCTACGTGACGATAGAGCTCAGTCATGAATGCCTGGCAGAAACGCATAACCTCAGCGTCAGACTTACCACGTGGAGAGAAGTCAGAACCACCCTTTGCACCACCCATTGGGAGAGTTGTGAGAGAGTTCTTGAATGTCTGCTCGAAAGCAAGGAACTTCAGAATACCGAGGTTTACAGAACGGTGGAAACGGATACCGCCCTTGTAAGGACCAATCACGTTGTTGTGCTGGATACGGTAGCCCATGTTTGTCTGTACGTTGCCCTTATCGTCAACCCAAGATACGCGGAACTCGATTACGCGATCTGGAATACAAAGACGCTCGATGAGGTTAGCGCGCTCAAACTCTGGGTGCTTGTTGTACTCTTCCTCGATAGTAGGAAGTACCTGACTTACTGCCTGGATGTACTCAGGCTCATTAGGAAATCTCTGCTTGAGATTCTCAACGACTTGCTGTGCGTTCATTTTTTGTTTTACTTTTATTGGTTAAAAACTAAATTAATATTTCAATTTAATTGGATTACTTCATGTGCTCCACGAACCAGTTGGTTACCTGTCTCAGTAGGTGATTCCTTGTATTGCCACCGTGGATGCCGTGGTTGCGGTTGGTGTAGATAAGTTCCTTGAAATCCTTATCTGCCTGAACCATTGCCTCGCTATACTCGAAAGCGTTCTGTGGATGAACATTGTCGTCTGCAAGACCATGCACAAGTAGAAGTGCTCCGTGCAGTTTGTTAACCCTGTTCTTTGGGTTTATGTCATATCCTGCGCTATTCTCCTTTGGAGTTCGCATATATCGCTCAGTATAGATAGAGTCGTAGAAACGCCAGTCGGTTGGTGCTGCTATTGCTACTCCGCAGCAGAATACAGGTCTGCCTTCTGACATAGCCATCAGCGTATTGAATCCGCCGAAACTCCATCCCCAGATAGCGATACGATTCTTGTCAACAAATGACTGCTGCCCAAGCCATAGTGCGGTTTCTACCTGATCCTTTGATTCTAGGTCGCCCATTCTCTGGTAGATGCATTTCTCAAAGGCTGTTCCGCGATAACCAGTACCACGTCCGTCTACTGTAACGACGATAAAGCCTTTTTCTGCAAGGAGGTAGTCATACATACCACCATTTCCCATAGAGCCTATTCCCCAGCTGTTTACTACCTGCTGGCTTCCAGGACCGGAATACTGGTGCATAATGACTGGATATTTCTTTGAAGCGTCGAAGTTTGCAGGCTTTATCATCCATCCTTCCAACTGTACGCCTTCTGATGTCTTGAAAGTGAAGAACTCCTTCTTTGTTACAGGATAGTTTCCGAGTTTTGACTTCAGGCTTGCGTTGTCTTCCATAACCTTGATGTCCTTGCCCTGACTATTGCAGACAGAGAACTTATAAGGTGTGTCGGCATCGCTCCATGTCTTTAGGAAGTATTTGAAATTCTCAGAAAACTGTGCTGATGCTGTTCCTGCTTCAGGGGTAAGGCATTCAAGTTTGCCGTTCGCTTTTGAAACAAACACCTGGCGATCCTTTGGAGTAGGAGAGGCTGCCTGGAAATAGACATCGCCAGTCTTTTGGTCAATGCCGTATGTTGCTGTAATATCCTTGTTAGGAAGTGAGATTTCTCTCTTAAGAGTTCCTGTAATTGAATATACGTTGAGGGTTATATTCTCTCCCTTGTCGCAAGGCACGAGGATGTAGTTGTCTGTTACCTTCATGTCGGTATAAGACTCTTCCTTTACATACTTGCTTGATTTGTGCTCAATAATCATCTGGCATATGCTACTGCGTGGGTTTGCTGAGTAGACACGCATATCGTCCTGATGACGGTTGAGAGTTACGAGTAATATGCTGTTGGCATCAGCAGTAGGGATGATTCTTGGGATATATCCTTCTGCATCCAATGGAAGTTCGATCTTTCGGGTAACGTGACTCTTTATGTCATAGCTCCATGCACTTACCTTTGAATTGTCTTCACCAGCCTTCGGATATTTATATACGTATTCTCCTGGATATGTGCTAAGGGCATCGTATGAAGGTGACATTCCCTTGAACAACTGGAGAGGGTATTCCTTTACATTTGTTTCCTCATACTTTATCCAACAGATCATAGTTCCGTCGGCATTGAAGCACATGCTGTTTGAGGTAGTGAATTCCTCTTCGTTTACCCAATCTGGGATTCCGTTGATAACCTTATTGAATTCACCGTCCTTTGTCACCTGACTTTCCGCTCCGTCGAAAAGGAGTTTGCTAATCCAGATGTTATTGTTGCGCACGAAAGCAATTTGGTTGCCGTCATTGCTCCATACAGGATTCTGCACGTCAGAGTTGTCGCTAAGCGGACGCATGCGTTTGTTGGCTATGTTGTACACATAGTATTTTGCCTTTGACGATCTGCGATATACCATCTTCGTATCAGTCTTGATAAGCATCTTTGTGCCATCAGGCGAGATGATATAGTCGTCAAATGCCTTGACCTTTTCACCAACAGTATTATTTATATCGAAAAGAACGCTTGCCTGCTGACCGTTTTTGTAATAGCAAGCTATGATTTTAGTACCATCGTCAGAAATTCTTGAATATGTCTCACCATCAGGCAAAGCTCTCATTCCACCAACTTTTTTCGCCGCAAAAACGCCTGAGTTGATGTCTTGAATGCTTATCTTTCCTTGAGCTACAACACCCAATGTCGTGGCGAGAAGGAGTGAGCACATAATAAAAAATTTCTTCATTTGACAGTTTTCTACAAATTTTGATGCAAAGATAATATATTTTTCGTAAATTTGCAACCAAATAAATACAAAAAGTTATAAAATCATCAAAAATAATGACATTTTTCTTTAAATTTAAATGATTTGCTATAATAAATATGGTGATTGGATAAGAAAACGTTTCGGATGTAAGGTGCAGAAAATCTCAATAGATGCAGGTTTTTCGTGTCCCAACCGTGACGGGACGATTGGTAGGGGAGGGTGTATCTATTGCAATAATGCCACTTTCAATCCTGAGTATTGTACTGATACGGCAGGACGAATATCTCAGGAAGATCGTCTTAATCTTTCTCCCGATAATATCAAGGCTCAGTTGTTGGCGGGTAAGGAGTTCTTTTCAAGAAAATATCCGGAAATGAAATATATCGCATATTTTCAATCCTATACCAATACATACGGGGATATAGAGACGTTGAAGCGAATGTATGAGGCGGCTTTATCTGTTGAGGATGTTATTGGTATCTCGATTGCAACACGTCCGGATTGCGTTTCGGATGAATTGCTTGATTACCTTGAGGAACTCTCGCATCGTACATTCCTTACAATGGAGTATGGGGTGGAATCATTTAATGATGATACGCTCCGTATAATAAATCGTGGTCATTCTTCTGAGTGTAGTGTGAATATTATAAGGAATACGCACGCGCGCGGAATTACGGTTTGTGCTCATCTTATTCTTGGCCTTCCTGGAGAGAATAAGGCAGAAATCCTGCGACAGATTGACATTGTGAACTCATTGCCTATTGATATTCTGAAACTGCATCAGTTGCAGTTAACGAAAGGTACGATTCTTGAACATCGTCCAGATTTGATTGCCCAATGTTCTTTGTTCACTCCGGAGGATTATATAGAACTACTTGTTGAGTATATCTCCCGTCTTCGTGATGATATTGTCATTGAGCGCTTTACGAGTCAGTCCCCAGCGGGATTGCTCATAGCACCTCGCTGGGGACTGAAAAATTATGAGTTTACTAATCTATTGAATAAGAGGTTGTTGGAGTCTTAGTCCAGTGCCTCGTATTTTGACTGACGACTCTTGTATTCAGGTACGATTTCCTTCATCTTCTTTACAATCTTCATGTCATCGTAAGTGAAACTTAGATGCAGAAGCTCTTCTTCGTTCTTCAGGGCTTCATCATACTTATATTCACGTACCGATGCAATCTTGATCTTTGGATGAATCGTTGGCTTTGTCTGTTCTGTGTCGGTGAGTACTTCTTCATATAGTTTCTCACCGTCACGAAGACCTGTGAACTTAATTTCCACGTTCTTTGCACCAGAGAGGTCTATCATTCTTTGGGCTAGGTCGGCGATGCGAACTGGTTTGCCCATGTCGAACACGAATATCTCACCACCATGTCCCATAGTTCCTGCCTCAAGTACCAATTGACAGGCTTCTGGAATGAGCATGAAGAAACGGATGATGTCTGGATGTGTTACTGTAAGTGGACCACCATTCTTGATTTGCTGTCTGAAGATTGGTATTACAGAACCATTTGATCCGAGTACGTTACCAAAGCGTGTGGTAATGAACTGTGTCACGCCTGGAGTGCCGTCGGCTTGCATAAGCTTATCTTTGATGTTCTCGTAGTTCTCTGGCTTAATGCCATTCTTGAGATCTTGTAATGCCTTGTTGAGACTCTGGCAATAGATTTCGCAGATTCTCTTTGAACATCCCATTACGTTTGTTGGATTCACAGCCTTATCGGTTGATATCATCACAAACTTCTTTGTGCCGTATTTTACAGCCAAGTCGGCAATCACACGTGTTCCGTAGACATTGTTCTGGATTGCCATTGCTGGGTTGTCCTCCATCATCGGAACGTGCTTGTATGCTGCTGCATGGAATACATACTCAGGCTTGTGGTCGCTGAATATCTCTTCCATGTGAGTAGGATTGCTTATGCTTCCTACGATGGTCCATGCCTTTATGTCTGGGAACTTGCGTGCCATCTTCAGGCGAACATCATGCATTGGAGTCTCAGCCTGATCGACGAGAATCAACTCTGCAGGTTCTGCCTTGGCAACTTGATTCACCATCTCGGAGCCGATAGAGCCTGCCGCTCCAGTAATGAGTATGCGTTTACCTTTCAGAAGTTCGCTGATGGCATCAAGGTCAACCTCTATCTTGTCGCGAGGAAGGAGGTCTTCAATGTCCACTTCGTGAAGTTGTTCTTGCTTGAGACCCTTTTCTGGAGTCCAGACCTCAGCTTCAGAAAGCATCAGAATGTGAATCTTGTTCTTGATTAGTTCTTCTACCAGTTCTGTATTGTTTCTGAACGTCTCTGCCTGTAGAGGACTCACGATTATCACGGTCGCATGAGCCTTCTTCATGTGGTGAATGAGGTTCGGACCAACCCTGCGAACCTTGACGCCGAACATGTATTTATCAGCCAAATCGCCATTTGGACTTATGAAACCTACAATGGAATATTGTTTTGACGGACTTGACTGAATAGTGCTTGCGATAACCTCAGCACCTCTTTGTACGCCAAATATGAAAGCTCGTTTGATTCCATTGTTAAATGAAGACTCATATATGGCTTTCATCAATAGCCTTATCGACCATTGACCTGCGACACTTAGAAAGAATGTGGTTGCGTAGTTTTTCAGACCTGTAGATGCGATGATATAGTCTTTGCTGAAGAAAAGTCGTACTATGAGAATCAATGCAAAACCTACCATCTGTGCATAGAGAACCCGAAGCAGATCAGTTGACCGTAGATATCTTACAATACCACTATAAGTGTGGTATATTCTCATGCCGATGAAAAAGAACACCAATAAGCAGCACCATGTGAATACTCGATCCCAGAAATGAATTCTTAGGACTTTCGGACCATCACAGACATAGGTCGCAATCAATGCTGCTATGATGATGATCAGGAAATCCACGCAAATGA
>JAEEGJ010021367.1_pt1 | contig 13939 bp, 9 predicted proteins | sample 8958761 | NCBI WGS metagenome assembly JAEEGJ01 (sample SAMN16246546, study PRJNA631951) | gut metagenome | biome: gut microbiome; feature: rumen; material: RS-attached | host: Bos | place: Iran: Karaj | collected 2018-10 | reverse complement strand
ATACGGAGTTGGAAATCTTCATATCGAATTTCTTCAATTCCTTTTCACTTGCAGCGTCAAACCGTTTAAGCAAGCTCAAGCCTTTTAATGCAATATGGTATGCACCGTTTGCGTCAGCATCCACAGGTAGTTTTGCATTCTCACTTTTTTTGAGTTCTTCGCGCGAATCAAAGAATGTGCCGTCATCTGCCATAACAGGCGAAATAATATAATCTTCACCTGTCTTTGCATTGGAATTGCGCATCTGAAGAATCAGTTTGAAGTTGTAAAGAAGTTTATCCCAAAAATCAGCAACTTCTTTTGGTGGTTTTTCGCCTTCTTTTAAATCAGCGCCGATTGCCATAACGTCATCCAAAATGTTATTTCCACTCTGGTACTTAATTCCTGCATTATCAAACAGGGCCTTCAGTTTACTTGTAACATCAACATTTTCATAAGACTTTGATTTAGGGAAATAGACAATTCTCTTATCTTTCGAATAGACAGACCACTTTGTTTGCTGCATTTCTTCTTTCGCCTTACCGTCAAAGTTTTTGTAGTCGAATGTGAACATAAAAGAATTTGTTACGCTGTCAAAATGAATGTCTTCAAATTTGCTGAAAAAAGTACGTTTTTTGTGAACATTCGTTAAATCTTTGAAATTCAACATGCTTGCAAACCCGGTTTTAGGGTCAATTTTTGAAGTATAACCCGCTGGAACATAGAACAGCATACCAGACTGCTTGCCAAGTTTCTGAAAGCTTTCAAACTGCCCCGCAAGCTGATAACCATTCAAAACGCCACCAGCTTCTGTCAAACCTCTGTCTTTGAATACAAGATAGTTCAGTTTATCAATAAGCATATGTTCGAATTTCTGATAAACCTGTTTTTCCACATGGAAACGACCTCGTTTAAAGCCGAAGTTCAAATCTTCAAGAACTACAATGGCGTTATTTTCAACCATTGTTGTGGTAATTTCATGAATTACCTGACTCAAGAAACCTTCTTTAAGATCCTTAATTTTTCCAACGCTGTTCCAACTCTTTCTAGCAGCATCTCTTTCCTTTTCACGTTGAACAAGCTTTGCTTGATAGTTTACAGACTCAACGATATTGAAACTCTTCTGCTTAAGTATTTCTCCCTTTTGGTTAATCAAAGTCATATAAAGCAAATGACGCTCACCACGATCAATGCCGATGATATTTACATCAGGATTATTCTTCAGGAAATGGAGAACACGTTCATTCATGCGTACGTTCTTTGAATCGGCCTTAAAATTTAAAGTCAACGGCACGTGGAATTCAAACTTATCTTGCGTGTAACGGCGATCTTTTACAATTTCATGCTTGACATCTTTAACAACGGCAACATCAAGATACTTCTTTGCTTCATCGCTAAGTTCGCTATCAAGTTTCCCGTTGAAATGGCGGAACAATTCGCCAAAGACTGATTCCGGTAAAGGCAGACCATCTTTCCCTATTCGATTTACAAGCTTCTCGCCAACTTTATGACTATAAGGTTTCTTAACGCTGCTAGGTCTATAGAAAAGTTCGGCTTCGCCATTTAACTTGACTACAACATCTTTCAAGTTTTCAGGAGAGAATACGGACTTCCAATACAGAGTATGCAAATTTGGAGAACCAGTTGCTCCGGGAGCAAAGTCCTTGTTGTAAATCTGGAAGAGAAAAAGCTTTCCCTCATTCACCCATTCATCAATTTGGGATGTGGGGATTTTGGAGAAGGTGATTTTGTAGCCTTGGTCTGTAACTTCCTTGTAAAAGCCACTAATGTCTTCGTAGGAAGATGTTTCCGAAAATTTAAAACCAAAATTTTTCCAATCAGGATGCTTTGCTATGGATTCCTTAAAGAAGTCTATCAACTGATGGCAAAAATCAATATCAAACAAATCGCCCTTTTTATGTTTACCTGCGTTATAGCCCTCAAGAATATCTTTGGGCGGTTTAAAGATTGCGAGTCCCTTTTCGGAGAAGAAAACCTTGGGCAGCATTTTATTCGGCCCCGGCAACAGTTTATATACCATCTTATCGTAACAATCTTCGCCATCAGAAATCTTGAAATCTTTGATTTTAGGCTTGTTGGTGGCGTTCATAACGCCCAGGTAATAATTGCCGTTTTTCAAAAGAAGAATAGAGGTATTTGCATCTTCTTTATTTTGGTCCCAACCATTCGCAAGCGTGGGATTGTCAAAATTCAACTTAAATTTTTCAGATTCAGTCAGTTTTTGAGTTGCGTAATTACGAATCTTATTGTATAGAGGAACAATAAGAGAGAGCTGGTCGTATAACGGAGTCAATTCGTTATAGAAAGACAGGTCGCGGTTTTCTACATCAGATACCAAAGGCTTGACTGAATGCATGATTTCAATTAAAGCATCAAGGAACGCCTTCAGTTTTCCAATAACTTCAGAATCTTCTCTTAACGAATTCTTCTCGTTAAAAGTTGCTGAGAGGAATTCATCAAGATTCTTTCTGTGTTCTCCACAAAGAATGTTTTGAACCTTCGCCTCAAAATCATTCCAATATGATTCAATCTGAACCCCTGAAATTTCTTCAGAATCACTTTCTGCAATCGCAAGATTCAGTGTTGCTATGGAGAACTCATTGCTCTTCATCCATGCATCTATTTTCTTTTTATTTGCAGCTTTTTCTGCTGAACCAATTCTATTTTCCGCATGCTTAAATAATAACCCATTAATGGAATTCCAACTATCAAACAATTTCAATGAAATATTGGAAAGTTCTTCCTGCTTAACATATATACTCCCCAAATCAAATTCGTCGATTCGCTTAATCAATGTAGTCAGTTCATTAAGAACATTAACCTTACGACCGGCAATATCACAATTCAGAATTTGCGAATCAAAGAATCCTTTTACACTGTCTTGAACTTGAGAATCGTTGGAATAGGATTCCAAAATAAAAGATTTTGTATCTCGATCACTAAGAATCTGCTTGTAAAGAGGAATCATCTTTGTAGCAAAATGCTTCTGCGCAAATTCAGGATGCTGCTGACGATAGAGATTCGAAAATTCATTGATACCTCGTATCTTTTTCTCACGACCTTCACCACTAATGCCCCCGATTATCTGATTGAAAATATCAATTCCAGACTGAGTCAACACGTCATTATACGCGTCAAGTTTGAAAATATCAGCAAGAGACTTCCCGTCCAATAAATCCTTCAGTTCATTTTCTGCGTCAGACAGTACAGAGGGGGCATTATCTTTCAAAGTTTTATAAACTTCAATATTGGATAAGAACTTTGGAAAATTATCGTGAATTAACCGGTATGGAATGCCGGTGCTGATTGCATCATCCGAATAAATATTTTTTCGGTTTTCCTGGAAACCGGTAAAATAAGTCGAAAAGCCATTAAACGTATCAATAGCGGTTTGTTCACCAAAATGGTTTGGGAACACCTTCAAAAACAAATCTTTAGGAGTAGATGCAGTCAGTTCTTTATAGTGGTCATGGCTAGCTAGAGCTATAGCAATTTTCTTTCTAAATTCCGCTTGAATTTTCTCGAGATTCTTCTTGCTTGCATCAGACCTATCAAGAGAACCAATAAGAGCATCCTTAAGTGGGTTCCAGTCTAAGCGAGGAACCTTACTAAGAGCGGCATCAATAAAGTATTTATGATATGTATCAATAATCTTTTTCGCGTCAAAATAGTCATTGTGACGTCTTTCATCATTTTCAATGATGCCCGTCTCTTTGATCTTTTCAAGCGTTTTTCCAATAGGTTTCAACTCAAAACGAAGTGTTTTAGAGACCGGATATAAGCCAGTAAACTGGGAAATCGATGTATTTTGGTTCATTTTTGCCCTCAATATTGCATACTTTTTTAATATAACATTATAAACTGTCATAACATGACATTTTCAAAATTTTTTATAAATTTTCAAAAAAATTTCAGTCCCAGCACTAGACCGGGGCATTATCCTTTTTATTTGATTTTTCCCATCGCTGCGATCAGTTCCTCTGGAACATTATGCGTTCGAAGGAACTCAGCTTTCCCGACGTTTGCGGCTTCGTTTTTAGCGCGCTCCTGTTCTTGGCCTCGAACAAGACCTTCTTCGCGCGGCCTTTAGCTTCAGCTTTGAGCCAAATTCCAGCTTCGATAGCTTCATCAGCGTGTTTATCGAACATATGTTCCTCCAAGGCTTTTAGCAGTTCTGGGCTTATGCGACTTACGCGCAAACGGTTCAACGCACTCCTAAAAATAGAATCCTTCGATTCGGGAACTTCAAGCGGGCCTCCGAGCGGGCATCTCCTATTTCATTTGTTAAATCACGCCACTCAGGATTTAACTTTTCTATCAAATCAATCTTCCATTTGCGATTCCAACGTTTTAAACGTTCTTCCCTCTTAATCGCATCAATAATATTCGAAAAATACTCGTAATAGACGAGATTATCTGCATTATACTTTTCAGAAAATCCTTGATTAATTTTCGCTTTATGCTCAAGAGTCCGCCTATACAAGTCATTTGTTATGCCTGTATAAAAGACCGTTTTGTACTTGTTTGCGAGTATGTAAACGTAGTAATTGTTGTTCATAGGTATTGCTTTTTATGGAGATTCTCGGTCATCCCCGTCATCCCCGTCAAGCGAGGACAGGCACGAGGACAGGCGCCGGGAATGACAATCAAAGTTTTCTATACAATTAACACGCTTTAGCAAGCTATTTGTTCCAAGAATTCTTTGTAAAATAATTTTAGGCAGAAGCGGGGCTTGCGCGGACAATTGCAAACGACGTTACTTTTGTATATTGTGTTGCATGAAAAAGAAATTGTGTTTAGTTGTAATTTGGTTTGCTCTGATTGTTTGTTCGCTATTTTGCACATCATGTTCCGATGATTTGAAGAACATTGATTTAAAACGTGATTCCCTAAGTTCGGAAACATGGCTCGAGGTCGAAAAGAACGATTCCCTCAAAATTTGCATTGATTCAAAAGTCCGCACGTGGGAGACTTCGCTGAATACAGAAATTCTAAACGATTCGTGCCTGAAAATCCAGGTTCCGACGCTTATCGGCGTCTATCCAATTAATGTGAAGTTTCCTGATTCTGACAGTGCCTATAAGATCAATCTGGCCGTTGGCATGAAGTATTTGGACTTCAAAAATGAAGAAACTTTATACGGAAATGATCAGTTTCAAATGTATGAGTTTGAAACAAAGATTGTGTCCGTTACGGGAACTTATCTAGTAGATGAATATCCAGTGACCAATTGTGAAATAACACAGTTGATGTGGGATGAAATTCCCTTAAATCCAAAGGATCATCAGATTGAAAAAGAATGGTCTGAAAGAAAAAAGTCCAGCATGCGTAACGAAAAATGCGATGCCCATGATTCTGCTGCAAATATGATTTCTTTGTATATGGCCATGAAGTACGCCAATGCCCGCAGCATTCGAGAAGGACTAAAACCATATTATAAATTTTCTGCGACAAAGTATAGAATTATAAAAATGATTGAACCTGAATCAGGTGAATATGACGATTCAATAATCAATCCGCGATACCAATATGTCGCAATTCACTATCGTGACTATAATAAACAACGCAAAGGGCCAATGCATCAATATATCATTATGTCTTATGATTTTTCCAATCATGAAGAAAAAACAATTCATGTTAGTGCAGATTCAACTTCTGATGGTTATCGGCTACCATATTATGACGAATGGATGATGCTTGCTCGCGGCGGAGAAAAGAAGTCCATGACGCCTTGGTGCAATAATTCCGCTAAAATAAAAGACGTTACAAAATATGCAAGATTTGCCAAATATAAGGAACATGAAAAAACAGAACCTGTAGGTCAGTTGTTGCCTAATGGTTATGGTCTATATGATGTTTTGGGCTTGGTAGAAGAACACGTTCTTTTAGAAGATCACAATTGGTTAAGACCTTGTCCCTATATAATGATTAATCCAGGTCCAGATGCGGAGAAATGCCCTCCTGGAGACTGTCCATACTGTTTAAAAAGAGGTAGGGATTGTCCGTCTTGTTTGAAGGGGGGTGCCCTTTTTCACGATTGGAAAAGGATAAACTATAGTTATCGTTCTGAGGATCGATATACAGGTTATTCCGGCGGTTTCCGCCTAATCCGCAACATCGGCAATAATGCTAAGTGGACCTATCTCAAGTCCAAATGACAACTTTTGTATGTTCAATTGTATGAAAAAGATTTTGTGTTTGGTTGCAAGTTATGGGGCCGTAATAGCCGACTTGTTATTTTGTACAGCCTGCTCAGATAGGGAAAAATATATCGCTTTAAATCGAGGTTCTTTAAAAACCGAAACTTGGCTTGAAGTTGAAAAGAATGAAACGGTAAAAATCTGCATAGATTCCAAAGTACAAGTATGGAACACTGTACTGGATTCTGAAATTCTTGGTGAATCCTGTTTAAAAGTTCGAGTTCCAACGCTTATTGGTGTCAGCAAAATCAATGTAAAATTTTCCGATACAGAAAGTGCCCTCAAAATCAATTTAGCGGTTGGGATGAAGTACCTTGACTTTAAAGATGAAGAAGTTCTATTGGGATCCAACATACCCAAAAGAGGATATAAAGACGAGGAAAGACTGGCGAGAATCACAGGAACATTTTTAGTCGATAAATATCCTGTTACTAACTGCGAATTTTTACAGTTAATGTGGGATGAAATTCCTTCAGAACTACATGATGAAAAAGAAAAAAATTGGATTAAAAGAAAGAAGTTAAGCGTACGTAAAGAAGGTTGCGACGCACACGACTCTGCGACAAATATTGTTTATTTATATCAAGCCTTAAAATATGCAAATGAGCGCAGTATTCGAGAAGGATTAAAACCGTATTATACATTTTCAGAAGCAACATTCCCCAAAAATGAAGTTGCATATAATAAAATCATATCTGAAGGTCAATATATTATAAGCTATCGTGATTTCATCCATCATGATGAAACGCGAATCAAAGTTTCCGTTGATTCATCCTCGGATGGATATCGACTTCCGTATTATGATGAATGGATGATGTTTGCACGATGCGGAGATAAAAAGAACAAAGCACCTTGGGGTGATTCTGCGACGTTTAAAGATGTACAAAAATACGCGAAATTCAATGATAAAACTGAATATTATGAAAAAATAAATAGTTCTATAACAGGACCTGTAGGCCAGTTACAGCCTAATGGATATGGCTTGTATGATATGTTTGGTTTGGTTGAAGAACTTGTTTTATTAGAGAGTCCAAAAAAATTTAAACGGCTACATGTGTTATCACGTCCTGATAGCAATCGTCCAAAAAAAATAGGCAACGTTAGTTGTAAAACTAATTGTCCTTCTTATTTAAAGGGAGGACGCGCTGATGATAATTGGCAAAATATTAGCTATGGGTATTATTCATATGGTAGTATTGGCGGTTTCCGTCTCATTCGCAACATCGGCAACAACGCCAAATGGACCGATGTCAAGGCCGACAAGGAATAACCCTTTTTCCTAAATCGCAGTTGCCAAAATGAGGCCCTACGGCCTCATTTTTTACGCACTGTTTCGTATTCTCACCAGATTCTCGCTTTTGCCAGAATGACGAAATGCAGATTTCGCCCTTGCGGGCTCCACTCAAGACACTATTGCGTTCAATCGTAGAAAATGACAAAAAACCGTTCCCGGCATCCCGCAACAAGTGCGGGACAGGCTCCAGCCGGGATTACTTTATTGTTACTTGTGCGATTCCTTCGCCAGGGACTGTTTCAGATCAAGAACTTTACTTTCAGGAAGACGGGAGTACTTGACGATTTCCTCGATCGGCTTGTTATCAGCAAGCATGTCGAGAGCCATTTCTACATTTCGGTTATCTCGCCCTTGTTCAAGCCCTTGTTCACGTCCTTTGAGCCAGATTTCGGCTTCGATTGCTTCGTCAGCGTGTTTGTCGAACATATGTTCCTCCAAGGCTTTAAGCAGTTCAGGGCTTATGCGGCTTACTCGTAAACGGTTGAGGGCATCCCTAAAGATCGGGTCTTTCGATTCGGGAACTTCAAGCGGCCCCTGCGACAAGAGTTTCAGCCAGTAGTCCTCGCGTGAACTGATACTCTTGCGAATCCTCTTAAAGTTCGGTAAGTCGATTATAATATATCTATTTTTACTGAAAATGGGAAGAGCCCGATGTGTTGAGTCGCTGTGGTTGACGTCATCCTCGCTATAGACCGCCCAAGTATCCTTAAAAATATCCTTTGACTTGAGAATCGAGAAATTACAGAGCCAGATGGATACCGTTTCGGGAAGTTCATAGAAATGGACCTTACGCTCTTTTTCGTCCATCAATTTGAAATACGTTGACCTGTTATATTCGTATTTGCCACGCAATGTTTGGTAGGAATTGTAAAGTTGGAGACGGTCAAGAAAGAATGGATGGCTCCTATTCTGCATCTCTATGTTGAAATAACGGTGATCCTTTGTAGTTACCCACACGTCAAGGCGAGCGGAATCATCTTCCGGCATGAAAACGTCAATGGGCTTCTCGAACTCGTAATCGAGATCTATGATTTCGTGGTTGCGGTCTAGCCCAAGCAAACAGTTTAGCATGTCGCGGATGGTGTCCTTGTCATCCATCAGCACACGGAACGTTTCACTGTAATAAGGAAGCAAGAACTCTTCTCCCTGCGCGTTCGTGACGATGTAGTAGGCCTTCTTTTCTGAAGTCGTGTTGTTTTCGGTCATTTACAATTCCTTTAGAGGGTTGGTTATGATTTGCCCCTATACTATTAACACGCTTGAGCAAGCCGTTTGGCTCATGAAAACTTTGTAAAATATTTTTAGGCAGGAGCGGGGCGTGCGCAGACAATTGCAAACGACGTTACTTTTGTATATTCAACTGTATGAAAAAGATTTTATTGTTCCTGACGATGTGCTTTGCACTTGCGAATGCTCAATTCTATTACGACAAGCATGGAGAAAGTCGCGGTGCGTATAAGGACAGCTTGGAGTATTCAAAGATTGTTGAGCTTGCAAAAAGATTTCGTGGTCCGATTTTGGTGAAAAAGCCGGTTGATGGCATCAAACCAAGAAAAAATTTGGAAAAGATTCCTGAAAATAAAATTCAAAGAACATTTAATGTAAATCGCGATACTTTGAACAAAGAAAAGTGGCTCGAAGTCGAAAAGAACGAAATCGTTAAAATTTGTGTTGATGCGCCTGTTGTTGCGTGGGAAACTTCCTTAAAAGCGATTATATCTAGCGATTCGTGCCTGACATTCGAAACACCGACTCTTATTGGAGTTGAAACACTTAGGGTGCATTTCCCTGACTCGGATAGTTCGAAGAAAATCAATTTAGCCGTAGGTATGAAGTATCTTGATTTCAAAAACGAAGAAGTTCTGTTAGGATTTAATCGATACTCCGAAAAAGAATTACAGATGCAAGGGTTTTGCAATACAGAGGAGAACGGAACAATACCTTGTGGTCCCAAAAATGAGGATCCAGAAAGGCACGTTTCCATTACTGGTACATACTTAGTCGATAAATATCCTGTTACAAACTGCGAATTTACACAGCTGATGTGGAATGATAGTCTTCTTGATTATAAGTGGCAAAACAGAAAGAGAGCTTCTATACGTAATGGAAACTGCATAACACAAGACACGGCCGCAAATACTGTATCTCTATTTTGGGCTATGGAATATGCCAACGCACGCAGTATTCGTGAAGGTCTAAAGCCTTATTATATATTTTCTCCTGTAGAATATGCAGAAAGAGAAAGTATTTTATCGGCTCGACAACGTATTATTAAACAATATGTTCTCGGATATATTCAAGTTTCTGACGACAGTACCTCGAACGGTTATAGACTCCCATATTACAATGAATGGATGATGCTTGCTCGTGGTGGCGACAAAAAGAATAAGGCCCCTTGGGGAGATTCTTCGGGCTTTTTTGAAAAAACAAAAAAATACGCTAGATTTAAAACAAAAATGGTTTCCTTTGAAACAGAACCCGTTGGCCAACTGATGCCCAATGGATACGGATTATATGATATGTTTGGTCTCGTTCAAGAGCATGTTCTTTTGGAATACGATTTGTTTGAAGGAAACTTGGGGCTTGCGTCTTGTTTGAAGGGCGGAGATTATCACGTTTCTCTAGAAGATGGGTTCGACGATACCGGAAGTCCTTATTGGAAATGGATAAACTACGGATATTACGAACCTGGTCATCCAGGTAATGGAGCGGGTTTTCGCCTCATCCGCAACATCGGCAATAATGCCAAATGGACCGGAATTAAAACAGTTGGCAAAGAGTAGTGACCTGCCGCTAAGCAACAAAATACTATCTTATTTCTCGTGAATAAGAAATATTTAATATCCGTTATTGTATTTTCTGTCCTTTTGCTGGTCCCATTTGGCGTGCAGGCGGTTGCCGACCTGCGTGGCGAAAAGCGTTTCCAGCCGTTTGACATTTTCAAGGACGTGGTTTACACTCCGATTGTGCGCGAGAAAAAGGTCGCTGCGGCTGCGGACTCACTCGATGCAAAATGGCGTGCGGCGCGCGAGGCGATTGCTGCGGGTGCAGAGGTCGCTGATGCATTGGAGCCTGTGACGTCTTCGCTTTCGGATTTGGAAGCGGCGGTGCTTTCGGTGAATACGTATGCCGAACTCGATACGGCTGAAGCTCGTTACAAGAGCCTCAAGTTGGCGGATACGCTCCTCTCGAAGTTGGAGGATGAACCGGAATCTTTTCCGCAGGCGGATTCTTGCATCAAGTCGCTCGTGGCTGACCTTGGGCATGTGTCGCTGTGGCGTGCGTTCTTGGATGTGAAACATTACGGCGTGTGGACGAGCCGCTATTTGCGTGCTTTCGAAAATAAGATTGATGACGAGAGCGCTATTGTATTGGCGTTGCGTCCAAAGTACCAGCTTGCGGTGTGGAACCTCTTTAGCGATCCGGGCGAGAAGGTCGTTCTTGGCGCTGCTGGCGATTGCATCGGCAAGTCGTGCGGCAGGGAAAATGCCAAGCCCGAAGACAAATGGCTTTTCTACCGCCAGGATGTGGAATTCCTGGTGCAGCCGTCCCCGCTTGATGTGCGCAGTGCAAAGCTCGACAATCCGGTGAAGGCAATTGAAAAGTTCCGCGACCAGCTCAAGGCGAAGGGCGTGGAACTCTTGGTGGTGATTACGCCGGGCAAGCCGAGCATCTATACCGAACGTTTGACGGGTCGCGATTCTCGCGTTTCGGATGCAGCGGGTGCTGAAAATGCCGCCGGGCTCCAGTCGCATGGCAAGAAGATTTTGGATTCTCTCACGCGTGCTGGCTTTAACACGGTGGATTTGTACACGCCGCTTTTGGCGGCGAAGTCCCGCGATTCTGTTGAAGGTGCGCTTTATCTGAATGACGATACGCACTGGACTCCGCGTGGTGCTGAACTTGCTGCCGACGTGATTGCAAAGAAAGTCCGCGAGATGGTGGATGCTGGAACTGTCACATTCCGCGGAAAGGATGATGTGCGTTACATTGCTTCTGATTCCGTGGCAGACCGCATGGGCGATGTGGGCGAAATGAGCGGGCTCAACAAGTTCGGTGTGTTCAAAGTGCAGAAGGTAATCGGGCATGTCGTGATGCAACAGAATATCAAGGAACGAGATGAGGAACTTCCGGAAGATACCGTTTGCATTGATTCTGCATATAAAGAATGTATGAATCGGAAAAAGGCTGATAAAAAGGATGGTAAAACGACTGATGTTTTTTGCCTTTTGACGAGCCAAACTGCTTGCGCGCTTAAAGCTGTGAAGTACGACACCACGGTCACTCCGTTCAAAGACGATTTCCGCAAGTCCGAAATCTTGATTCTAGGTGACAGCTTCAGCCGCATTTACCAGACTGATTCGCCGGTGAACGCCGGATGGATTGCGCACTTTGCGAAGAACATGAACCGCCCGGTCGCATCCATCGTAAGTGACGGTGGCGCCTCGACGCTCGTCCGTGAAAAGCTCGCCCGCAAATCTAGCGTGCTCAAGGGCAAGAAACTCTTGATTTGGGAATTCGTCGAACGTGACCTCCGCTTCGGCGCTGAAGGCTGGAAGAATGTGGAGTTTTAAGGTATGAGCGATGAGGTCGTGCTTCGCATTGTCGGCTCGCTTCGCTTTGAGCAAATTGCTCATACCCCAAAGGGCCGTAAGGCCCGAGCCCATACCCCATACCTACTGTCTACTTCCTACTAACCACTGTTTACTAACCACTAAAAAATTATGCCAAGACATGGAACCCCGACGCCGGGACAGGCGATCCTTGAAGGAATTGAATGGCTTAAGATCGACAAGCCGGAATTTGCCCGTAGGGTGGGCGTTTCTGTAGAAATGCTCGACCAGCTCATTGCGGGTGAAATCAGCATTTCGACGGAAATCGCGAATGCACTTGAATCCGTGACAGGCAGCCCCGCCGCTTACTGGAAAATGCTTGAACGCAAAAGCCGCGCTTCTCGATAACGAATACTAAAAAGTGTAAGGCGCCCCCGGAACGGAGTCCGGGGTGACAACTTATTTATTATACTTGCGATATGAATATTAAAGATGCCGTTTCTTTTATGTGTGACCTCGCCAAGGGCGAAGCCGAACAGTTCGATGTCATCGCTTCTAACACCCATTCCGAAGGCTTGTCCGTCTTTCAGGGCCAGGTGCAGAATACTGAAATCTCGGATTCCGTAGGTCTCGGGGTCCGCGTCATCAAGGATGGCCGTCCGGGTTACGCGCATACAGAACGCCTCACCGACGAAGCCTTGCGCCAGACGCTCAAGGACGCTCTTTGCCACACGCAGTGGACCGAAAAAATTGACATTACGCTCCCCCAGGCGGAAGAACTCCCGAAGGGCGAGCCGAATTACAATCCCGCGCTTGAATCGCTTGACCTTGCAACGATGAAGGACTTCTGCATCGAGCTTGAAAAGGCGACTTTTGCAAAATCCAACGAAATCGAAAACATCCCGTACCTCGGTGGCGATATTGAGCAAGATTATTCCGTTGTTGCTAACAACACGGGACTTTTCTACGAAGCCCGTTCAAACTGCGCTTCTGCGGGTGCAGGGGCGGTTGCAAGCCGGGGTGGCATCAAGAAACTTGGCAACTTTGTCAAGAATGGCCGCGACTGGAACGAATTCTCGGTCGATGAAATCGCAAGCAAGACTGCCGAATATGCGACGGAACTTTTTGGCGCCCAGAAAATCGAGAGCGGCAAGATTCCGGTGATTCTTTCGGAACGCATTTCCGCACGCTTCCTCGGCATGTACAGCCAACCGTTCTTTGCCGAGACGATGCAGAAGGGCCAGTCCCGCCTCGACGGCAAGGAAGGCGAAAAAATCGCAAGCGATGTGTTCTCGATGTGGAACGATCCTGCTGGCGAAATGTTTGAACACAAGTTCTATTTCGATTCTGAAGGCTGCCTCACAAAGCGCGTGAAGGTCATTGAAAACGGTGTCTTCAATTCGGCTCTTTACAACCTTGAAACGGCTGCCAAGGCGGGCCGCGAAACGACTGGCAATGGCGCTCGCAGTTTCGGTAGCAAGATGTCTACGAGCTTCTACAACATGCTCGTGCCGCCAGGAAACATGACGACCATGGAACTCCTGAAACTTTTCCCGAAGTGCTTGCTCGTGGTGCGCCTGGAAGGCAATTCCGGCTGCAATTCCGTAAGCGGTGAACTTAGCATCGGGGCGCACGGTTTCTGGTGCGAGAACGGGGCTATTAAACATCCGGTCGATGGAGTGACGCTCAGCGGCAATTACTTCGACATCATCAAGAACATCGTGGCGGTCGGTAACGAATACCGCGACCCGTTTGCAAGCTATAAGGTGCCTGCTCTCGCTATTAGCGAACTCAGCGTTAGCGCTTAAGGCTCGGCTCTTCGGCTGGCATCTTGATGAATATGGCAGGCTTTAACCTGCCTTTTCTATATACAGAAATGCTGCAAGGTCGAG
>JAEEGJ010021366.1_pt1 | contig 13939 bp, 12 predicted proteins | sample 8958761 | NCBI WGS metagenome assembly JAEEGJ01 (sample SAMN16246546, study PRJNA631951) | gut metagenome | biome: gut microbiome; feature: rumen; material: RS-attached | host: Bos | place: Iran: Karaj | collected 2018-10 | reverse complement strand
GCCGCCCTCGAAAAGGCGGCCAAGGAATATGAAGAAAGTCTGTTAGAACTACTTTAGTTCATAAACGACGCGGACAGAAGCGCTTACCTCGACGGAGTCGGCAATTGCGGTTTCGTCGGGAGCGGCGGCACCGTCCATCATGGCATTTGCCGCAAGCATGACGCCCTTGGCGCGGTAGACGCGGTTGTACTGATTGTAGATAATTCCGCCACCTTCGCCATTGATCTGGAGAACGCGACCGAGCTTGGCGCCAACGCCTTCGGCATAGTCATTAGCCTTGGCGGTTGCCTTTTTACCTGCCGCCTTAATGACCGTAGACTGCACGGCATCAACATCCTTAAGCTGGGCGGATGTGCGCTGGATTTCAACATCCGGTTCCGAAGAAAGCGCCTGCACAAGAGCGGCTGCATCAATCTTACGGTTCACCGTAATCACGAAGCTCTGCGTGGCCACGTAACCGACAAGTTCACGCTTGCTATTGCGATAAGACCATTCCTTGTGCATTTCGACGCTGTTCTGTTCCACGTTCGATTGCGGAATTTCAAGCGATTTCACATTTTCGAAAATCACGGAACGGCGTTCAGCCAAGCGCTTGGAAACCGATTCCTTGTCCTTGCCGCGGATTTCGAGGCTAAAGCCCATCTCGAACTTGTCAGCAGCGAACTTCTTGGATTCCGAAGCCGAAACTTCGATTTTCGGAACTTCGAACGCCACCGTTCCATTGGACGCAGCCACCGGAACAGCAGCCGGTTCACTTTTAACGACGCGGATCAGGATGCAGACGCAAACGATCAGCAGCACTAAATATACGAGATTCAGGAATTTTGAAATCATCGTTAAACCCTCTTTTTAATGTTTTGAATTTAAAATAGTCATTTTCCAAGCGAAAGACCACATTATTAGAGTTAAACGGCGACATTCTTACGGGAACGGACTCATCTCCGTTGACGAGAAATCACCTCAGTCCTTGACGCAACGAACAGAAAAACCGTTACCCTTGTGGGCAATGCTCAAACCCGAATTATCGCCAACATTTGTCAAATACATGTAGTCCTGAGTAGAGCTCCAAAATCTTGCGACTTCGCCCTCGCATTTGTATTCATCATTGTCGTTCCTGAAGCCGGCTGGCAACGCCGAAAACGAGTAATCATTTGAGCCGTTTCCGCTTTTTACGCCATAGTATTCCCAGTCGCTCCATCCACTTGTTGATTTGAGTTTCTTGCCCACATAAGACCCATAAGACCAGCCGTCAACTGCAGTGAACAAAGTTTTAAACTCGTCCTCTGACGGAAGATGCCAACCACTCGGACAAACTCCATGTACTGGGTATATAGGCGAGCACGAACCATCATAACCGCACCCCTTGCCGTTCGTACTCCATATGCCCACGCTATCCATGGCCGCCGCCCATGTATAAAGGCGACCGTACTTGGAGCAATATTTTGCAGAGTCATTATAACAATAGCTATTAGCCGTTTCATAATTCAGGTTTTGGGCCATCCACGTCTGGGAGCCGATGGAGACCGTTTTATAAATTTGACCGTCGCGAGAGTCTGTTAGGTAATTTCCAGTCAAACCGGAAATGACATCGGAGGACGACGCTGGTATAGCAACGCTAGAAGAGCTGGATTTGACAGATGAGTTTGTAGAGACATCGTCGTCTAATTCGCTACGACTCTGCACATCCATATCAACATCACTTGCCGTTTGCGAAACTGATGTCGCATTGTCGGAATCACTGCATGCAGCAAACCCCAAAGCCACCGCAACAATCAAAACTAGAGATAAATGTTTCATATAGCCATTCTTACTTTGATGAATTCAAGTCGCGTTTTGCGCAAACAAGATTCGCCACAAAATTCACAACAAGCGCAACGACAATCGTCGTGGTCATGCTGATGAAGGGCATCCACGGCCAGCTAAAGATGTCGCCGAAAACGGCTTTCACGCCAAACGCAGGAATACCCTGAATCAAAACAAGGCTTGCCATGCCGCAAATAACGGCGACAATCACAACCCAGGCGCGTAACGCTTTTTCTGCCGTTCCAAAAATTTTGTCGGCAAAGAACGCAAGGAGGAACATGCCAAGAAGCGGTCCCGTGAAAAGTCCCGTAAAGAAGATGGCGTTTTTGAGGAGGCTCCCCTGCTGCGTTGCGGCAAAAAGCGCAAAGAACACGCCGAGCACGCCCCAGACGACCGTCCAGATTTTAGCACGCTTGAGCCCGCCCATTCCCGTCGATTCATCCCAGCCGAGGAAGTCGCGCTCGGACGTATTGCTGAGAGAATTGATGGCGCCCGAGAGGCTACTCATCGCCGCCGCACAGATTGCAGCAACAATCAAGCCCGTCACGCCAGACGGGAGCGCATTCACGATAAAATACGGGAACACGTCATTCTGTCCGAGGCCTTCTGGGAGCGTAGCCACTTGAGATTTCTTGTAAAAAACAAAGAGTGCAGCCCCCACCCAGTAAAAGAGAATCGAAACGGCGCAGCCGAGCACCATCGAAAGCACACTTGAACGGTTCGCCGCCTTCACGTCCTTGCAGCTGAGGTAGCGCTGCACAAACTGTTGATCGCAACCACGAATGGCAATTTCTAGAATTGCATAAGCAAAACCTGCCGAAATCAGCGTGCGCGCATCGGAAATATCCATTGACGGATTCCACCAACGAGTCTTGCCCGCTTCGCTGGCGAGCGTCGCCATTTCGCCAAAGCCACCCACCTGACTTGCGATAATCAAGAGCACAAGCACGCCACCGCCAAAGAACACGCAGAACTGCATCACATCGGTCCAGATGACCGCCTTGATGCCGCCAAACCACGTATAGAAAATGGCAATCGCCGCCGAGACGATAATCGCGAGTTTCATATCAATGTGCAAAATCTGCGCAAGCACAAGCGATGGTGCGTAAAGCAAAATGCCCGTGCGAAGGAGCAAATGCAAGCAATAAAAGATAGCGGCCAAACGGCGCACCGAGCGGCTCCCAAAACGCACTTCAAAAAGTTCATAAGCGCTTGAAATGCCCGACGTGCGGAAGCGCGGAATGAACACAAAACCCACCACAAAAATGCTCAATAGCGCACCAATCTGGAACATCAAAAATGTCATGTCGTCGCCGAAAACATCGGCAGGCGCGCCCAGGAACGTCGTTGCGCTCACGGATGTCGCAATGAGGCTGATACCCACGGCCACCCACGGCATGGAGCCACCGCCGAACATGTATTCCTTGAGGTTCTTGTTACCGCGTGAAACCCAGAGCCCAATCGCCAGGGACAAGAGCAAGTAAGCGAATAAGACAATCCAATCAAGAGCAGTGAACATAGGTTAGTAGGAAGTTAGGTATGGGGTATGAGCACGGTCGCCTTCGGCTCCCTTTGGGGTATGGGGTTATTGTAATTAGGAATGCTCAAAGCGAAGCGTCCTCAAAGCGAGCTATGCGAGCGACCTCATAGCTCATAGCCCTAAACGCTCACCGCTTCAGTTTCAACGGTTTCAAAACGCACGACCTGGTTGCGGCCGCCATCCTTAGCCTTGTAGAGAGCCTGGTCCGCATTGTTCACCGCCTTCTTCATGTCCGAGAACTCCGGTTCCACAAGGAAGGCGCCAATGCTTACCGTCACACGCAGCGGGTCCGTCAAATGCACGTTGAATTCAAGCTTGCCCACCGCCTTGCGGATGCGTTCAGCCGTTTCAATCATGCCTTCCGGAGTCGTATCGACGAGAGCCACCACAAATTCTTCACCGCCATAGCGAGCCACGACATCAATTTCCTTACGGATTTCACCGCTAATCGCCGTCGCAATACCCTTAATCACTTCGTCACCGACCGGGTGACCATACGTATCGTTAACGCTCTTGAAGTGGTCAATATCCATCATCAACACACCGATGTTGTACTTCTTGCGGTCGGCACGCACCTTTTCAGTGCGGAGCGCTTCTTGCAGAGAGCGGTGGTTCATGAGTCCCGTGAGACCGTCGCGCGTCGCAAGGTCCTTGTCCTTTTCAACCTGGAGCGCACGGGCATAAGCAAAACCTGCGACACCGGCAAAAGCCTTGAGGAGTTTCTTTTCGTGATCCTGGTAGCGGTTCGTGTAACGGCTTTCAAGGCAGATGGCAAGTTCAGCCGTCTTTGCATCCGGTTCAGAAGCCACCGGCATTACAAACAACTGACGCAATTCCATATTGCGCTTTTCAGAATCGTTCAAACGCGGCACGTAATCGGCATAGCCCGAAGTAAACGAACGGAACACCGGACGGTTCCTCATGAGAGCAAGCACAAAGATGCCCTTATCGGACAACGTAAAGCGTTTATCGACAAACTGTTCGGAATCCACACCCACGCAGTAAACGACTCGGCCAGCGCATTCCTTCGGTTTGTCCAGCGCCAAAATCGTCAAGCGGTCGAACGGCATGTTCTCCTTGACATATTCAAACATTTGCTTGTAGATATCCTTCACCGTCATGGTCTGGAAGAACTTGCGCTGGTAGCGGTAAAGCACGCTGAACTGTTGCTGTTCAATGTAGTTCTGTGCAGAAACGTAGCTCTTGAAGCTCACCATGTACATCACATGAGCCATGAACGTAAGGGCCTGAACATCAACTTCCTTAAAGGCGTTCGGATGCAAGGAATCCACCAAGATAGCACCAAAGCGGCGATCATCACGGTCCAGGAGCGGAACACCCACCAAGGAACGGATCTTGCGGTTTTCAATGTAGTACGGGAGACGCTTGCTCACAAGCACGTCGCCTTCCAAAATGCGAGACACGCCCGGACGCAAGAGCTGGCTCATAACGCCCATGTTTTCAGAAATCTTTGCGCCTGTATCGATGCAGTTCGGAATATCACTTTGGAACGTTCTCAGGCGAAGCTCGTTAGCGCTACCGCCACTCATAAAAATCATAAACGTATTTGCATCGGGCATGAGCAGCTTGAGACAGCGCAGCATATCGCCAAACGCCTTGTCGACATCCGAGTTTGCACGGGACCAGATCTGGTTCACGCGAAGCGAGGAATTCGGCTCGTTCGTATCCATCTTGACGTCGTTCGTAAACTCGTTGCGGATATCCGGAGACACAACCGGTGTAATAGCGGTCGTGCGCTTGCTACTCTTAATCACAGGAATAACAGTCGTACCCGTCGGAAGGCTTGGACGATTCAAGACGGCAAGTGAAAATGCGACAACAGCAAAGGGGATAAGGAAAAGGAACATGCCCCCCTGAAAAGCAAGACCGAGCAAAGCTCCGGCGACAACAAATAAAATCTCGGATACGGACATACAACCCTCTACAAGCGGAATGATCGATATAACATTACAAACGCGAGACCGGCATAAATGAAGTGACTGTTCCACGCCGCCCAGAACGGCGACAGAGCCCCGTTTTCACCCATCTTAAGCCCAATTCTCTCTAGAATATAATAGCTAAATACAAGCAACAAGCCAACACCAAATTTCTGGGAAAGGCCCCCTGAACGGCTATACCTGTGGCAAAGCGCCGCCCCGATCAAAAGGACAATCAAGTTCATCCAGTGTGCCGAATACTTAAACTGTAAAGCGGTCTCCATCGCACGGGTGTCTTCACCCGAACGGCGCAGCACATCAATACGCGCCTTGACCATCTTGGAATCCATTTCGTCAGGAAGCTGACGTTCGTTAATCAAGTCGTTCGGATGCGTATTTACCTTGCCCTTCATGCTCTTTTGCCGGACAGGGAATACATCGACAGAACCATCCTTCTTGAATACGCGGTGGAACCCGTTTTCAAAGCGCCAGAACCCATCTTTGGTCACCGAATCCTTTTCAATCCAGCGGATAGAACGGACATCGTAACGTTCGACCAGGCGCCCACGCTCACGCACCAGCAGGACAACGTCTCGGCCCAGTTTATTCTTGCCGGAGTAATGCTTGAAGAACCAGCTGTTCTTTTCGCTATCGATAAACGTAAAGTCCTGTTTTTCCTTGATGCGCGGGTTCTTGCGTTTCTGCGCATTTGTCTCCATGATTTCAAAGCGCTTGTGGTTTGCATCCGGGAGCCAGTGTTCGCTCATTTCGTACGAACCAATCGACATGAGGACGCCCAAAAAGAATATCGGCAAAAGCGTCTTGAATGGGCTCTGTCCGGAGCTTTGCATGGCGCTCATTTCCAGATGGCGCGCCATATTGCCCACCGAGGCAAGTACTGCAATAAACAAGGCTACCGGGGTAATCAAGTACAAAATATACGGAAGGTAACTCAAGTAGTAATCGGTCACCGCCTTCATATCGCGGGAAAGCCAAGTCTTGATATTACCGACAAAGTCAATCACCACAAAAATAAGCACCGCACCGCAAACCACGATGAGGAACATCTTCAGGAAGTTCCAGATAAGATAACGAGAGAACTTCATCAGAACAACTCCGCGATTTTACCGAAAATACGACCGAAGAAACGGCCAATCGCCCTAAAGACAACAAAGCGTCCCAAGGACCTAAAGAACCGCTTGACTTTGGAATCGCCAGAGAACCGGTCGCGCACCATCGCACGTGTAAGGAGGATGCCAACGACACCGATAATGATATTTGAAATCCACATGGCAAGTTCCGGAGAGACAATCAGGCGGTCCGCAAGGTTTTCGCCACCGATGAGGCAAATCCAGTAAATGACAAAGAACGCGAGACTGTAGAGAATGCCCGTGCCAATGCCGCCCTTGCGCGCCATGATTCCAAGCGGAGCTCCAATCAGGACAAAAATGAAGCACGCAAACGCCGTACTGAACTTCTTGTGGATTTCAACCATGTACTGCGCAGCTCGCTTGAGTTCGCCTTCCATGCGGCCCCAGGCGCGTTCCGTCGCGCGAAGCGATGCCGCCTCCTGCACGCGAATTTTGCGGAGTCCCTGGACAAACTGCATAGAATCGGCCATCGGCACGCCACTTGCTTCTGCCGGGAGAATTGAATCGCCCACGACGAGATCACGAATGCGCATCAGAGTCGGCAAACGGCGAGTCTTGGCCTGCACGGATGCGGTATCAAATTTTTCACGGGCATCCGTCACCACATCCCACATCATCTCGACCGGCATTTCGCGGTCACTGCGGTAGCTCCTGCTGCGGCGTTCCAGGCGGTCATCCACGTTCTGCATAGCCAAATCCTGCGAGAAGAAGCGGATGCGGAAATAATTGTCGGAATCGTCCGGATCGACGAGATGCGTTTCGCCACTGCGGAGACGGAGCATAAGAGTAGCCCCATTGTCCACATAGTCCATCGAGGCGCTATCGGCATAGACAATACGCGGAGCGCCCTTCTTTTCCATTTCAAAAATTTGAATACCGTACAGCGTACCCGACACAGGATCGATGCGGTTCACCCAGAGTTGAACGCCCGGGAACTGCGTAATGAGTCGCCCGGCATCGATAAACACGTGAGGTTTCTTGCGAGACACCGCATTCATGAGTTCCACGGACCTATGGTTTGCTTCCGGGAGCACCCAGTTATTGAACACAACCATCAAAACGGAGAGAAGCAGCGCCACAAGCAACACCGGTCGCATGAGCGACAAAGGCGAAATACCCGCCGCCTTGACAGCCGTAATTTCCTGATCCCCCGACATGCGGCCAAACGTCATAAGGCTTGCTACAAGCACCGCCATCGGAATCGAAAGCGAAAGCATCCACGCCAAGTTCAGCACAAAAATTTCAAGAACCGTAGATGTAGGCAGCCCCTTGGACAACACATTGTCCAAGATTTTGACTAAAAAGTCAACTACAAACAAAAAAGTAATGCCAAAGAGCGAAGCCAAAAAAGGCCCAATCAGCTCTTTCAAGACATAGCGGACTAAAATCATTTTTCTCTAGAGTCGTTTTTTTCTACTTTACAGCATGAAAGTTAGAATTAACCAAAGAAAAAAAATGAAAAATCTTTTCAAGTGTACCCTGTTCGTTCCTTTTTTCCTTTATATGGCAACTGTGATGGGTTGTTCGACAGCCTCAACCAAGAAAACGACCCATACGGAATGGTGCAAAGCACGTTACGAAGCAGCAGAGGAACTCTACAAGGCCAAAAAGTATGGCCGAGCAACCGAAAGACTGGAAGAAATCCTTTCTACCTGTGCAGGGTCGGGCTACATGGAACAGGCTCAGTTCCTGCTCGCCGAAAGCCACTTCAACCTGGAGCAGTGGATTGAAGCCCGTGGCGAATACGGAAGCTTCATCGTGAACTTCCCGGGTTCCCCGTTTGCAGAAACCGCTGAATTCCGCAAGGCCGTTTCTTCGTTCAACATGGATTACAGAATCGACCGCGACGAATCCAACACGACGACCGCCATGAAGGACTTCGAGCGATACCTCGCGAACCACCCGAACACCCCGCTCCGCGACTCCGTCAATTATTACTACAACCTCCTCGTTGACCGCGTGGCCGAAAAGGAATTCCAGACAGGGCGTCTCTACTTGCGCATGGAAAAGCCGCAGGCTGCCGTGATTTATTTCAAGGAATTCTTGGAAACCTACCCCAAGGCGCAGCGCCGCCAGGAAGCACTGTTCCTCATTTCGGACGCCTACACCGACCTCGACCAGTTTGAATCTGCAAGGCAATACCTCGCCACTGCCCAAAACGAAGCAGGCGATAATGTCGAAGTGCTAAAGCGCGTGCAAAAGGCCGAAGAAAAAATCGTCAAGGCCGAAGAAGCCTATGAAAAGCGCCTGAAGAAGGAATCCGAAAAGAAGCGACTCCAGAAAGAAGAAAAGAATTTGGCTAACTAAGCACCCGGATGAAGTTCAGGTCTAGAAATACAGTTTTATTCCTCATGGCGTTGCTGTCGGCAAACGCCATAGCCGCAAGTGACGAAAAACTGGACCACGACAATTCCATTCTGTCTGTCTTTGTACAGCCCTCGATTTCGTTCATCGGATTTACTGAGCGCGAATACTTCCAGGATGCTATCGACACCATCTACTACGAATTCAAGGCAACCGCCGTAAACAGCGCTGAATCGCTGAATGTGGCCAAGCAAGATTTCCAGAAAGTGAACTTTTGCTTCCCGATTACCGCAGGTATCCAGTGGCAATTCCAGGAAGACCAGTTCCTAAGCGCAGGCATCGGCTTTATTTACGATAACGAATCCGTGGTGTTGACGGACCGCAAGAGCAGCACGCACAGCTACAAGTACACGCTCCAGGGCGTCCCGCTGTTCCTTGAATACCGCCTGGCACTCCCCAAGAACTTTATCACGCTCAGCACGGGTGGGCTCTTTAGCATCGCCGTTCGCTGGTACTGGGCTCTGCCGGGTACAGAAATCTACACAACCTGGGGCAAACTTGAAGCGGAAACTCCGCTTTGGGGTGCTGGTTTTGGCGTAAGCCTCGGCTACCTTTTTGCGAGCTGGAAAAACTTCAAGCTCTATGGCGATATCGGATTCAATTCTATTTCGGTGAAGTCCAATAAAGCGTTCTCTGACATCGTCCCGAACGGTCCGGAAGAAAAAGCAAGGTGGAACCTGGGCGGGATCCAGTTGCAGATTAGAGGATCTTTCGGTTTCTGGAACAAGCCAAAACCCAAGGATGACGACGATGATGATGACGATGACGGAGAAGGCAAGAAGCCCAAAGTCAAGATTATCGACGATACAAAAAAAGATTCTGTAAAGGTCGATTCTTTGAAGGTCGCCGCACAAGATTCCGCGAAAATTGATACAAGCGCGCTTCAAGACTCAATTGGGACTGCGCCGGCGAAACAGCCGGAAAATGCGCCCGCACCTAAAAACGCACCAAAAGATTTGCCGCCAAAGAGCGCGGATCCTGCAAACGTAAAATCAAAAGGTGACTGATGAGTTTTTTACCAGGGGAAAAATTGCGTTATGCAGAAACGCATTTTAAGTTCAAGCTACCCTGGTCGCTCCTTTACAAGCCGTGGCCCGAAATCATTCTCGATGCACCATTCCAGTTTGTGCCAGGCGTTGAGCCATACCTTTGGATTGTCGTGCGAGATGCCGACCATTTCCCGACAACGATTAAAAATGCAGAAATCGTTTTAAAATCGCGGACGCAAGATGCGCAACATGATGCGCTGCTATTACAAGATGCGCCGCAACCGGACATCGTCATTTGCAAAGACTTGAATATTGAAGTCCGCGAGCAGATGAAATTTATTCCGCTTGCGCTTGGGAAAATTCCGGCAGGTGCATATGAAGCGCACTGCAAGCTGACCGTTGAACGCGAAGGCAAATCGCAAACGTTTGAGCGCTGGAACTTGCCGAGACTTAAACCTGTTCCGCTCCGCTTCAAGGTCTTAAACGAGAAGCCTCCCATCGCCCCCGGCTACGCCGCAGGCGAAATGCACTGCCACACGCATTATTCTGCGGACCATGTGGAATACGGCGCCACGCCCGAAGTCTTGCAGCTCGCCGCCAAGGCTGTCGGTCTTGATTTTGTGAACTGCACGGACCACGCTTACGATTTTGCATTCACGCAAGAGGACTACACCAAAGAAGCAGACTCGCCCGTTCCAAGATTCCAGAAGTTGCGCGAAGAGATTGCAGCGCTCCCAGCGAAAGATGAAAACGGAAACGACATGCCGCTCATGCTCGCCGGCGAAGAAGTATCTGCCGGGAACAGCAAAGGCGAGAATGTACACATGACTGTCCTCGCCCCCGAAGGTTACCTCCCGGGGCTCGGCGACTGCGGCCGCTATTGGCTCGAGAACAGACCAACGCGCAGCATCAAGCAAATCCTGAACATGACCGAGGCGCACTGCTTCGCAGCGCACCCGTTCCAGCAAATGGGACTCTTGGAAAAGTTCGTGTTCCGTCGCGGTTACTGGAAGCCCGAAGATTTGCAGCTGAAAAACAAGCATTCCATTCGCGGGTTGCAATTTTGGAACGGCATCCGCGATGAAGGCTTCAAGCTCGGCCGAGAATTTTGGATAAATGAGTTAGGCAAGGGCAATTATCTGCTCCCCATCGGCGGAAACGACGCCCATGGTGACTTAAACAGCATGACTGCCGTTGACATGCCACTTTTCTCGCTCAAGCATACACGAGCGCATACCTTCGGAAATGTAAGAACGGTGATTAAACTAGATGAGAGTGGAGCAAAACAAAAGTCCCCGCTCTCCCTCGCCGCCATTAACGCTGCATTCACCGCAGACAACTGCTACATCACAGACGGTCCGGCCCTCTGGTGGGAACGCGACGATAACGGAATCACGTTCCATGCCCGCAGTAACAAAGAAACCGGCGGAGGTTTCCGCTACGTCCGCATTTACGGACGCCGCATACAGCCAAACGGCAAACTCGCCCCCGAAGAAGAAGTCATGATTGGAAGCCAAGTCGCTACACCCGACCACGCTGACATTCCGGTCGCGACACTTGGATTTGCCTACGTCCGTGCCGAATGCGAAACGGCAACCGGCAAGTTCGCCCTCACGTCGGCGGCACAGTTGCTCTAATAGCGTTTCAAAAAAACGCATTAAACATTTGCTTTTGAAACGATTGCATGTTATTTTTTGAACAAAAGGGGAATCTAAAGTTTTGGGGTTTATAGTGAAATATTGCTCTTGGAGAATGTTTAAGGCTGTTTTCTCTTTTTGGCACGCAGTTTGCTTCTAAACTAAAAAATAAGATGTCCGATTTTACTAATGATGCAGAAGGAAGGTCGCCATGCCACACTTTATATCGCCCATGATTCGCCGCCGACCGGATGCAGACAAACTCGGCACAGACCCGCGTGCAGCCCAAGATTTCGCGCCATCCCCGATTACACGAGACATTGATTTTTCGCAGACCGCGCAGCCTTCAACAGAACAAGGCTCCGAGCAACTCGAAGAACAGTCTCAGATTCCGCCCGATGTCCGCATCAGCGAGGGCGGTTTCAGGCAAATCCGCGACGAGAGTCTCGTGCTCTTGTCGCAAGGCATTACGCACCGCATCGAGCGCTCTGAAGAAGGCCCGTTCCAAATTTTCGTGGAGCCTGAAAAACGTCGCATGGCGCAATTCCAGATCCGCCTCTACCACCGCGAAAATCCACCGCGCGACGAGAACCCGCCGCTCCCACTAAAATTCACACTGCACCCGCTCTGGGTACTTGCCATTCCCATCGCCTGTACGCTGTTAGATTTTTCAGACATTTCCACTCAAATGCACAACGCAGGCATTGCCGATGCATCAAAAATCTTGCGCGGAGAATGGTGGCGCACAATTACCGCCATGACGCTCCATGCCGATAGCCGCCACCTCGCGAGCAACCTCGTCTCGGGATTCTTAGCGCTGAGCCTGCTACATTACCGCATTCCGCTTGCAAAGCTCGTGCCGTTCCTGGCGGTCGCAAGCGCTGTTGCCAACTTCTTCGTTGCACTCACAGTGCAGACAAGCTTCCGCTCGCTCGGCTTTTCCGGCTTCGTATTTGCAACCATCGGTTGCCTCGCCGTCATCGAGTTCCGTCTCATGCCGCGCGAAACGCACGGCCTGCTCCGCCGCTTTGCGCCGCTCTGCGGCGCCGCCTCGCTCGCCGTGTTCCTCGGTCTCGGTGAAAACGCCGACATCCTCGGCCACCTGTACGGTTTCATCGCAGGCCTACTTTGCGGATTCATCCCCAAAAAGAAGACGCTCCGCTGGGGAGCGCCAACAGTCGCAGCCGACATCCTTTGGATTGCCGCCTACTACGCCTTATTTATCATCGGTTGGGTCTTAGCCTTTTAAGCCCTCCACTACTTTTTCTTCTTGGCCTTTTCTTTTACAAGAGCCATCTCTTCAAAGAACTTCGTGAGGACTCTTTTTTCAACTTCTTTTTGCTCTTCCGCAGTGAACTTGCCCTTGCGTTCCTTGTACACGACAGTAAGCTGATCACACTTGGCCTTGTCGTATTCATTCGTCTCGCACTTTATGGCATCCCGCACCATATCGTCCGTGATTTTTTCGACGGAATCTCCGCATGCAGTTAATGAAAATGGCAAAACCACTGTCATTACCAAGAAAAATTTTTTCATGGCGCACCCTCCCATCTTAGGTTGTGTATAATAAGAATATAACTTATAATGACTTAGACGAATGTAAATTGATTTTTAAGGATTCTAAATCCATAAAAAAAGCCCGTCTCTTAGCGCAGAGACGAGCCTTAAATTCCGGAAAATTAGCGATTAGAGAGCAGCGAGGAACTTGCGTGCCTTGTCAGCGAAGGCGCGGTTGTCACCATAGATATGGAGCAAGCGTTCTGCCGTAGCCTTAGCCTTGTCGCTTGCACCGAGCTGCTGGTACACGAGCGTGAGCTTCCACATGGCGTCTGCAACCATCGGGACCTCGTCAGCCGGTTCGTCCTTCTGATAGCGGTCTTCCTTGTCACCAGTGCGCTTGCCGAATTCAGCAATGTACTTTTCGAGGAAGTTTGCAGCGGCGGAGAAGTCGCCCTTTTCCATCTTCACAGCGGCAAGACCGTGCATGGCAGCCGAACGCACGAGAGCGACGGAACCAGCGTTATCCAAAGAGTTCTGGAAGAGGAGAGCAGCGCCATCATAGTCGCGCTTTTCATACTTGATGTTAGCGGCGAGGAGCGAAGCCTTGGCAAGAGCAAGACCTTCGAGCTTGCCAGAAGCAATCTTGTTTTCGAATTCAACGAGAGCGCTATCCTTTTCGCCTGCATAGAGGTAGGTAAGGCCCATACCGATGAGTTCGCTCTGTTCGGCAGCGGCCACCTTGCGAGCTTCCTTGTACTGGACAATGCCAGCGATAATTGCGAAGAGGATAACAAACGCCACAGCGATCTTCGTACCGTGCTGGACAAAGAAGGCTTTAAGTTCAGATTGGTTATTATTAGATTCGTTAGCCATAATTAAGCTTCCATGTTTAAAATTTTCTCGTAGACCAATCATAGAAAAAAAAATAAAGGTTGTCAGTAAATCTTGACAAGAAATAATCGTTTTACTATATTTGTCCCCGTTCGCCGCTCTAGCTCAGCTGGTAGAGCAGCTGATT
>JAEEGJ010021364.1_pt1 | contig 13941 bp, 10 predicted proteins | sample 8958761 | NCBI WGS metagenome assembly JAEEGJ01 (sample SAMN16246546, study PRJNA631951) | gut metagenome | biome: gut microbiome; feature: rumen; material: RS-attached | host: Bos | place: Iran: Karaj | collected 2018-10 | reverse complement strand
ATAAGGTCGATAACGACGACTGATGGCGGGAGCGCCGTGTGGCCTGCCATGATTTCCTTGAAGTTCATCATGACGGGGAAGAGGAACAGCGCTTCGATATCAAACACGAGGAAGAGCAAGGCGAACAGGTAGTAGCCCACCTTGAACTGAATTCTTGCGTTGCCGATGGTTTCCATACCGCATTCGTACGGAGCCATCTTGTTCTTTGTATTCTTGGTGCGGTAGCCTAGCAATAGGCCCGTGACGGTTGCCGCCGCCGCGATAAACGCGCCCAGAAAAAGGAATATGGATAGAATGATGTATTCAGACATAGTGTTGTTGCGGCTTCGCCGCAGTTTATAGTTAATAGTTTATAGTTACTAGTAATTTTTTTAGAAATCTAGTAACTAGTAACTCAGAACTAGTAACTCCTTTAATAAAAATTCTGCAAGTCCTGGACGGTTCCGAATAGCGTGTTGGCTATCTGGAAACGGTCCAGAACGTGTTTCAACAAGTCCTTAAATTCATCGATTGTGCCTGCGTTCATGGTATTCAACTTGCCTTGAATATCACTCACGAATCCGTAAACGACAGGACTCGATTTCATGCCCTGCATTTCCCCACTCCATTGCTGCAACACTTTGTCCGTATCGATTCTGGCGATGACATATCGCGTCGTCGAAAGCAGTTCCTGCAAAAAGTGCACGAGGAAAATTTCTTCTTGCAAGATACCCCAGCGTTTGTCCTTAGAGTAAAGCGAAGAATTTTCCGCCTTGCCGTAGAAAATCGCAGCTTGCGCATATTCGAGGCATGTCATCAGGAGACGTTCATAACGCTTGATGTCCTTGCTCAAATGCTGGTACCATGCATTGTTTTCTTCTGGCGTAGATTCTTTGACTTCTGCAATTTCATTCGGAAACAGCGCACGGAACGCGTAATACACTTCTTCGTAATAGCGGTTCCTCATGCGGCAGTTGAACGCACGGTTTTTTTGTGTGTAGTCGCAATGGTGTAGGGACGATATCATGCTTTTTCAACCCCTCTGACGCCCTCGACTTGCCTTATCTTGGTCACAATGGCATCAACCTGGTCCTTTCGGAACGCCTTGAATTCCATGCGGATGCGTCCTGTGTACTGGGCGCTCGCGATGCTCATTCTGTCTAGCGACAAGTTTTCGTCTTTCAGAACCATCAGGATGCATAACGGCAAGTTCCTGCGGTTGTCAGTTTCAATCGTGAGGTGCGTTGTAAATGGTTTTGTGACATCGGCGCTCCAGTCAACGGGCAGGCGTTGGTCGGTCGGCAAGTCCTTGAGGCAAGGGCAATCGCTCTTGTGGACTTCAATACCGATCTGCGGGCGCATTACGCCGACAATCTTATCGCCCGGAACAGGGCCGCAGCAGCTTGCAAAATGGATGAGGAGACTGGTCTCATGACCAATCATCAACGGCATTTCGTCGGTGAGCGTGTTGTCCATGTCTTTTCCGAATTTCGGGTAGAAGCGGAGCGCTGTCGTTTCCTTGGAAATGTCGTTTCCGCCGTTCAAGAAGCGGTGGATGTCCTGGAGCGGCAGTTCGCCCTGACCTAGCTTTTCGAAAAATTCATTGAGGCTTGTCATGCCGAAGTACTGTAGAATGGCTTCGTCTTTTGGCCTCTTGTCCTTTTCGATCTTGAGGAGGCGGAGTTCACGTGTCCAGATTTCCTTACCGAGGCTGCGGGACTGGATGATGATGCTTGTCTTCATCCACTTGCGGAGTTCTTGCTTTGCCTTGATGGTTTTTACCATGTTCAGCCATTCTGGACTCGGTTCCTGGTTCGGGCTCTTTAAAATCTGAATGGTTGCACCATGCGGTACAGGTTCATCAAGGCTCACGACCTTGTCGTTAATGCGGGCGCCGATGCAGTGCAGGCCGAGTTCCGAATGCACAGCGAATGCAAAGTCCAAAACGATGGCGCCTTCGGGGAGTTCAATCGAAGCGCCCTTCGGGGTAAACACCGTCATGCCTTCGGGCTTCAAGTCCACCTTCAAGAAGTCGAGGTATTCCTTGGAGTCCGAGATTTCGGATTGCAGCTTGACCATGTGGTCGAGCCAGGCGAGTTCTTCGCCTTCGTGCTGCGTTTCCATCTTGTAGGCCCAGTGGGCGGCGAATCCTTTTTCGGCGGTTAAGTCCATGTCCTTTGTGCGGATTTGGACTTCGACCATCTTGTTTTCAGGACCGATAACCGTTGTATGGATACTCTGGTAAAGGTTTGGCTTCGGGGTTGCGATATAGTCCTTGAAACGGCTTTGCAAAGGCGTCCAGAGGTTGTGAACGTAACCCAGAGCGAGGTAGCATTCCGGAATTGTCTCGACGATGATGCGGATGGCGAAAATGTCGAAGATGTCTTCGAACCCGCAACCGCGTGCAATCATCTTGTTATAGATGCTGTATATATTCTTGGTGCGCCCCTGGATGGTGCAGTCGAAGTCTTCGAGGGCCATCTTGATCTGGAGCGGCCCGATCACGGACTGTACGTAGTTTTCGCGCTTTTCCTTGTTCTCGATGAGGGCGTCAACGAGCTTCTGGTACTCATCCGGGTTTACGTACTTGAAGCTCAAGTCTTCGAGTTCGGTTTTCAGCTTGTAAAGACCGAATCTATGGGTGAGCGGCACGTAAATATCGAGCGTTTCCTGGGCGATAATCTTTCGCTTTTCGGGCTTCATGTATCGCATGGTGCGCATGTTGTGGATGCGGTCAGCGATCTTGATCATGATGACGCGCGGGTCTTTCGCCATGGCCGTAATGAGCTTACGGTAGGTGCTTGCCTTTTGCGCCGTCTTGCTTGCCTCCTGGACTGCGGTAATCTTTGTCACCGCATCGACCATGAAAGCCGTGTCTTCGCCAAAAAGTTCTGAAATTTCACTGAGGGTATGCGGGGTGTCTTCCACCACGTCGTGCAATAAGCCTGCTAGTACCGTTGCCTGGTCTTGCTTTAAGTCTGCAAGAATCTTGGCCACTTCGTAAGGGTGTTCTGTGTAGGGCATGCCACTTTTGCGGTATTGACCATCGTGGGCATCGGCAATAAAGGCTATAGCTTTTCTAAGAATCCCTTCGTCTAGCTTTGGATTCTTTTTAAGGAGTACATTTACAATGTGCTCCTGATTCGTTGTAAATTTAGCCTGATCCATCATTCCCAATTTATCTAATAATTTGATACATAAGCGTCTTTTTTTTGGAAATATGCCAAAAATAAGACAAAAAAATGCGTTCTTCGGTTTAAAGATCGTAAAAAATCTGAAAAAAGATTTGAAATGTTTCTAGCCTGTTGTAACTCTTACAACAAAAATAATATTACACCGAGTCTTGTTCTTTTAGATTAGATTAATTTAAAGAACAACAATTTTGCCGAATTCTCGGCTGTTGTTGGGGTTGGTATACAATGAATAAGTGGATGAAACTAATGCCTGTGGCTGTAGCTGCCTTTGGCTTATTGGCGTGCGGTGATGACAAATTGCCATCAGACGTGCAATGTTTAACACCAGAATGTCTTGATGGATATTGGAGTTCTTCGAGCGAAGCGCCTGACAATGGTGCTAGTTCTAGCTCATCCGCAGAAGAGGCGGGTGAGTCCAGTTCTTCGGACAATCAGCAATCTCCATCGAGCGGTATGGACGGGACTTTGTCCAGTAGCGGTGTCGGGCCTGTTGAAGGTTCTTCTAGCTCTGCATCGCTAAGCTCTGGGCTTGAAGGCTCAAGCTCGAGCGGACATCACCATCGTTCCAGCAGCTCTGTTGCGGAACCTCCGGTTGAATCGAGTTCTGCTGTAGCGCCGGTGAGTTCGAGTGCTACCGAACCGCCGCCGTCTCCGGTAAATGAATTTGTCGAAGACCACCGCAGTGAATGCCAGATTGGCAATATCCCGTCGAGCGTGGACAACGCAAAACTCCCGGACCCGTTCAAAAAGCTTGATGGTACGCGCATTTCGTCCAAGGCCGATTGGAAGTGCCGTCGTGAAGAAATCGGTGCCATGTACGAAAAGCTCATGTTCGGTACAAAGCCGCGTAACCCGGAAAAGGTTGAAGGCAGCTATTCCGGCGGAAAGCTCACCATCAAGGTGACCGACAAGGGCAAATCCGGTTCGTTCTCCGTGAAAATCAGCAACGCGGGTACGAAGGATAAGCCGAAGCCGGCCATGATCGGTTTTGGCGGTGGCATGATGGGCGGTTGCGGAAGCCTCGGCAACGCGACGAACGGTCTTGATATCGCTCAGATTACGTTTAACCCGGATGACGTCGCTCCCGAAAGCGGTGGCGGTATGTTCTTCCAGCTTTATAACCAGGGTCAGGGCACCATCATTGCATGGGCTTGGGGCGTAAGCCGCATTATCGACGCTCTCGAAAAGACTCCGGAAGCGGGTATCGACGTGAAGCACCTCGCCATGACGGGTTGCTCTCGCTGGGGCAAGGGTACTCTTGCCGTGGGTGCATTCGATGAACGTATCGCACTTACGATTCCGCAGGAATCCGGTTCCGGTGGCGCATCGCTTTGGCGTGTTGGCGCTCAGGTCAACAGGCAGAAGGGCAAGCAGTTTGTGCAGGGCCTTGCTAGTGCCGGTACCGAAGGCAAGTGGATGATTTCTAGCTTCAAGAGCTACGATGGCAAGGAAAATACGCTCCCGTTCGACCAGCACATGTTGGTGGCCATGGTTGCACCGCGTGCGCTCCTCATTCTCGATAATGCTGGCCAGGAATGGTTGGGTGAAGTTCCGTCGAACTATTGTGGACAAGCTTCTAAGGAAGTTTATGACGCTCTCGGTGCAACGGAAAATTACACCTACAGCCAGGAAGGCGGTCACGGTCACTGCCAGCTTCCGAACGGACAGTTCGACGAAGTCAAGGACTTTATGAACAAGTTCTTGCTCGGCAAGGATGCTAAGACGGGTAAGATTGATTACTCCAAGAATACGCAGACCATCAGCTTCAAGAAGTCTGAATGGATTGACTGGGAAACACCTAGCTTGAAGTAGTTTTTTAGTCGTTAGTCATTAACAGAAAGGCCTCGCGATTGCGAGGCTCTTTCTGTATAAACAGTTTTCTGTCTACTTCCGACTTCCTACTGTCTACCAATTTAAAGAGATTTCTGGAACTTGTGGAACTTGTCCAAAAGTTCTGCGTAGGTCTTTGTGGCTTCGAGCTGCGGGAACTGGGCTACGATGGAATCCGGTGCGCAGAAGAAGCAGCCCTTGTCGGCCTGCTTGAGCATGCCCGTGTCGTTGAACGAGTCACCTGAGGCAAACACCTTGAAGTTGAGTTCCTGCAAGTGCTTCACGACTTTCGTCTTCTGATCGCTCATGCGCAAGTGGTAACCCTTGATCATGTCGTTTTCGACCACGAGATTGTGGCAGAAAATTGTCGGGAATCCGAGATTCTTCATGATGGGGTAGGCAAATTCCTGGAATGTATCCGAGAGAATAATTACTTGGGCTTCGTCGCGGAGTGTGTCCATGAAGTCGCGGGCACCTTCGAGGAGTCCGAGATTTGCAATAACGTTCTGGATGTCAGAGAGCTTGATGTTTTCGCGTTCGAGAATCTTGATGCGGCCCTTCATGAGCACATCGTAGTCGGGTATGTCGCGCGTGGTGAGGCGGAGGTCCTTGATGCCCGTCTTTTCGGCGACGGCAATCCAGATTTCTGGCGCAAGAACGCCTTCCAGGTCAAGAGTGACAACACATTGCTTAGTAAACATAATGATTAGTTATTAGTTGATAGTTACTAGTTAATAGTTTTATTGTTTGTCAGAGAACTAGTTGCTGTGTCATCCTGAGCGAAGTCGAAGGATCTCTAGTAACTAGTAACTCCGAACTAGGAACTTTTTTTCCTCTCGTCTATAATTTCTTGCATATCCGCAGGTGTAATCGTGTAGTTTGTGCGGCAGAAGTCGCAGACGACGTTCAAGTCCTTGTTTTCGCTGCTGAGTTCCTGCAAGTCCTTGAGCGGGAGCGTTGCAAGGGTTGCGAGCATGCGGTCCTTGCTGCATGGGCAGAAGGGCTTCGGGTCGATTTCGCGCACGACTTCGATGTCGTAGGGGCCGCGGAGCTGGTCTAAAAGTTCGTCAAGGTCAAAACCCTTGTCTGCTTTGTACATGTCGCAGAACTTCGGAAGGTTTTGCACGATGACTTCGATCAGGTTGATGTCCTTGTCCTCGAGGTCCGGGAAAGCCTCGATGTAGAAACCTGCGGCGTAGTCCAGATGGCTCGGGTCCTGAACGTTGTACTGTGCTTCAATGCCCACTGCAGAACGAATCTGTTCGGACTGCAAGAGGTATGTGGCGAGGTTCTGGCCTACGGAGACGGACGGAGCTTCGATGATGCTTTCGTGAACGCGCTTGCCCTGTTCGTTCAGCTTTACGACTTGCACGTGTTGCGGCACGAGCGCTGGTTCGTTTGCGCCTATAGCCTGGAGTTCTGCCTGCGGAATCATGGCGCGGACAAGACCCATCGGAGTGGAGTCCGTCTGAATCTTTGTAATTTCGCCACCAAAAGTCGTGGTGTAAGAAACGGTTCCTGCGAATTTAAGCCCTGCACTGAGGAAAATGCTTGCGATAGAGTTTTCTGCAAGCAGCTTGAGTGCAAAACCTTTAGCGTTGTGGTGCCGACCGATTTCATTCATGGTCTCTGTCAAATCGACCACAATAAGGCGGAAGGGCGTTTTCTTGCCCGTCGCACGGATGATTCTATCTTTGAAATTCATAGCCCAAATATAGAATTTAACGGGATTACCGACTGAGAATAGGGTGAAAAATGGAATGAGAATGCGCTATTTTTACTAAAAAATGTGATAAATAAACTAAAAAAAGCTATAATAATTAAATAAAGTTATCGGAGGTTTTATGCAGATACTTGTCCTGTTGGCAGATGGTTTTGAAGAAACGGAATTCGTGGTTCCTGTAGATTTGTGGCGTCGTGCCGGTTTTAAGGTGACTGTCGCTTCTGTTTCGGGAGCAGATATTGTCGATGGCCTTCATGGGCTCAAAATCCAGTCAGATGTGGCCTTGAGCAAGCTTGAACCCACCGATTTTGATGCTGTTTTCCTGCCTGGAGGCGGTGTCGGCGTACAGAATCTCAAGGCTAGTGCCGCTGTTGAAACCGCAATTTGCAGCCTTAATGACGATAATAAATGGGTTCTAGCTATCTGTGCTGCGCCGACAGTTCTTAGCAAGGCTCGAATTCTTGTGGATAGAAAGGCTACATGTTACCCCGGCTGCGAGAAGGAGCTTGTATGTCGTGAATTTACGGAAGATCGTGTTGTAGTCGATGGTAACATCATAACAAGCCGTGGACCGGGTACGGCAGAAGAATTTGCTCTAAAGTGCATTGCTGAAATCGACAGTGTGGAACTTTCAGAACAGATTCAGCACCAGATTGTTGCAAGATAAGTTATTTGTATCATTTATTTTTTTTTGACGTATTTAAGCGAAAAGCCCCAAAATACACCAAAACCGACAAATCGAACAAACTCATTTGTAAAAAATTCTCTATAAAGTTATAGAGAATTTTTTATATACAGTTTATAATTTGTTTATTAGTTCTTAAGTTGTGAAGTTGTAAGTACAATGTTTGTATGAAAAAATATTTTTTTTATTAAAAAAAGGAAATAAATGACACTATGTAATTTAAAAAATGCTATATATAAAGTACTCCATATACACCAATAAGGGTCGGAAACTAAAATTTCCGGCCCTTTCCTTTTGAATTAAATGTCCACGATTGAGTTAAATCGTTCTAAACGGCGTTAACCGACGCTGTGTTCGAGCTTGAGGGTGAGGAGCTGGCGCGCTTCGGTCGCAAATTCGCCCGGGAGTTCCTTAAACACGTCCTTGCAGAAACCGCCGACCATTGCTTGTATTGCGTCTTCGCGCTTGATGCCTCGGCTTTCGAAGTAGAACAGCTGGTCTTCGCTGATACGGCTGGTCGTTGCTTCGTGCTCGGTCTGGGCGCTTGCGTTTGCGACTGTGATATACGGGAACGTGTGTGCGGCGCTCTTGGTACCGACGAGCATGCTGTCGCACTGGGTGTAGTTGCGGGCGCCTGTAGCGGACTTGCGGATGCTCACTTCGCCACGGTAGGCGTTGCTGGAGTAGTCCGCGCTGATGCCCTTAGAAATAATCGTGCTCTTGGTATTTTTGCCGATGTGGATCATCTTCGTGCCGGTGTCTGCCTGCATGTGGCCGTTTGTGAGGGCCACGCTGTAGAATTCACCGACGGAATTGTCGCCCTGCAAAATGCAGCTCGGGTACTTCCACGTGATGGCAGACCCCGTTTCGACCTGCGTCCAGCTGATGCGGCTGTTCTTGCCGGCGCACTTGCCGCGCTTGGTGACAAAGTTGTACACACCGCCTGCGCCCGTCTCGCGGTCGCCGGCGTACCAGTTCTGCACGGTAGAATACTTGATGCTTGCGTTTTCTTTGGCCACGAGTTCCACGATCGCGCTATGGAGCTGCTTGCTCGAAAATTCTGGAGCGGTGCAGCCTTCGAGGTAGCTCACGCTCGCGTCGTCATCGGCGATAATCAGCGTGCGTTCAAACTGGCCTGCTTCCTTGTTGTTGATGCGGAAGTAGGTGGAAAGGTCCATTGGGCACTTGACTCCAGGCGGAATGTAGACGAAGCTACCATCGCCAAAGACTGCGCTGTTGAGGGCCGCAAAGTAGTTGTCGCCAGCCGGGACCACGCTACCGAGATATTCCTCGATGAGTTCCGGGTATTCCTTGATGGCGTCGCTGATGGAGCAGAAGATAATGCCCATTTCCATGAGCTTCTTTTTGTGGCTCGTGTAAATACTGACGGAGTCGAAAACCGCATCCACGGCCACGTTGGCAAGTCGCTTCTGTTCGTCCAGTGGAATGCCGAGCTTTTCGAATGTGGCCAAGAGTTCCGGGTCTACATCTTCGATCTTTTCGTGGCTCTTCTTGGTCTTCGGTGCCGAGTAATAGACGATGTCCTGCAAATCGACTGGATTGAAGTGGAGCTCGCCCCAGTTGGGCTGTTCCATCGTCTTGAGCTTTTCGTAGGCTCTCAAGCGGAAATCGAGCATAAACTGCGGTTCGCCACGGAGCGCTGACGCCCTGCGGATGATATCCTCGTTAAGACCTTTTTCGAAGGCTTCGTTTTCAATATCAGTGACAAATCCGTATTTGTAATTTTCGCTCATGTTTAACCCGCTTTAAACGAGTGCAAAGATAGTAAAATGTGGGAGCGATTCTAAAGGAAATGTCCCCAATTCTGGTTTAACCTATAGATGTTGTAGACTTGAGATTTGTCCTTGTTACCTTGGTCTGTCATGCCGGACTCCGTTTTCTTTGACCACTTAGAACTTTAGTTCTTATGTGGTCATGATCCGCGTATGGGGACGGCATCACCATCTTGAAGTCGTCATCCTGGAGCCGAAGGCGATAGGATCCAGTAAAGTCTTGATATTTTTTTGTATAAACAAAAACCACCAGCTATGCCGGCGGGTCACTTTTAAGTTTTCTACGAATTTAATTAACTTTTACCGGGCACTAATAATTTTTAAAATAGTAATATGAATAAATTTGCATTTTATGCCTCTGTTTGTATTGGATTTTTCCTTGTCTCCTGTGGCGATGATAGTAGTTCTGTAACTATCCCTTCGGGGGAGGTGTCTTTATCGACTTTGCTAGACTCCCGTGACGGTCAGACCTATAAGACTGTTGCCATCGGTACCCAAACGTGGATGGCTCAAAACTTGAATTTCGAAACGGCAAACAGCTATTGCTATGACAATGATCCTTTTAACTGTATTAAGTATGGTCGCTACTACACATGGGCTGCCGCGATGGATAGTGTAGGAATGTGGACCGCGAACGGTAAGGATTGCGGTTATGGTAAGACTTGCTCGCCGACCTTGCCTGTGCGCGGCGTGTGTCCCGAGGGCTGGCACCTGCCAACGTTTGGGGAATGGAATGTACTTTTCACAGCGGTTGGCGGTCAACCTACAGCGGGTAAGATGCTTAAATCTACAAGCGGTTGGAACTGTAGTGATAACGGTAGACACGTTAGAATAAGCGGCAACGGAACGGATGATTACTCGTTCTCCGCGTTACCTGTTGGCGATTGGGGCCTCGATATCGTGGGCTGCTACGCGTACTTCTGGAGTTCTGATGAGGGTGGTAGCGGCCATGCGTACGACGTGGAATTATGCTACGGCAACGACTATGCGGATCAGAACCTTTCCTACAAGTTCTACGGGATTCCAGTTCGTTGTGTAAAAGACTAGATTAAAATATACCACCCTCGATGGTGTATTGCTGGGTTCAAAAAATGGCTCTGCCTGCCTCAAGTTTTAGTATATCGTTTGCTAAATCATCAATAAACAAAGGACGTGTTATGTTATGGCTAGACCCATCAGAGAAATGAGTCGGTCAAAAAATTCGATTGTGGTGATAAAGATTTGAATGATTTCATTCTCAATCAATCTTTTGCATTTCAAAAGTACAAAATTGCTGTAAATTACGCTTGTGTTGATGTTGAAGACGCAAGCAAGATTTACGCCTATTGCAGCTTAGCCTATGATAAAGTCGCCATGGGTGATTTCAAGGAGAAAACGAGGTTTAATCGTTTTCGTCGAGAACGTGGATTCGCGAATGCAAAGCGTCTGAAAAGCTACCCGGCGGTAAAGTTGTGTAGGTTTGGGGTTGATGTTTCCTTCAAAAAGAAGCAAATCGGGACCACAATTATCGATTATATCAAGTCGATGTTTGCTTTAGATAATAAGGCGGGTTGTCGTTTTTTGACGGTTGATGCGTATTTGAATGCAGTTTCTTTTACGTGAAAAATGAATTTCAATTTATGAATGCAGAGGATAATGATCCGCATACACGACTCATGTATTATGACCTGATGGATTTGAGTGTGTTGTTCTGTTGTACAAAATATTCACCATGGGCTTTCTGACGTGGATGGCTCAAAAGCTGCTGCGGTTACCCTTTCTTAATCACTTCTACGGTAAGCTTGTTGAATGCGATCTTGCCGCCTTCGCGAAGCTCCAACGCGGCCCTGAATGTCGTATCGTTCTTTTTGAACGGTTCAAGGATAGGCGTGGATTTGTTCTTGAGGAGCGTTTCGACTTCTTCGTCGGAAAAATCTCGTTTGAAGAATGTTTTCGGAATCCCGTAATTGCAGCTGGGATTCATGCACACGTATGCCGCAAGCGTTTGCACTTCGCCGTTTGGCGTTTGCGTGGTCGTGCCGCTACGGAATCGCAGTTGGTCGCCGCAGCAAGGGCAGGGAAGGTCTCTATGGACAAATTCAAAATTCGTGCGACCGTCTTCGCCGAGCTTTAAGTAGGCGTCGAATTCTGTTCCTTTCTTGCTTTTGAATCCGGTCAACAGTTCAGTTTTGCCGCCGGTGAGGAGCGCTTTGATATCTGCCACGCGGAGCTTTTTGCCTGCAACAGATTTGAACAAGGTAAAGTTGCAAGATGGGCAGAAAATGGCGTTCTTGTTTTCTTCGAGTTTCTTTTTGCAGAGCGGGCAGTTGAACTTGGTTTCGGTGCCGTGGAAATGCCCGTCGTTCTCGAAAGCGAATGTCGCCTTGAAATCTTTGTCCCAGACGACTTTAGCGTTGAAAGTTGTGCCTTTCTTGGTCAAGAATCCGCTGATGATTTGCGTTGTGCCATTGTTGAAAAGTTCTGCAATTTCTTCATCGCTCATGACGTGCCCTGCAATCGTCTTGTAAAAGACGAAATCGCAAGTCGGGGCCGTGTCCGGTGTGAGCGTCGGGTCGCCGTTTTCGTTGTTCGAAGTAGTGACATCGCTTCCTTCGCAGATGAGGCGGTTGCCGGAATCGAGCAATGTTTTGCCGCACTTGGGGCATTTGTAATTGGTCGGCGTTTTGGCTCGGGCGTCGTCGGAAAATTCAAAGCCGATGTTGCCGTCATCGCCTAACGTGAGCGTGGCACTGAATGTCGTTCCCTTTTTGCTCTTGAAACCGCTGAGCAAATCGGACTTGCCAGTTTTCAGGAGTGTCGTCATTTCGGCGTGGCTCAGTGTGCGGCCTGCAATGGTGTGGCCTGCCTTGAATCCGCATTCTTCGTTTTTGCAGACATAGCCCCACGGCGCAATTTCGAGCGGGCTGGAACATTTCGGGCAAGGGATGGCGTCGGTGACGGTTTCGCGTTCAAACTGGCTGCCGTATTTTTGACGCAAATGCTCGAAGAGTTCCTTGACGTAATTCACGATGCCATCGCGGAATTCAATTGGCGTGAGTTTGCCTTTTTCGACTTGCGAAAGCTTGAATTCCCATTCGCCGGTCATTTCTGGCGATTTGACCTTCTCGTCCATGAGCGCGATGACTTCGCGTCCGCGTTGGGTGCTGACAAGGTAATTCTTTTGCGCTTCGATGAATCCGCGCTTTTTGAGTGTCTCGATGATGCCTGCTTGCGTGGCTGGCGTTCCGAGACCGCGTTCTTTCATGGCTTCGGCAAGTTCTTCGTTTTCGATTTGCTTGCCCGCCGTTTTCATCGCGGCAAGGAGCGTCGCTTCGGTGAAGTACTTGGGCTTGCTCTTCTTTTTCTTTTGTAGTTCTAGGCTGTCAAATGGCGCATGGTCCCCAAGATTCCATTCCGGGAACGTCTCAACGATATTCGTGATATCATCGCCATCGCCCTTTGACTCTTCCGCTGTTGCATTATCTCTCGTCTCTCGTCTCTCGTCTTTCGTCTTCTTGCTTTTCTTCTTTTCTTCCTTGACGAGTGCGCGGAAACCTAAATCCTCATTCCGCTTGAGCTTTAGCCTAAAGATTTCGGCGTTGGAGGCATCCAGCAGAACTTCCATTTCGCTCCAGACATACGGCTTAAGCCATGCCTGCACAAAGCGTTCTTTTGCGAGCTTGTAGATGTTCTCTTCCATCTCAGGGAGATTTTGCGGTTCTTCTCCTGTAGGAATGATGGCGAAGTGGTCTGTGACTTTGCTGGAGTTGATGAAGACAAAGTTTTCGTTGCCGCCACGCATGACGGATTTTTCTTGCGGTGTGGCGAGCCTTTGCGCAAGGGCGTAAGCTTCTTGCTGCATCGTGTCTGGCAGGTATTGCGAGTCCGTACGCGGGTAGGTGAGCAACTTCTTTTCGTACAAGTTTTGTGCGCAGTCGAGAACTTGCTGGGCGCTGTATTTAAAACGCTTGTTGCCCTCTTTTTGCAGTTCCGTCAAGTCAAAAGGCTTTTGCGGAAACTGCTTTTTCTGCTGGATGTCAATCTTTGCAATTGTCGCTTCTTCCGGCGGCGAGCATTTGTCTATAACAGCCTGCGCTGGTTCTTCTTTCTCGAAAATCGCAACTTTGAGATTGCTTTGCTTGTCTGCCGCGACCTTCGCCTCTGTCGCGACTTTCGCCTCTGCTGTCGTGCCGGATGCCGTACCTGCATCGCCTTTTATTACTTCACTGGATTCTTCACGTTGTTCAGGATGACGTTGTCCCCTTTCGTCTTTCGTCTCTCGTCTTTCGTCTAATAATTGCGCCTGGAACCCTTTCCACGTTCCCACAACGCTGTAATAAAACAATTCCTTGAACTGCTCGACAATCGCATCGCGTTCCACGACCAGGTTGAGCGTTGGCGTCTGCACGCGCCCCACAGAAATCATCTTTCCGCGCCCGGCGGTGAGCGTGTAAGCACGAGTCGCATTCAGCCCGACCATCCAGTCGGCACGCTGGCGGAGCCTTGCTGCATAGCTCAAGTTCAAACGCTCCGTCGCATCTTCCAGATTCTTCCAAGCCTTGTCCAAATCCTTCGCCACATAGCTGTTCACCCACAAGCGCTTGATTTGCTTTTTGCGAAAGTCCGGCGTGTAGTCAAGAATCAAGTCGAAAATCAAATTACCTTCACGGCCCGCATCCGCGCCGTTCACAAGAACATCCGCCCTTGCCATCATGTCGCGCACAACCGCGAGCTGCTTTCTCGTGCTCTCGATTTCCA
>JAEEGJ010021363.1_pt1 | contig 13942 bp, 12 predicted proteins | sample 8958761 | NCBI WGS metagenome assembly JAEEGJ01 (sample SAMN16246546, study PRJNA631951) | gut metagenome | biome: gut microbiome; feature: rumen; material: RS-attached | host: Bos | place: Iran: Karaj | collected 2018-10 | reverse complement strand
TTGAATAACGGCTACAATCCAAGCGATTGCTTCATGCTTCCAATTATCTTCGCATGGTCAAAAGCAAGCTCCGGGAGGCTATCAAGTGAAAACCATTCAAGTTCGGCAGCATCGTCATCGGCATGAGCATCTTCCGGATTATCACAAATTCCCCAAAAGGCAATTGTTATTGTCCTTCCTCGCGGATCACGACCAGGATCGCCAAAAACATCAAACTTAGTCAACTTAATGCCCGAAAGCGATGTTTCCTCACGCAATTCACGCACAGCCGACTCTTCAAGGGTTTCGTCCATCTCGATAAAACCGCCAGGTAACGCCCAACATCCCTTGCACGGTTCGTTGCGGCGCTTAATAAGCACTATGTTTTTCCTGTCGGCTGTCAGAACTACCATGTCAACCGTAACCATTGGTCTGGGATACTTATACTCGTACATAAACATTCCTCCTATTTCGTGTAAAATTCAATCATTCTAACAATTGCTCTCTGACAAACAGGGCAAAACGCATCGCACTGGAAATGATTCATCAAGCAATCCTGCATCGGACGATAAAAATCCTTGCTCATATAGCCAGCGCCCTCATAAACACCGACTTTGTCCTTGTATTCAGCTGTTGCTGGCGTAGGAATCGGAGTTCCAGGTTCAATCATGTCCTTCCATTTAACATCAAAGTTAACCAATGTCGTGACATTAGGATCGGCTGGTTCCAGTTTCTTGTTGTAAAAGTCGTTGTATTCAGCTCCGCCAACATATTCGTCACCAAGTCCAGCAAAACCATGCCCGAATTCATGCACGATGATTTTTCCTGCCATCTTGTTGGAATTAACTCCAGTGCAGTACCAATTGAAAATTCCGCCGCCACCATATTTGGGACTATTGACAAGAATATAAATCTGGTCGTATGGTGCATTTGCGGCGACATCGCGAAGAGCCTTATTGTCGGTGGTCATAAGATAGCGCTCACTTCCAAGCGACCAGTACGAACAACTTACGACAGTATTCTTCCATATCCCCCTGCAAGGTTCGTCTACCCCCGACTCCTCCGATGGAGCAAGGACTGCATGAATATTAAAGTCATCCTTATGAGATGTATATGGCTCGTAGCCGAAAAATTCCTTTTTGAATTTTTCGCAGTCCTTCTTGAACAGCGACATCTGAGATGCAGTGTATCCATCAGGAATAATCACAATGTCAACCTTGTGGGCAGCATCACCGTTTCCTCCTTTGTGGACCTCGAATACTGGATACTTGTGGCGATTGTCCTGCTTAATCAGACATTTGTCGAACGGATCAATATTGTATCTGTACTTTTCAACATAATTGCCAGTTTCATAGGACTTTGTACAGAATATGACTGTAACAGCCGCCTTTGGATAAGGAAACACCACCGATTCCGAAAAACTCTTTTGCACCGACTTGGCTTCGTCAACTGTCTGCCACTCGCCGAACAATGTAGAGTACGACTTGCTGTAAATCAGCGTACCCGATGCCTTGTCAATGACTTTTACCAAATATTTTCCGAAATTAGTTTCGTCTATCATATTGACCTTTGAACCGCCCCAAAAAGGTTCGGCGATGATTTCATCAATATAATAGGTATCATCCGATGAATCACCAGCATGAAAATAATCGACACGCATGGTTCTGTCCTCAAAATACTTGTCAAACTGTGCCGAAACGAACACAGGAACAAGCAACAGCAATATTGCAATTAAATTTCTCATATACACTGATTTTTATATTCTTCAGTAAAAACAAACCTGACCGTTTTTTCATCCATTTCAATCCTAATGACCTGCATGAGCATAAGATTCACAAGCACATCCTCGACACTTCGCACAGACATTCCAGTAAAATGGACAATAAAGTCCTTTGTAACGAATCCGCTTATGCGAATTTCGTTAACAATAAGCTTCATGACATCATCGTAGAATAATTCCGATGGCACATAGCTTTTCGATTGTCGCCAATACCGAACAAGTTCGGGTGGCGCAAGCACATTCTTGTCGGCACAACGCACAAAAGCCCTCATGTCGCCGCGTACATCAGGCGCATAATGCGGAAGTTTCTCGCTACGCGCAACAACAACCTCAAGCACATTTTTTCCATCAACAACATGATTGACAGTCGAATATTCCACAACTGGATAAGTATATAGCAATGCGGCGGTTTCTATCATGTAGCACTCTTCATCAGATTTTACGCCCGCTATCGAACCATTGTCACGAACTCCAATCAGCAACGAACCGCCATCGGTATTGGCGTATGCAGCCAATGAACGAGCAATCTTGCCCGAATCGGTTATGCTATGCTTAAAGTCGAGGTGCAAGCCCTCTCCTTCTGCTATGCGCTCTTGCAATTCGTGCCGCTGTAAATCCATACCACAAAATTTTGCAACAAAAATAACACTAGATTTACGATTTAGAACAAATCAATCACTCAATTTTTGAAATTAGCCATTCGGCAGTCACATCATTCATAAGTGTGAGCGCGAACAATTTCTTGCCCAGGTCTTTCAATGATGCACCAACATGATACACCTTATCGTCAACAAGCAGAAACCTGTCATGTGCATTTTTGAAAATAACAACTTCAATTGGTTTATATTCAGCATTATGCTTTGCAATATCCAAATTCAATTGCTTCGAAATGCCTTGCGTATAAATCTTGGCGACTACATTATCCTTCCTTTTTGCAAGCATCAGCAGCACCGATTCATCTATGTAGTTGTCAATTAAAACCAACCTATGTTCCGCACTTTTTATCAATCCTATTACAAATACATACGCGTCAAACACCTGTCCATTGAAAAATATGCCTTCCTTTTTATTCAAGTTTCTGCTTTCTATCACCGAAAATATCTTATCAAACTTTCTATCTGCTTCAACACGGCTCTGCTCGAGACTATCAAGGCGCTTAATTATCGAGCCGTCACGCGAAATAGCATTTCTCATTTCGACAAATGCATCGATAATACGCACACTTACCACAACTGCAGTTTCGCTGCGAAGCACAGCCGAAAGCATAGCAACACCTTGTTCAGTGAATGCATACGGATTGGTCTTTGAAAACTTCAACTTAGAGAGGTGGTCACAATTTGTGACCACCTTATCTCTCTCATCATCAGTCAATTGAAACCTAAAACGTTCAGGAAACCGCTCAATATTACGCTTCACCTGCTGATTGAGAACCTTGGTTTCAACACCATAAAGTTCTGCAAGATGATAGTCAATCATCACCTGCTTGTTCCTTATTGTAAATATTAAATTTTCAACTTCATAAGAAGAAAAATCCGAAAGAATCAAATTTGCCATACGCACCTATTAATAAAGTAAAAACAATAATTTTTCCGCAAATATCGTCCATGCTAAAACCATTAAAGCGAATACAAACATTTACTTTCGTTTATTATTCGTTTACTGTCGTTTATACACGGATTAAGTATTGTATACCAAACAAATATGCTAAAACGCACAAACAAACTCATCTACATGCAAAAAGTTACTATCTTTGCAAATGGGACAGGAATGTTTGAATTAAAGAAATTTTTGTAATAATTTATTGTATATGAAAAACTTAACAAAACTAATGTTCATTATGCTTAGCGGAAGTTTAATCGTGTCATCGTGCACGGAAAAGAAAGAAGAAGCAAAGCCTGCCGAGGAACAGGAATTCCAATGGCAGATTGACCAGTTCGATGACATCAAGGTAATGCGCTACCAAGTGCCAGACTGGGATTCGTTATCTCTACAGCAAAAGCAGTTCATCTATTATTTAGCCGAAGCCACCTACTGGGGCCGCGACATCCTCTACGACCAGTTCTTCAAGTACAACCTTATGATTCGTAATACATTAGAGGGAATTTACACTACCTACGAAGGCGACAAGGAATGCGATGACTGGAAAAACTTCGAGATATATCTAAAAAAGGTATGGTTCGCAAACGGCATTCACCACCACTACTCCAACGACAAGTTCTCGCCAAAGTTTTCTGAGGAATATTTCAGGATGCTGCTCGAACAGTCGAAGGACGGCTACATTGCAATGAATGCAACCGAAGGCATGGACAAGAACGAATTTACCGACCTGCTTTGCGACATCATCTTCAACCCCGACAAGTACCAGAGCAAGAACAATACAGCCGAAGGCGTTGACATTATCGCACAGTCGTGCAACAACTTCTATGAGAACCTTACAGCCAAGGAAGTTGAAGACTATTATAACAAAATGCAGGTTCCCGACACAGCAAAACCTATTTCTAAAGGTTTGAATTCAAAGCTCATAAAGACAGCCGACAACGGAGAAATCGTGGAACGCACATACAAGATTGGCGGAATGTACAGCGAAACCATAGAAAAAATTGTCGAAAACCTTGAAAAAGCAATCGAATTTGCAGAAAGCGATGTGCAGAAAGCCGAACTGCGCAAACTTATTGAATACTACCAAACCGGTGACCTCACAACATGGGACGAATACAATGTAATGTGGGCAGAAAATACCGACCCGCGAGTTGACTATGTAAACGGCTTCATCGAGAACTACGGCGACCCTCTGGGTCTTAAGGCTACCTGGGAAGCAATTGTTGACTTCAAGGATATTGAAGCGACCAAGATGACCAAGCTGATAAGCGAAAACGCACAGTGGTTCGAGGACAACAGCCCTGTTGACAAGCGTTTCAAGAAGGAAAAGGTAAAAGGCGTTTCGGCAAAGGCCATTAATGTTGTTGCCCTCGGTGGCGACTGCTTCCCTGCTCCGCCAATAGGAATCAACCTGCCTAACGCAGACTGGATTCGCAAGGACCACGGCTCAAAGTCGGTTACAATTACCAACCTCACCTACGCCTACGACCAAGCAGCTCTGCAGCGTGGCGGAAGTCTCGAGGAATTTGCAGCCAGCGAAGAAGAAATCGCTAGAACAAAGAAATACAGTTCTATCACCGATAACCTTCACACCGACCTCCACGAATGCCTCGGACACGGCAGTGGCCAGCTTTTGCCCGACACCGACCCCAATGCGCTCAAGGAACATTCATCGACACTGGAAGAAGCACGCGCCGACCTCTTTGGACTTTACTACCTTGCCGACGACAAGATGGTTGAACTCGGACTTTTGCCCGACAAGGAAGCATACAAGGCTGAATATGACGGCTATATCCGCAACGGACTTATCACCCAGCTTACCAGAATACTTGAAGGCAAGAACATCGAGGAAGCCCACATGCGTAACCGCGCACTCATTTCACGCTGGTGCTACGAAAACGGCAAGAACGACAATGTTATCGAAATGTTCAAGAAGGACGGCAAGACATACGTAAAGATAAACGACTATGTGAAACTGCGTGAACTCTTCGGAACTTTGCTTGCCGAAATACAGCGCATAAAGTCGGAAGGCGACTATGCAGCAGGCGCAGCAATGGTAGAGAAATATGCCGTGAAGGTTGATCCCGAATTGCACAAGGAAGTGCTTGAACGTTACCGTGCATTGAATCTTGCACCATACGGAGGCTTTGTAAATCCGAAACTTACGCAGGTATTCGACGACAAGGGCAACTTGAAGGACATTGAAATCTCCTACCCCGACAATTTTGCAGAACAGATGCTTTGGCTAAGTAAGAACTATTCGATTAAGCCGAAGTTCTAAGCAACATTTATAGGTCAAAAACGTGGTTCGTCATCCTGAACTTGTTTCAGAATCTGGAACCACGTTTTTTTTTGCATCATTGTTTGTCAGATTTGCAACCTTTAGCTCGCTGCTTAATGCAGCAATCTGACAAAACCGAATATGAGCATTTGCAATGCGTTTCTCAACAACCTTTTGCCGTACCAACTATATTCAGTACCTTTGCAGCCTCAAAATTACTACAATGACAAAACTCATAATATTCGACCTCGACGGCACACTGCTCAACACCATCGGTGACCTGACAAACGCCTGCAACTACGTATTGCAGCAACACGGTTTTCCGCTTCACACACACGACGAATACCGCTATTTTATCGGTTCGGGAATCCGCAGGCTCATAAGGCTCGCCCTGCCCGAAGAATACCGCACCGACGACGATTTCTGCCGTCAGATATTAGATGAGTTCATCGTCCGCTACAACGGACACCTGCACGAGGAAACCTGTCCCTACGAAGGCATAATTACACTGCTGAAACAACTGAATGCAAAAGGGATAAACATAGCAGTGGCATCTAACAAATACCAGGAAGGTGTCGATGCCGTTGTAAACTTTTATTTCCCCGACATCAAGTTTGTTGCGACCATTGGCACAGGTCCGGAAGTTCCTACAAAACCCGACCCGACTATAGTCAACAAAATAATAGAATTGTGTCCCGTAGAAAAGGACGAAATCCTATATCTCGGTGATTCCAACGTCGATATGCTAACAGCGAAAAATGCAGGGCTTACCGCCATGGGTGTGCTCTGGGGATTCAGAACCAAGAAAGAGCTAATAGAATCGGGAGCGGACATTACAATTGAAAAGCCAGAAGAAATTTGGAATTATATCCAATAAAAAAATGGCGGTTGCAATGCAATCGCCATTTTTTATTACATAACGGAATACAATTATTGAATTGCTATCTGCCGTGTTGCAGGAGTCTTGTTGACAACTTCCTTCTTTGGCAAGTCGATGTTCAGGACACCGTGTTCCATTTTTGCGCCAATCTTTTCAATCTCAACATCTTCGGGGATTACAAAACTCTGCGAGTACGAAGCGTATGAGAACTCACGGCGCAACCAAGTTCCGTGCTTTTCGTCCTTGTCGTTTTTCTCCTCTTTCTTGTCGTTCTTCTCCAATGAGATTACGAGCTCGTAGTTCTCGTTGATACTCAACTTAAAGTCATCCTTTGTCATGCCCGGTGCGGCAATCTGGATATCGTAATTCTTTTCGGTTTCCTTGATGTTTACCGCAGGTGTTGCGAACTGCCTGCTGACAGGAACGCCCATAAAATCATCGGTGAAGAAGTCTTCGAAAATTGACGGAAGCCATACATTCTGGTTTCTTCTTGAATTTCTAACTGATGGTAACATAATTAAAACCTCCAATAATTTAATTCTTTTTACTTTGTTCCGCCTGCCACTTTTGCAGGTTCGATTTCGTAAATAGCAAATAGTGAGCCATGCCATAATTCAGCATATTATTACTGACTTTCAGTCAGTTAAGTGGACAATTTGTCCATTTTAATGAACTTTTGAAGACAAAATGACATAAATATTGGGGGACAAATCTGGAGTGCAAAATAAAAAAAAACGCAAGACTAATCTTGCGTTTTAGCTTTGTTGCCCAATCAGGACTCGAACCCGAACTATCAGAGCCAGAATCTGGGATGCTACCATTACACCATTGGGCAATTGCGACTGCAAAAGTACTACATTTTTTTCAATCCTCAATCAAAAATTTTAAAAAATGTTTTAAAAATTATCTTTACATCAACCCACAGCGACATATCGCTGATATACTGCAAGTTAAGTTTCAACTTTGCAGGCATAACTTCATCGATGTATGTCTGCTCGGGGTTATCTGATTTAGCCAAGATATCGTTTTCGTTGCGATATTCAATCGAAGCATAGTCGGTTATACCCGGACGAACCGACAAAACCTTGCGCTGCTCTTCGTTGTACATCTCGACATATTTGGGCACTTCGGGACGCGGTCCCACAAAACTCATATCTCCGACAAGCACATTTATCAGTTGCGGCAACTCATCAATCTTGTACTTACGGATAAAATATCCGACTTTTGTAACGCGATTGTCCTTTGAACCAACAGTTAGCAAGCCCTTTTTGTCGGAATCGGGGCGCATGGAGCGGAACTTTAGAATCTTGAAATTGCGGAAATTTCTTCCTACCCTAACCTGACGATAGAAAACTCCGCCTGGCGAAGTAGTAGCCACCAAAACAGCGATAATAATAAACAGCGGTGACAACACCAGCAGTCCAAAAAACGAACAAAATATGTCGAAAGTCCTTTTTACCACTTCGTTCAAATTTCACTGCAAAAATAATAAGTATTCACGACAAAAAGAACAACATCAATTGCGATATCAAATATTTAGTTTACTTTTGCCCTAACTAAAGATAAACAAATGCAAAAGAAAGCATTACTATTCATACTTGCGGCATTTCTGACTTTCGACATTGCAATGGCACAGGACGATTTTACCATTGGTCACCTGCAGAACCTGCGCGATGCCGACATATATTTCAAAGGCGTTAACACCGCCATCAGACCTGCAACCGGTGTCGAAAACGAAGTTTACGACAGCCTTATCTTCCCCGAAAACGACAAGGTTGAGAAAAACTGGTTCGTCCGCAAGTTGTTCCACGAACACCTATTTATTATAGGCAACGAAAAATACAAGGTCTATATCGACCCGGTTTTCGACTTCCGCTACAACCGTCTGCAGGACCTCTCCGACCCTAGCAATCCTGTCGGCATCAACGGCTACACAAACACGCGCGGTGCGATCGTCCATGCAAAACTCAGTGAATATGTATATTTGAATACCAGTTTCTACGAAAACCAAGCCGTTTTGCCAGCGTATATGGAAGATATTTACGCAGTTAAGGGCAACATTCCCGGCTACGCACGTGTGAAAAAGCTCAACGGCTTCTCCGAATTCGACTATGCCAACGCCTACGGAAACATCTCGTTCCGCCCCATCAAATGCCTCAACTTCACGCTCGGCTACGACCGCCTTTTCATCGGTGATGGCCTCCACTCGATGATACTTTCCGACTATGCAGCACCAATGCCGTATGTGAAGACAAGCGTCAAGTTCGGGAAATGGGAATATGTGAACCTCGTTACACGGCTGATGCAGCACAACACAATGCAAAATGTTGAAACTGCCGACAAAACCAGCAAGGTCGCCACATACAACATGATGATTTTCAATCCACAAAATGGCTGGCAATTCACATTCTTCGAGCAGAGTATCATAGACCACCGCAACAAGACATTCTGGGGCGGACTTGCACAGGGAATTCCTGTTGCAAGACTCTTCTACCCTATCTTTGCCGACAATACCAATGCACGATTCGGTGCAAACGTTATGTACGAACACACAAAAATTGGGATATTCTACACGCAAATGGCTTTGAACATTGACAAATATATAATATTAAATTCCGATTCGTCGTACACTTCATACACCGAACCCAATATGGACTTCCAGATTGGATATAAAAACCACAACCTACTAAATGTCAAAGGTCTGCATATACAATTGGAATACAATCTTGCCTACCAGTTCCGCACATTCTGGCGTAGCAACGTAAACTACAACGGCAAACATTCAGACTGGCACTCACCAAATACACTCAACTCTAACTACGGACAGTCACTCACAATACCAAAGAACCAAAGAACATATTTATTTACAGCAATGCTTTCTTACCAAATAAAATGGTTCAAAATGATGGCTATGTATAATCTTTCGCCCTACACTACCTATCTTGAGCCATATTACACTTCATACGCATATCCCGACAACTTCGTTCATCCTCGCGACCAATTCGACTTCCAGTTCATCTACGAAATGAACCCCGTGAACCGAATGCAGTGGTTTGCAGGAATTTCGATGTACAACCTCGCGGGCAAACCTCTCGACTACTACTTCAGCATTGGATTCAGGACAGCATTAAGGAACAACTATTAAAATCGACGCAAAATGAAACGCATAGCAATCATATCAATCATAATTCTCGCGTCGGTAACAGCCTTCGCACAGAACCTGCAGGTACGCGATTTCCGCATTGCCCGCGACATAGAAAAGTCGGCAAACGGCAAATTCTCGACCACCCACTCGTCGATGAAGCCGTACAGAACCACTCAGCAGACCGAAATTTCGGATTCGATTGTCCCGATGAGCGACTTTGTTGCATACAAACTTCAAAAGCCAAAAGTATTCTTGAATATTGCACCATTATATAATATATACGGAAATTTCAATGCGCTTAGGAGGCCTTACATGGAACGTTGCCAACTGAACGAAACGCTCGGATTCCTTGTTGACTTCTCATTAATGGACAAGTTAAACATCAACTACTCCTTAACTGAAAGGTTTTTAACTCACTCGAAATATGTATACTATTATGAGGATGGATTTAACTTTGACGAAGTCTGGGGCTTCTTTACCGAAAATCAGTTTTATCCATACTTGCTTTCATTCGAGCAGACATTCAACATAAACTACACTCCTGCCGAATTTTTCAGCATTGAAGCCGGAAACGGAAAACACTTCTACGGCGACGGCTACCGTTCGTTGCTACAGTCCGACTACAGCGGAAACCATCCGTACATAAAGATTGAAAGCGAATTCCTGAACTTCAAGTATTCGTGCACGTGGTCTAGGTTCGGCAATCCGACCCATTACAATTCATACAACATTCCCAAATACAATGTCACTCATTACCTCGACTGCCGCATAGGCAAGCATGTCAATATAGGATTGTTCGAGTCGGTAATGTCAAAGAAATTCATGTCGTTCGAATTCTTCAACCCGGTTGTTTTCTTCCGCCCAGTCGACTATGCTCTTGGCAGCGACAACAACGCGCTTATGGGTGCAAATTTCAAAGTTTCGTTCAGCCAGAAGAACTGCGTATATGCACAGTTTGTCCTCGACGATGTAATTGTCGGGCAACTGATGAACGACATCAAGCATAGGCTTAATAGTTCTTATACAGGGCAATACGGTTGGTTCGCCAATAAATGGGGCATCCAGGGTGGAATTAAATTCTTCGATATGTTCAAGGTCAAGGGATTGGATTGCTTCGTCGAAGGAAACATTGTCCGCCCATACACCTATTCGCACAGCGTACGCGAGTTAACCTACACATGCAACGGCAAGCCTCTCGCCCACCCGCTTGGCGCAAACTTCGTCGAAGGGGTTGGCGGAATTAGCTATTTCAACGACTTCATTGAATGCAACCTAAAGGTTGCGTACGCAATTGTCGGAGCCGATTCGTCACGATATTCGCATTTCGGACAAAATGTTTTCTACCCTACGATGGACGCCTATATGCCAAGCCAGAACAATATTCCTGTTTCAAGCTACTACAATGTACTGTTGCAAGGAATTCGCACAAATGTCGCGACTGTGATATTCAACTTTGCATATTATCCGCTCAAGAACAAGGCTTTATCGGTTTTTGCAGAGATTGCTATGCGCTACAACAGCAACGAGTTGCGGAAAGACAAGTATATGGGAATAAGTGTTGGGGTAAGATCTAGGTTGATAAAATAAGGAGAACAGGTCTATTTCTTCCTAGTTCCTGAAATTATTTCGCTCAACTTTTCCGTTGTCGTTTCCCAGTTGTAATTCAGGCGGACGAATTCATATCCAGCCGCTGACAACTGTCTGTACTTTTCGGCATCGGTCATGAGCATTTTCACGGCATCGGCATAATCCTGCGGCGAATTGCATATCAGCAAATCCTTGCCGGCTTCTGCTTTTTCGAGAGGACGTCCAGCAAGCTGCGATGTTATGCATGGCAAACGTGTCGCCATGGCCTCGAGGAGTTTGTTCTGCAAACCTGTGCCAAGCCTCATCGGAGCAATGAAAATCTGCGACTTTGCATAATATTCGGCCATAGAATCAACCCAACCTGTGACAATGACATTGTCGGCAGCCAAAGCCCTAACCCTAGCCGAAGGAGTAGCACCGCAAAGCACCAGTTTCGCCTTTGGGAAATCCTTGAGTACCAACGGAAAAATCTGTTTTACAAGATACTCGGCCGCATCGATATTGGGAGCATAATTCATATTGCCTGCAAAAATAAGGTCGAACTCCTTTTTTGTATCCACATTGGCGAACTGTTCCAAATCGACACCATTGGGTATTACATGTATGCTTTTGTTGTCGTCGTGCGGAATCAAATCCCTATCTACAGCCGTAATAATCGTACAGTTGTCGAAAATAGACATTGCCTTCTTCTCGTACCTGCACAAGCGACGGTACTCCATTGCAAACAATGGTCGGCTATAAAACGAAGCCACATCCCTCCTACGCGCCATGCCTTTCGACAACACATCCTGATAGTCAAGCGTTTTTGATATATTCAGGTCTTTTACATACTCGACAACCCTAACTAGCTGGCAATAAATATGGTCGGGCTTTATCCTTTCGACTATAGCATCAAATTCGCGTTTTGCTTTCGAAGTATAGAAATAGCCGCATTGCATAGGAATTCCCTTGAAAAATGCCAGGAACAAATTCCATAACACCGAATCCCTCCCAATTTTGATTATGTGAACCTCCTTGCAGAACTGCGACAATTTTTCGACAGCCTCAGGATGCACATCGCCGTCGCTGAGCGCGACAAGATATATTTCATGGCTTTGCGAAAGCACACGCAACTGGTGGTAAGCCCTAAGCTTATCACCCTTTTCCAGCGGAAAAGGCACTCTCGACAACAATGCCAATATCTTCATATCTTTATTTGGGATGCAAAAGTAAGAAATATTTACGATTTTAAATTGAGGATTTTAGATTGAATAGAAGTCTCGCAAGCCTTGGGCTATCATATCATTATCGTAATTTTCTCGAATAAAGCGTCTTGCATTTGCAGAAATATCGTCATACAAAGCACGATTCCCAGCTATCTTTTCCATGCATTCGATAAACTTTGATGCATCATCGGCAATGAGTATATTCCTACCATTCTCGGTTGCAATGCCTTCTGTCCCGACCGAAGTTGTTATAACGGCTTTCCCTGCAGCCATAGCCTCCACAACCTTCACACGCATTCCGCTTCCCGACAAGAGTGGCACAACGAAAATCGCCCCTGAAGCATAATAATTCACCACATTTTCCAATTCCCCAAGATAATCTACATTACTGGAAATCAAGAAATTTACAAATTCTTTATTTGCATTTCGCCCCGCAACACGGAATTTCGCCCCACCATGCTTCTTACGATACTCACACCAGACATTATGCACAAACCATTCGAGTCCTTCAATGTTGGGTTGCCAGTCGAGAGCTCCTAAAAACGAAAAAACTGGGAAGTCGACTTTTGAATTGTCGATTGAAAACAACGGGGACATAGGTTCAAGCCCTAGTGGGACCACATGCACAGGCTTTGCATTTCCATTCTGCGCAAAGAAATCGGCATCGCGGTCTGTTATAGGCACAAGGTAGTCGTAAGAATTTATGTACGACAGTTCGAACCTGCGCATACGCCTAGCGATTATGCCCTTGTACAGTCGTTTTGGAAGCGACTTTTCGTTTTCGACCATACGTTGCCATATTTCGTGCTCGACATTATGAGCCCGCAAGGCGATTTTTGCACGAGAAATCTTTCTTATCGCTTGGATGTACGGACATAGATACAAGCCTTCGAGCTGCACGACATCATAACAGTTTTCGGTCAGAAGTTCGCATAGCTTTTTCTCGAAATTCTTGTTCACAAACCTTTCGGCATTGTAGGGCAACGATGAAAAAAGAAGGTTTTTCAAAGCCTTTGCAGGTCTGATTGTCGTATCAACCTCGACTGCTTGGAAGTTTATTTCCGATGAAATCTCGGCAGGAATATCATCCACTTTGCAATAATGCTTGGGTGTATTCATTGCCAGCAAGTCAACATCGCATCCGCACTTGCGTAACGAACGTGCAAGCGAAAGCGTAGCGATTGTCCCCCCATCCTTGGCTGGATAAGGCATCTTGTTGGCAACAATCAGAATCCTCATCGTGGAAACAGACTACTTGATGTTTTCTTCCAGAATCTTCAACAGCTTGTTTTCCAAATCCCTGTATGCTGCGTAAGCTGCCTCGTCGTAGCTTTTCAGGAAACTGCCTTTTATCGACATTTTTTTGTCGTAAACGGGCTTTTCTTCTGACTTTTTCTGCAAGGTTACATTTGCGTCAACATACGAATAATAGGTTGTCTGCGTACCATTCGACATGGTGTTGTACTTTCTTGCCGTAGAGCGAATA
>JAEEGJ010021361.1_pt1 | contig 13943 bp, 9 predicted proteins | sample 8958761 | NCBI WGS metagenome assembly JAEEGJ01 (sample SAMN16246546, study PRJNA631951) | gut metagenome | biome: gut microbiome; feature: rumen; material: RS-attached | host: Bos | place: Iran: Karaj | collected 2018-10 | reverse complement strand
ATGCTTCATCAACGCTTCGGTGATACGGTTTTTGTTTATCCTGCATTTGTTGAGAATCTCAATGGAAATTGTAAAACCGGTGAATGCATACAGGATATTGACTCAATGTCAAATTATTTGGTTAAATTATACAAGGAATACGGAATTTATAACGAAAGATTTTTTCCTAGATTAACATATTCAAGTTGTATGGTTCGGGATGTAAGAGCTTATGTTGTGGATCCATTAGGAAAAATGTATAAGGGTTGGAATGATATAGGTATTAATGGCAGAGAAGTTGCTGACATAGTGGAGGATAAAATCATCAATCAAAATTTGTTGGCACGATATCTAAAGGGTGCAGATAAAATGGATTCAAAAGAATGTGCCAACTGCGGATTATATCCGGTATGTAGTGGAGGGTGTCCATATCATCGATTGTTACATGTGTATAATAATCGTCCGGCGGACTATTGTCATATTGGGAAAAATAATTTGTTGGAATTATTGGAAATGCATTATGATTATAAAATGAAACAAGAGAGAAATAATAAATAAAACCACTATGCCAAACTCTAACCTAAAAAATGAAGAAAATGGAACCGGGCTTTCCCTCCGCAGTGAGGAGGTTCGTGAAATCCTCGGCAAGCCGCCGAGGAGGATCGTGCGCTGGGGCATAACAGTAATATTTGTTGTGGTGGCGGGGCTTTTCATCGGCAGCTGCTTCATCAAATATCCGGACGTGCTGCAGGCGCCGGTGACAGTGACCACGGAACACCTGCCTGCAGGCGTGGCGGCGCGTAGCAGCGGCAAAATTGACACGCTCTTCGTCACGGAGGGCGAAATTGTGACGGAGGGCGCACCCATTGCCGTGCTGGAGAACCCGGCGCGGTGGCAGGACGTGCAATGGCTGCGGCATCACATCTCCGAAGCCTCCCGCGACACGCTGCTACAGCTTGGCGGCATCCAGTCCGCCTACTTCGCCTACCTCAAGGCGCGTGAGGACTACGACTACTTTATCCGCACCGACTACCACCGGCAGAAGGCCAAGGCCATCGGTAAGGAGATTGCCGCCGGACGTCTGCTGCTCAGGAACAGCGAGCGTCAGCGGAACACCCAGCGCCAGCAGCTGGAAATCGCCCACACCCTCTTTGCGATGGACTCCGGCCTCCACGCCAAGGGGCTGACCTCGAAATCGGAATATGAGAACAGCCGGAGCCGCTACCTTCAGCAGCAGCAGGAATATGAATCGGCCTGCGCCGCCTGCGACAACCGTCGTATGAGCCTGCTGCAGCTGGAGCAGAGCCTCTTCGACCTGGAGCAGCAGCGCAACGACCAGGAAAACAGCCTCAACCTTGCTTTGGAGGGGGCGCGTGACGGGCTGCTGGCCGAAATGGAGGCGTGGGAGCAGACCTACCTGCTCAAGGCGCCGTGCGAAGGCAGGGTGGCCTTCACCACCTACTGGCAGCGCAACCAGAACGTGACCGCAGGTGAGGTGGTGGCAACGGTTGTGCCGGAGCGGCAGGCACGCATCATCGGGAAGATATTGCTTCCGCCGCAAGGTGCTGGCAAGGTTAAGGTGGGTCAGACCGCCAACATCAAGTTTGACGGCTACCCCTACATGGAATACGGCATGGTGAAGGTTGCCATACGGCATATATCATTGGTGCCGGTGCAGCTGCCGGAGGGCGGACGCGCATTCCTGCTTGAGGTGGATTTTCCGCAGCGGTTAGAGACCACATACCACAAACAGCTGGATTTCACGCAGGAGATGACCGGCACGGCGGAGGTGATTACGGACGATTTACGGTTGATAGACAGATTTTTGAATCCGATAAAGGCTATATTGTACCGATAAAAAATGAATAAAAAATTCCCTTTGTTTACGCAGTTGGATGCGATGGATTGCGGGCCGACCTGCCTGCGGATGGTTGCGGCGCACTACGGCCGCCATTACAATTTGGAGACGTTGCGGCAGCGCAGCAGCTACAGCCGCGAGGGGGTGAGCCTGCTCGGAATCAGCGCGGCGGCGGAGAGTATCGGCTTCAAGAGCCTCGGAGTGCGCATAAGTTTTGAAAAACTGTGTGAGGCGCCGCTGCCCTGCATCGTGCATTGGCGGCAGAACCACTTTGTGGTGGTGTATGCGATTGAAAAACGCCGTCGCGGCACCACAGTATGCGTGGCCGACCCGATTGGCGGGCGCATCCGCTATACCGCGGAGGAGTTTGCCTCATCGTGGTGCTCCACGCAGAACAACAGGGAGCAGGAGGGCATCGCACTGCTGCTGGAACCGACCCCCGACTTCTACAACGCCGAGGGCGAAAAGCCGGACAAGACCCGCCTGCGCTTTGTGCTGAAATATCTGAAACCATATAAAAAACTCATCACCCAGCTCTTTCTCGGGATGCTGCTGGGCACGCTGCTGCAGCTGATATTCCCCTTCCTCTCGCAGAGCATCGTGGATTACGGCATCGGCAACAGCAACCTGCGCTTCGTGACGGTGATACTCATCGCGCAGCTGATCCTCTACGTGGCGCAGACCTCAGTGGAGTTCATCCGCTCGTGGATACTGCTGCACATCAGCACGCGCATCAACATCTCCATCATCTCCGACTTCCTCATCAAGCTGATGAAGCTGCCCATCGGCTTTTTCGACACCAAGATGATCGGCGACCTCATGCAGCGCATCGGCGACCACAGCCGCATCGAGGCATTTCTGACCTCAACCACGCTCAACACGCTCTTCTCCTTTGTGAGCCTGATTGTCTTCAGCGTTGTGCTGGCGGTATATAGCCTGAAGCTGTTCATTGTCTTTCTGATAGCCAGCCTGCTGTATGTCTTTTGGATAACGCTCTTTTTGAAAAAGAGGAAGGAGTTGGACTACAAACGGTTCGCGCAGGCTTCGGCGGAGCAGAGCAACCTGTACCAGCTGATTACCGGTATGCAGGAGATAAAACTGAACAACTGCGAGCGGCAGAAGCGCTGGGAATGGGAGAACATACAGGCGCGGCTCTTCCGCGTGAGCATAAAGGGCTTGGCGTTGAGCCAGTACCAGCAGAGCGGAGCCTTCTTCATCAACGAGACGAAGAACATCCTCATTTCGTTCGTTTCGGCGGCGGCGGTCATCCGCGGCGACATGACCCTCGGCATGATGACGGCGGTGCAGTACATAATCGGGCAGCTGAACTCCCCTGTGAACCAGATGATCGGCTTCGTGCAGTCGGCACAGGATGCGAAGATAAGCCTTGAGCGTTTGGGCGAGATACACAACCGCAAGGATGAGGAGGAGGACGAGGAGGGCAAGCTGCGGCAGCTTCCGGTGGAGGCCGGCGGCGCACTGCCGTCGCTGCATGTGAGCAGCCTCCGTTTCCGTTACGACGCCTTGGGCGCGGATGTGCTGCAGGATATTGATCTGGAGATTCCCTCCGGCAAGGTGACCGCCATCGTGGGCGGCAGCGGCAGCGGCAAGACCACGCTTGTCAAGCTGCTGTTGGGCTTCTATCCCCCGACCGGTGGTGACATCCGTGTGGGCGCGACCCCGCTGGAGGCGGTCAGCCGCCACTACTGGCGCGAACGCTGCGGCAGTGTGATGCAGGAGGGCTTCATCTTCTCCGACACCATCGCGCGGAACATTGCGGTCGGCGAGGAGCGCATCGACACTCAGCGTCTGCTTTTTGCGGCGGAGGTGGCGAACATCCGCCAGATGGTTGAGTCACTGCCGACCGGCTTCAACACCAAGATAGGGCAGGAGGGGAAGGGCATCAGCCAGGGGCAGCGGCAGCGCATCCTCATCGCCCGCGCCGTCTATAAGAATCCCGACTACCTCTTTTTCGACGAGGCAACCAACGCTTTGGACGCCAACAACGAGTGCATCATCATGGAGAACCTGCAGCGGTTCTACAAGGGGCGCACCGTGGTGATTGTGGCGCACCGGCTTAGCACCGTCCGCCACGCCGACCAGATTGTGGTGCTTGACAACGGCCGCATCGTTGAGCGCGGCACCCACGAGGAGCTCACCGCCCTCCGCGGCGCCTACTACAGCCTCGTGAAGAACCAGCTGGAGCTCGGGGAGGGGTGAATCTGGACAAATTGTACAGTTTGTTGTGCAATTTTTGCAAAATATTGCGCAAAATATTGCGCAGAATTGATTTTTAAGTCCGCATTCGTATTATATATTATTGATAAATAATGATATATGCCATTATGCAATTTGAATTATTGAAATTGCATAATTTATTTTGCATAATTTATGGAAAATTTTGTATCTTTGCAAAACGGAAAAAACATGGCGAATGTTTTTGGAATAACTATTAAAATTTAATTTAAATGGTTAAAAACGAGAATAATCCTTTTGTGGTGACGGGTCGTATAGACCCTGAATATTTCTGTGACCGCAAGGCAGAATCGGAAAGATTGGTGAAACTCCTGCTTAACGGGAACAATGTGGTGCTGAAATCGGACCGCCGCATGGGTAAGACGGGTTTGATACAATACTGTTTCGACAAACCTGAGCTGGAAGGGAAGTATTACACCTTTTTTATTGACATACTGCATACCACATGTCTGCAGGAGCTGGTTCATGAATTGGGCCGTGCGGTTTATGAGCAGATAATGCCGCGCGGGAAAAAAATGGCCCGGCTGTTTTTGAAGGCATTGAGGAGCCTCAACGGAAGTTTTGGATTTGATGCCGTATCAGGCACACCTACCTTCAGTGTCGGTTTGGGGGACATTGAGCAGCCTGAATACACGCTGGAGGAGATTTTCCGCTATCTGCAGCAGGCAGACCGCCCCTGTATTCTGGCCATTGACGAGTTCCAGCAGATAGGCAGGTATCCGGAAAAAAACATTGAGGCGTTGCTGAGGGGACACATGCAAAGGTCAGGCAACTGCCATTTTATTTTTGCAGGCAGTGAAAAGCACATGCTTGGGCTGATGTTTGACAGCCATAGCCGTCCGTTCTATAAAAGTGCCGACAATATGGATCTGGCGGCCATCCCGCGTGAGCAATATATTGAGTTCATCTGCGAAAAATTCTCAGAAAAGAATCGTAAAATTGAGGCTGAAGTGGCGGGAACGGTGTATGACATGTTTGAGGGGCATACCTATTATGTCCAAAAAACTATGAACGGGGCTTTTTCCAATACTGCGCCGGGCGAGGCTTGCGGCATGGAGACGGTTATGGACTCGTTGCAGGCTGTCCTTGATAGCAATGAAAGCATGTACAAGGAATATCTGTCAAAGATGACCTTGAGGCAGAAAACCCTCCTTTATGCCATTGCCGCGGATGGTTGGGCCTCGCAGATAACCTCCGCAGCTTTTGTCAAAAGGCACAAGCTGGCTTCCGCCAGTTCGGTGCAGGCGGCCATTAAGACATTGCTGGAAGAGGAGCTTGTTGTGGAGGAGAACAAACGTTACCGTGTCAGCGACAGATTCTTCGGCTTGTGGATAAAAAGAAGGATGCTTTCATGAGCTTCATGCTGGAACTCGGGGAGGGGTGATTTTTTTCTGCCGCGACTGCAATATTTCGCAGGCGGTTTGCGTTAACAGGTATCGGATACGGAAATAAATTTGAAATCAATTAAATGTCAGTTCTGATGAAAAAAACAGCAACACTCTTTTTCGCCGCCGCACTCACTATCGGTCTGTGCACCGGCGTCTCAGCGCAGGTCATGAAAACATCCCAACCGCAGGAACGGTTGGACGTGCGGACTTTCCACCTGGAGAACGGCCTGAAGGTGGTCATGGCAGAGGAGCATTCCGCCCCCAAGGTTTTCGGGGCGGTCATTGTGCATGCCGGGAGCAAGAACGAGGACACCGCCTACACCGGAGTCGCCCACTATTTCGAGCACATGATGTTCAAGGGTACCGACCGCATCGGCACCACCGACTGGGCAAATGAGAAAATCTACCTTGACAGCATCAGCATGATGTACGACAAGTTGCGCGAGACAAAGGATGAGGAGGGGCGCAAGGCCGTGCAGAAGGAGATAAACCGGCTCAACATCGAGGCCTCCAAGTTCGCCATCGCCAATGAGACCGATGCCATCCTGCAGAAAATGGGCTGTACCGGCCTCAATGCGGGTACGAGCTATGACTATACAGTCTACTATAACACGTTGCCCAGCAATCAGCTGGAAAACTGGATGGACGTATATGTGGAGCGTTTCCGCAATCCGGTGTACCGGCTTTTCCAGAGCGAACTTGAAGCGGTGTACGAGGAGCGTAACCTCTACGCCAATGACATGATGTATGAGTTCACCCGCAACATTTTCAGGGAATCCTTCGGCAGCCATCCCTACAGCCGCGATGTGATCGGTCTGGACGAACATCTTAAAAACCCGCAGCCTTCCCAGATGAAGGTGTTCTATGACAAATATTACGTGGCGTCCAACATGACCCTGTTGCTGGTGGGGGACTTCAACACGGAGGAGGCTTTGCGGATGGTAAGGGAGCGGTTCAACGCATGGCCGAAAGGGGAGACGCAGCCCAAGGTGGAGTACGAGCTCCCGAAATTTGAAAGCCGGGTGGTAAAGGAGGTGAAGCAGACCCCCATCAAGGCGGGGCTGATGTTTTTCCCCGGCGTTCCAAACAATCATCCTGACAAACTGACGTTGGAGGTGATGAGCGAAATCATCTCCGGCGGCAACGGCAGCATGGACAAACTCTCCACCAGCGGGAAACTGCTCTCCGCCAATCTTATCCCTCTTTCGTTGGAGGATGCCGGCAGCAATGTGATCCTCTATATTCCCAAACTTGTCGGGCAGAAACACGCGGAAGCCGAGGAGATGATCTGGAACTGCATCGATTCGGTAAAGAAGGGACTTTTCAGCGACCGGCTGCTCGAAAGCATAAAGATGCAGAACTTGCGGGACCGGCTGGAACAGGTTGAAAGTGTGAACGGCATCGCCATGTTGCTGGAACAGCTCATCTGTGAGGGCAGCAGCTACGAGGAATGGGAACAGGACAACGAACGGCTCCAAAACATGACAAGGGAGGAGATCATGGAGGTGGCCAACCGCTATTTCGACAGTCTCCGTTGTACATCCATCCGCTCATCCATGGGTTTGCCGAAGAAAAACTCTGCCGTCAAGCCGGACTGGGATCACCTTGATGTCCAGAACCAGGGGGCGGAATCGGAATTTGCACGGATGATCGGGGAGCGGCACGTCAATGAGATAACGCCGCAGGTGATTGATTTTGACAAGGCGGTTACCACATTGCCTGTCACCTCCGGCTGCAACCTGTATGCTTCACCTAATCCGAAAAACAACATTTTCACTCTCTCCATCTGTTACCATTATGGGGATGCGGACGACAGGCGGCTGGAAACCGCCGCCGGATACCTGGAGATGCTTGGTGCCGGTGAGATGGACCTGCACCAGTTCGAGATTGAACTCAAGAGGTTTGGGGGTGAATTCGGCATCTACACAGAATATGATAACATTTATTTGGAAATCAGTGGTTTTGAGGAAAATTTGGACACCATCCTCTCTTTGGCAATTCTGAAACTACAGCATCCAAGGCACGATGCGCAGCAGTTGAAGAATATCATAGAAGAGACCAAGGCCGACAAGAAATCTTCCAAGAACGAAGATTTCTCTTGGAATTATGCCCTATACTACTACCTGCAGCATGGTGATAATTCTCCGTTTCTTGAACAACTCACAATCAAAGAGCTGAAAAAGCTGACTGGGGAGGAACTGGTTTCCCTGCTTGAACCGATGTACCAATGCGACGGCTATGTGACATTCGTTGGGAACACCGCTCCGGAGCGGATTAGGGAAATTCTGCTGGAAAAGGGCCTGATCCGCAACGGTACTGAAAGAACGGCTCCGCGTGTCCGTCCTCACGCAAGGCATGACACCGATGTGGTTTACTATCTTACCAACAAATCGTTTTTGAAAAGCGACATACGCTTCGTCACTGAATATGGCGACAAGTTCGACCTGAATGACATTCCTGCAGCCATCCTGTTTGACGAATATTTCGGCGGCGGCATGAACTCGGTCGTTTTCCAGGAAATCCGTGAATTCCGTTCCCTGGGGTATTCCACATACGGCTATTTCAGCTACGATGCGCTTAACCGGTACAATCCCTATTTGGGATGCTATCTCGGCACCCAGTGCGACAAGACAAACGAAGGTGTGGATGCCATGATGGAGCTGGTCCGCGCTTTTCCCGAACGTCCGGAAAAGTTCCCGGTGGTGCAGCAGTACATCATCTCCACCAGAAACAGCAACTATATCGGCTTCCGCAGAATCCCGGATCAGGTCCGCTACTGGAAGGAGATCCGGCATTTTGAGAGTGACCCCCGTCCGGAGACCACCGCGCAGATCAGGAACATTAACTACGATGACCTTCGTGCATTCCATGATAAATATATCAAAAACCGGACTCAGGTAATCGGAATTTCGGGAAATGCGAAGAAGTTCGACCTGAAACAGTTGCAGCAATACGGAAAAGTCGTCAAGCTGAAATTCAAAGATATTGTCAAGTACTGATGTCAGAATGGCATCTCTTCCGGTGAGATCCACCGGTAGCCGCTGTCCCTTTTGAACCAGGTCATCTGACGTTTCGCGTACTGCCGCGTGTGGGCTTTGATTGCCTCCATGCCCTCCTCCAGCGTGCACTTGCCGTCAAAATGGTCGAACAGCTCTCGGTAGCCGACCGTCTGAAGGGCGTTCAGCTGGCGCAGCGGGTAGAGCTGCCGCGCCTCCGCCTCAAGCCCCTCCTCCATCATGCGTTCCACCCGCCGGTTAATGCGTTCGTTGAGAGTTTCCCTGGGAAGTGCGATGGCATATTTTATTATTTGAAATGGGCGCTCCTTAGCCTGTTGTTTGCGCAGGGTGGAGTAGGGCTGTCCTGTCTGTATGCAGACTTCGAGGGCGCGTACCATCCGCACGGGGTTGTTCCTGTCCACCACTTCGTAATATTCGGGATCCTTCTCCTTCAGCATCTGGTGGAACTCCTCCACGCGGTTCTCGCGCAGCATCCGGTGGAGATTCTCGCGCAGTTCCGGGTCTGGGTCCGGAAGCAGGTCAATGCCGTTGCATAGCGCATCGATGTAGAGGCCGCTGCCGCCGCAGAGTATCACATTCTCATGGTTTTGGAACAGCTTTTCAAGCAGGGCGAGAGCGTCCTGTTCATATCGGTACACGTTATAGCTGTCGTGGATGGAGAGATGTTGGACAAAATGGTGCGGCACGCGCCGCAGCTCGTCTGGTGTGGGTGCGGCTGTGCCGATGCGCATCTCACGGTAGAACTGGCGCGAATCGGCGGAGAGTATTTCGGTGCGGAGCCGTTCCGCCCAGCGAATGGCCAAAGCCGTTTTGCCGGAGGCGGTCGGGCCGGTCAGTACCAGGAGGGTGGCCATCTCAGTAAAGGCCGAGCTCTTCGGTGAGGTCGGTGCTCAGGCTGTCAATGTCCTCGTCATCATAGAAGGCTTCCTCCTCCTCCAAGTCTGAGTCGTCGATAAGATCTTCAAAATCATCTTCTTTTAGATTGACAGGCTTTGGCATTTCCCCACTGCTGTGTGTGCATACAGGATATGTTTTGCCCTCTTTCCCTTCCATTGATTTAATGAGTTCGATATAGAAGGTGTGAAGGTGCAGGAAATCTTGCTCGTATATTATGCGCTGGTGCGGGTCGTTGATGCATTGGTTGAGGATCGTCTCAGACATCACCTGTTTTTTTGTCGTCAGATACTGGTGCTGCGGATCCTCTTCATCCACCTCCTGTTCAAGTGTGTCCGCATCGGAATCCATGTCAAACAGGGTGATTTCCTTAAGTTTGTTCCATTTGCGGTCGCAAATGTAGAACGATGCCAGCTCTTTTGGGTTCAATCCTTTGATGCTTTGGATGATGATGTCGTGAAAATCTTTGAAGGTCTGTTTCGCACCGATTTCGTAATCCCTTACAAAACCTTCAATCTCATCATAAAGCAGTCTGAATTTGTATATATACATGGTCCGGTTTTTTTTAACGGTTCAAAATACAAAAGTAACACATTTCTGAATGTCATGCCACGCTTTTCAGGAAAAAGTTTCGGATGTGGCGGAGGCGTTAGTCTTTTCAACAAAGTCCAGGAACTCGTCGCGCCCCTTGCCGGTGACGGCGGAAGTTATGAAGTAGGGGGGTGCCTCCTCCCATTTTTCCGACAGCTTTTCCAGAAAGGCCTCAACGTTGCGTTCGGTACGCAGGCTGCTCTGCTTGTCGCTTTTGGTGAAGACCAGCACAAACGGAATTCCGTGCTCCCCTAAAATGTCCAGAAAGTTGAGGTCGATTTTTTGCGGTGTCAGGCGGCTGTCTATCAGTACGCAGAGACAATAGAGGTTGCTGCGCTGGCCGATGTAGTCCATGGTCATGCGGTTCCATTGCGTGCGCAGGGTTTTGGCGGTGCGTGCGTATCCGTATCCGGGCAAATCCACCAGATACCAGCTGTCATTAATCAAAAAATGGTTGATCAGCTGTGTCTTTCCGGGCGTGGAGGAGGTCTTTGCCAGCTTGTGCTGTCCGGTCAGCATGTTGATGAATGATGATTTCCCCACATTGGAGCGTCCTATAAAGGCGTACTCGGGTTTGTCGGGCGGGGGGCATTGCGTGAAGTTCGCGCTGCTTTTCAGGTAAACGGCTTTCTTTATCTGCATATCGGTTGTTATTTTTCTGGTGTGGTTTGCTGCATCTCCTGCAGGATATCCAGCACCTCCTGGATGTCGTCGGATGTCAGCATTTTTATTTTTTGTTCCTTAATGTTCAGTAACCCTTTGAAATATGGTTTGTAGTGCTTGCGCATCTCCAGCATTCCGGTGCGTTCCCCCTTGAGTGCGGCGGCGCTTCGCAGGTGCGCCTCACAGATGCGGGCGCGTTCCGCCAGATCCGGTTCCGGAGGCAGAGGCTTCCCTTCCAGCAGGGCGCGACACCGGGCGAAAATCCAGGGGTTGCCGATTGCGCCCCTTCCGACCATGATTCCGTCCAGCGGACAGTCGGCCAGCCGTTGCATTGCGGTTTCGGCGGAGGTTATGTCGCCGTTACCGATTACGGGAATCTCAATTTCTGGGTCGTTCTTCACGGCGTTTATAAGACTCCAGTCGGCTTCTCCCTTGTACATCTGCGTCTTTGTCCGTCCGTGGATGGCTATGGCGCGGATGCCGGCCTCCTGCAGCCGTTTGGCAAGCTCCACAATGATTTTTGAGGCGTCGTTGTAGCCGATGCGTGTCTTGACGGTGACCGGCAGCGAGACCGACTTTACCACCTGGCGGGTTATCTCCACCAGCTGGTCAGGATACTGCAGCATTCCTGAACCGGCATTCTTCCCTGCAATTTTCTTCGCGGGGCATCCCCAGTTGATGTCGATGAAGTCCGGCTGGCACTCTTCGGCAAGGCGGGCGGCGGCGCAGAGGCTTTCGGCGTTGTTGCCGAAAATCTGTATGCCGAAGGGATGCTCGTCCGGTCCGGAAAGCAGTTTGCGCCGTATAACCTCTATCTCCCTGATCAGCGCATCGGAGGCGATGAACTCGCTGACGGTGACATCGGCTCCCATTCTATGGCAGATGTCACGGAACGGTGCGTCGGTCACATCGTCCATCGGGGCGAGGTAGAGTGCGGGGCGGTCGAAAGTGTAGGTTCCAAGCTTCATGTCAACTGATTTGTAAATAATCAACGCGGAATTTTGCGATTTCGTCCAGATGGAGGCGTATTTCCCTGTTCTCATCCTTTTCGAGTGTCGGGTCTTCGCGCAGCAGGTTTTTGGCGATTTCGCGGCAATAGCTTATGATTTTCTCATCTTTTGCAAGGTCAATCAGGCGGAAGTCCATCATGCCGCTCTGCCGCGTTCCGGACATGTCGCCGGGGCCGCGCAGCTTGAGGTCGAAGTCGGCCAGTTCGAAGCCATTGTTGGTCTCCACCATGGCCTGAAGCCGACGGCGGCTCTCGGCGGTCAGCTTGTCTCCGGAAAGCAGGATGCAGTATGACTGTTCGCTGCCACGCCCCACACGGCCGCGTAGCTGGTGCAGCTGTGACAGCCCGAACCTCTCGGCGTTCTCGATGATGATCACGCTTGCGTTCGGTATGTCAATTCCAACCTCAATGACGGATGTCGCCAACAGCAGCTGGCTCTTGCCTGTGGCGAAGCGCTCCATCTCACGGTTCTTGTCCGCGCTGTCCATCCGCCCGTGCACCAAGCTGATGTGGTAATATGGCTCCGGAAAGTCGCGGCTGAACCCTTCGTAGCCCTCCATCAGGTTCTGCAGGTCCAACGCCTCCGATTCCTCAATCAGCGGAAAGACCACAAAGACCTGCCGGCCCGCCTGTATCTGCTTGCGTACAAACGGATAGACCTCCGGCCATGCACGCTGGCTGTAGTGGTATGTGAGAATCGGCTTGCGGTTTTTTGGCAGCTCGTCAATTACGGAGAGTTGCAGGTCACCGTACAGGGTCATTGCAAGGGTGCGAGGGATTGGTGTTGCTGTCATCACAAGCACATGCGGTGGAGGGTCGTTCTTCCGCCAGAGTTTTGCGCGCTGCTCCACCCCGAAGCGGTGCTGCTCGTCAATCACTGCGAGGCCGAGATTGCCGAATTCAACCTTGTCCTCAATCAGCGCATGCGTGCCGATTAGCAGGTCGATGGCACCGCTCTTCAGATCTTCAAGCATTTTTTTCCGCAGTGCGCTCTTGGTGCTTCCGGTGAGCAGCTCCACGCGGAGCCCGCTCTCCGCAAGCGTCCGGCTTATGCTTTCATAATGCTGTTCGGCCAGAATTTCCGTAGGCGCCATCAGGCAGGCCTGGAATCCGTTGTCGATTGCGATCAGCATCACAAGCAGTGCGGTTATTGTCTTTCCGCTGCCCACGTCGCCTTGGAGCAGCCGGTTCATCTGCCTCCCTGAAACAAGGTCGCTGCGTATCTCCCGTATCACCTTTTTCTGTGCGTCGGTCAGGCCGAATGGCAGCTGCCCGTAGCATTTGTGGAAATTGTCCCCGATTTTCGGCATCGGGAATCCTGCCTGTGAGACCTGCCGGTGCTGCCTGTGCCGGAGCAGCTGGAGCTGCAGGAAGAACATTTCGTCGAACTTCAGCCTGTAGCGTGCGGCTTTCAGCAGTGCGTCGGATTGTGGAAAATGGATGTTGGTAAGGGCTTCGCGCAGCGGCATCAGACGGCAGGCCTGCAAAAGGCTGTGCGGCAGGCTCTCCTCTATGCGGTGGCTGTATCCGTTCAGCAGTTGCATGCAGAGCCTGCTGATGTTCCGGCTGTCCAGTCCGGAGCGTTTCATTTTTTCGGATGTGTTGTAGAATGGCTGGAAGGGGATAGGTATGTTACTGTTAGCCCGTTCCTCTTCCAGTTGGATTTCCGGATGTGTTATGCTGAAACGCTGCCCGAACAGCTGCGGTTTGCCGAACACCACGTATGGGCGGTTCAGCTGCAGGTTCTTCTCCATGTAGGCTATGCCGTTGAACCACACCAGCTCCATGCTGCCGCTATCGTCCTGGAACAATGCAACCAGACGCTTGCTGCGTTTCTCGCCAATAACCTGCATGCTTGTGATGACACCTTTGATCTGCAGGTAGGACTGCGCATGCATCGGCACTTCGCTTATGCGGTAGAATCGGGACTTGTCCACATATTTATAAGGGAAATAATAGAGAAGGTCGTACAGCGTGAAAACCTGAAGCTCTTTTTTCAGGATTTCAGCCTTGCGTCCGCCCACACCTTTGAGGGATTCGACTGGCGTCTGCCAGAAGGGAAGCATGTCGCCTGTCATGACCGGCCCCCTTCCTCTTTCCGGTTGATGCGGCCTTTACGTCCGCTCTTTTTCAGTGCCTCTGCGACAATCCACTGCAGCTGCCCGTTGACGGAGCGGAATTCGTCCGCGGCCCATCGCTCCACAGCCTCCATCGTATTGGAGTCCATGCGCAGCAGGAATGTCTTGGTGCCGTTACCGTTCTCCTTATCCTTTGTCATGACTCCCTCT
>JAEEGJ010021359.1_pt1 | contig 13943 bp, 8 predicted proteins | sample 8958761 | NCBI WGS metagenome assembly JAEEGJ01 (sample SAMN16246546, study PRJNA631951) | gut metagenome | biome: gut microbiome; feature: rumen; material: RS-attached | host: Bos | place: Iran: Karaj | collected 2018-10 | reverse complement strand
ATGACCGACACGGGAGGGTTTACTTTTAACTCGTCGCGACCGGAGATTTACTTCATCATCGGCCAACTACTCACGAAGCGAATCAATAAGGACAAGATTTACCGGAAGGTCTACAACAACTACTCGTCATGGGCCATTCGCCTGCGTGGACACATCATGTGCAACAAACTCAACGTCTTCGAAGAGCAGCATGCCTCCTATTTCGCCATTTCAAAGAAGGAGATGCACGACTTCCACTTCATCAAGGGCGATGCCGAGGGACTTGTCAACGAACCGTTGCGCATCAAGAACATGCGGCTCTCCATCTCCCTGCGCGAGGACGACCGCGTGCCAAACCTCGTGTGGGTAAGCCTGCGCTCGGTCGACGACTTCCCATGCAATAAATTGGCTGAGCAGTACTTCAATGGCGGCGGGCATCTGAACGCCAGTGGTGGTCGGCTGAATTGCTCGCTCGAGGAAGCTGAGCAAATTACGCGGAAGGCAATCATGGAGTTTAAAGGGTAAGTTGAGAGTTGAGAGTTTTTAGTTTCAAGTTTCTAGTTTATGGTTTCTAGTTATAAGAAAAAACGTTAAATAACGGAGGGCTGCATTAAAAACTTTCAACTCTCAACTCTCAACTCTCAACTTTTTTGTACCTTTGCACCCGTTAATATGAATAAGACCATGCAAGTTATCAAGAAACTGACGGGCATCGCTGTGCTGATGGCTGCGATGATTGTTGTTGCAGCATGCAGCCATACCGAGACTTATCAGGAAAAACGTGATAAGGAAATCTCGGCCATCAATAGCTTCATTGCCGAGAAGAATGTGAAAGTAATCTCTGAGGAAACCTTCTTCGCTCAGGATAGCATTACCGATGTATCGAAGAACGAGTTCGTGCTCTTCGAGGCTTCGGGTGTCTACATGCAGATTGTACGCAAAGGCTGCGGCGAGAAGCTGAAGAACGGCGAGACCGCAACGGTGCTTTGCCGCTTCACGGAATACAACCTGAAGCTAGGTGCCGACTCGGTGACCCTGTCGAATGAGTTCCTCATCAGCAGTAGTCTCAATCCGAGCTATGCTGTGAATCCCGAGCGGATGACTATCACGAATACATCGGGCACCTATTCGGGCTATTTCGATACGTCCAGCTATATGTATCTGGCCTACGGAATGAGTCAGAACTCCACATCCGTTCTCTCGGGATGGCTGGTGCCGTTCGCATTCATCAACCTCGGACGACCCGCCAACGATGGCGATGAGGTGGCGAAGGTAAGGCTCATCGTCCCTCACAAGGAAGGTCATCTCACCGCGGCCAGCAACGTGACGCCCTATCTCTACGACATCACCTTCGAACGTGGAAGGTAATCTCAACCTCTCTCAACCATTCTCAACCGCGCCTTTGGCGCCTCTCAACATCTCAACCTCTCAACTTCTTCTTATGACTCTCATTAAATCCATATCAGGCATCCGCGGAACTATCGGCGGACCTGCGGGCGACACACTGAACCCGCTCGACATTGTGAAATTCACATCTGCCTATGCGACTCTTATCCGCCGCGCAGGTAAGTCTCAAAACAATCGCATCGTCGTTGGACGCGACGCACGCATCTCTGGTGAGATGGTGAAAAACGTAGTCTGCGGCACCCTCATGGGTATGGGCTTCGATGTGGTGAACATCGGACTGGCTACAACGCCCACCACCGAGCTGGCTGTGCGCTGGCTCGAGGCCGATGGTGGCATCATCATCACGGCCAGCCACAACCCCCGCCAGTGGAATGCGCTGAAGCTTCTCAACTGCGAAGGCGAGTTCCTCAACAAGGCTGAAGGTGAGGAGGTGCTGCGCATTGCTGCTGCCGAAGACTTTTTGTATGCCGATGTAGACCACATGGGCCACTATTGCGAAGATAACACCATGGACCGCCGCCACATCGAAAGCGTGCTGGCACTCGAGCTCGTCGATGCCGAGGCTGTTCGCAAGGCTGGCTTCCGTGTTGTCGTCGACAGCATCAACAGTGTCGGTGGTGTCATCCTGCCCGAACTGCTAAAGGCACTTGGCGTAGAGGCGAAGTTCCTCAATGCTGAGCCTAACGGCGATTTCGCTCATAACCCCGAGCCGCTGAAGCAGAATCTCGGTGGTATCATGGACGAACTGAAAAAGGGAGGCTATGATATGGGTATCGTCGTCGACCCCGATGTCGACCGTCTGGCATTCATTCAGGAAGACGGCGAGATGTTCGGTGAGGAATACACCCTCGTCTCCGTGGCCGACTATGTGCTTACCCACACCCCGGGCGCTACCGTTAGCAACCTCTCGTCGACGCGTGCGCTGCGCGATGTCACCGAGCGTCATGGCGGCAAGTACAGTGCTTCGGCAGTGGGAGAGGTTAATGTCACCACACTCATGAAGCAGGTAGGCGCCGTCATCGGCGGTGAAGGCAATGGCGGTGTTATCTATCCTGCCAGCCATTATGGCCGTGATGCCCTCGTGGGTATCGCCCTCTTCCTGACGCAGCTGGCACAGAAAGGCTGCAAGGTAAGCGAACTCCGCAAGACCTATCCCAACTATTTCATGGCGAAGAACCGCATCGACCTGCAGCCAACGACGAATGTCGATGCCATCCTCGAGAAGGTGAAGGAACTCTTCAATCCTGCTACAGCACCTGACGTTCAGGCTGTGAACGATATCGATGGCGTGAAGATCGACTTCGCTGATCGTTGGGTACATCTGCGCAAGTCGAACACTGAGCCCATCATCCGAGTCTACAGCGAGGCTCCCACAGCTGAAGAGGCCGATGCCATCGGCAAGCAGCTCATGCAAGTAGTCTACGACATGCAGTAATTCCACCGCCTGCATCTCGCATCAAACATTCGGGTGTGTCAAAATGAAATAATGGATGAAAAGACGCTGCCAGTAGTCCCCTCCTCCTGGGAGGAGGGGTTAGGGGTGGTAGAGAAGAATAATGATATAACCTATTATAAATTAAACATTTAGGAAAGGTCGAACCTTATTTGTCTCTACCACCCCTGACCCCTCCTTCCAGAAGGAGGGGACTACAAATTGACTCCTTGCTCTATTTTGACACACCCTCATTGCGTTATTCGCTAATAATTCATCGCCATTACACATTTTGTGTAATTGAAAAATAATACGATCATTAAAATCCTTTCTCCGCAATACTCTTCGCCACGACATAAGCGGTGGTCCAGGCGGCTTGGAAGTTGAAGCCGCCAGTAACGCCATCGATGTCGAGAACCTCACCGGCAAAGTAAAGTCTGGGGCGCGTCTTGCTTTCCAGTGTTGAAGGGTTGATGCTTTGCAGTGACACGCCGCCACAGGTCACGAACTCGTCTTTGAATGGTGCACGGCCAGCTATCTGGTATTCGTCGTTGGTTAGCATATTGCTCAAGCGGTTCATCTCTTTCTTGTTGAGACTCAACCACTTACCTTCCGAACGCTCACCCAATGCTTTCCTGATGATGTATTCCCACAGACGGCCTGTGAGCCCGTAGGGTCGGATGTTCGCAATCTGCTTCTGTGGGTGGGTGGCGGCAATGGCATACAACTCTTGGAGCACCTCGTCGGGTTTCGCATTCGTCCAGTTTACACTCAGGGGCAGACGGTATTGGTTGTCGTAGAGCAGGCGTGCCGCATAGCTCGACAAGCGAAGAATGGCCGGTCCGCTCATGCCCCAGTGAGTGATGAGTAGCGGTCCGCTGGCTTTCAGCTTTGTTCCGGGAATCATCGCCGTGGCTTCGGTCACGATTCCCATGAGAGCTTGCAGCCGTTCATCGTCGATGCGGAAAGAGAAGAGAGAAGGGCAGGGGGAAATAGTTGATAGTTGATAGTTGACAGTTGATAGTTTTTCGCTGGTTGTTCCCCCCGTTGTCACAGCGATGTAGTCGTAGCCGTTGAGTTCGTCGAGCGATGCAATCTTTGTGTTTGTCCTGATTTCAACACCCAGTTTGCGGGCATTGCCGAGCAGGCAGCTCACGATGCTTTGTGCATCCTGCGAGGCGGGGAACACACAGTCGTCGTCCTGTGTTACTAGTGGCACGCCGTGTCGCTCGAACCACTGGAAGGCATCGCGGTTGTCGAACACGTTGAAAAGGCGTCGCATCAGTCGGTGGCCACGCGGATACACCTCACTCAGATCGCCCACGCTGGCAAATGAGTTCGTGCAGTTGCAGCGACCACCGCCCGAGATGGCTACCTTTCGCAACACGTGCTGACCCCGCTCGAAGATGGTCACTTCCATCTCCGGCATCATCTCCTTCAGGTTCACGGCAAGGAAGAATCCTGCCGCTCCGCCACCAACGATTGCTGTCTTCATTCGGTTCCTGTACTTTGTTTATGCTGCAAAGATAGCAAAAAAAGGGAATATACGCTACATCACCTTACGAGAACAAGGCCGTGCCGAGGGTCTTGGTGAGCCAGATGAGTCCATAGACAACGAGGATGATGCCGATGACAAGGCCGATGAGGACGAGGGCGGACTGTGTGGCCTTACGGTTTACTTCGTGAATGATGGCTTCATCATCGTTTAGGAAGCCGTCGATGAGTGCCATGTTACGTTTGTTGGCTTTGTGGAAGAAGTCGATGACATCGCCAACGAAGAAGGGGAGCATGCCGAGGAAGATATCACGGAGCGTGTTGTTGAGGATGGCCAACGTGAGAGGGATGGAGCGCAGGCGGAAGGCAGAGAAGTAGACATGCACCACTGCGAATACTGCCGATACAATGTCGCCGATGCCGCCGGGCACGAGACCTGCGACGCCGTCGAGGTAGTAGCGGTCCATCCATTGCGTGATGCCCTGCATGGACTGGTAGATGCGCGACTCCTTCAGCCGTTCCTTCTTTTCGTTCTTCACGATGTCACGTTCGTTCTCCATACTCATGGTTCTTTTCGCATGCTGAATTCACAGCCGCAGTACTGCTGGTTGTAGAAGTTATATTCGCGCAGCAACTGGTTGCGACGCTCGTAGAGTCCGCCCTTGCGCCAGTTCTGTGCCCAGAAGTGGGTGCCCGGCACGGCAGCCTCGGCAGCTTGTCCGGCACGCGTGATCTGTTCGATGCTCTTCCAGCGCGACGAGGCAAGGGTGGTGGTGAACCACGTCAGATTCAGTTCCTGCGCCTTGCGTGCCGAGGCAATGAGGCGCAATGTGAAGCATTGTTCACAGCGACGACCGCGCTCGGGTTCGTGTTCCAGACCACAGATGTCGTGCTGCCACTGCTCGTGGTCGTAGTCGCCGTCGATCCATTGCAAACCAAGACTCTCGGCATGTCGCTTGCTCTCCTGCTTGCGAATCTCGTATTCCTCGCGTGGGAAGATGTTGGGATTGTAATAGAAGATGGTGGGGCGCAGACCGTGCGCAAGCATCCACTCAACGATGGCCGACGAACAAGGGGCGCAGCAGGCGTGGAGGAGGAGGGGGGCCTCCCCCGACTCCTCCGTCGCGAATGAGGGATTCGCTCCCCTTTGTGGGGCCGCAGCCACATCAGTGGCTGCTCTGAAGACCCCAGTCGCCCGTGGAGGGAGGGGAGTAGATACTCTTTCTGCTTGAGGGGTCGCAGCTTGCAAAGGCATTTCACTCCCCTCCCTACACGGGAGGGGCTGGGGGGTGGGTCTGTAGGGGGTTGGTAGTCCTATCATCTGCTGGCACTTAAACGTGTCGATGAGATAGGTAGCAGCCCAATGTTTGAAGCTGCCGAGGTGGTGATAGGTGTGGTTGCCCACTTGGTGTCCGTCCTCGATGATTTGGCGGAAGAGGTCGGGGTGCTTCTGCACGTTCTCGCCCACCACGAAGAAGGTTGCCTTCACGCCATAGCGGCGCAGAGTCTCAAGCAGGAAGGGCGTAGACTCGGGAATGGGCCCATCGTCGAACGTCAGGTATACCGACCTTTCCGACGGGTCCATTCTCCACGTGGCCTTTGGATAAAGCCATCGGAGCCATTTGGCAGGTTGCTCAATAATCAATGGTCAACGATTACCTGTTACCTATTACCTATTACCTATTACCTATTCAATCATCCCGCCGCGTCCGGCATAGGCATTGTAATAGGTGTTGAGCTTAGCCTCCATCTTCTGAGCCAGGTCGCCATCGACGAGACCGGTGAGCTGGATGATTCGCTGCATCACGTAGATCTGCGTCAAGCAATCGTTCTGCGACATTGCGAAGCGATTTGGCGACAGCGAGAGATAGTAGGTCATGTACTGATCGGCATTCTTCCAGAGCTGGCCCAGAATGTTGAGCGCCTGTTCCTTCTTGCCCAGGTGGGCATAGGTCTCAGCCATGTCGAACGAGCCGCTGCGGAAGTTCACGGGCACGTTGTAGTAAGGAATCTCCTTCTCGCACTTCTGCAGCACGGCGAGTGCCTTGTCGTCCTTGCCTTCCTGCAGCAGGTTCTTGGCAAGCGAGCCCATTAGGTTGCGGTGGGTGTAGCACATGCGCATCACCGTCTCATCGAGGTAGAGGCCCGGCTTCTGCAGGCCGCCGTACTTATAACGCTCCATCACGTTGCGATAGGTCTTCTCCGTGTCGAAGTTCTTCACGTCCTTGATGGGCTGGAGGTTTCCACGGTCGTCGGTGCGGTAGGTTGAGAACGGCGTGATACGATTGGCCAGACCCTCCTGCACGAAGTTCTCGCCGAGGTTCATGTAGTTGTCTTGTCCAACGGTCATCGCCACATAGATGGGACGCACCCAGTTGGCCTGCGAAATCATCTCGAGCATCATCAGGTCGCCCTTGTAGAGCGCGCGCTTGCCAGCCAGCGAGATCACCATCTTATCGGGAATCGTGTCGGATGCCATCAGCATACCACTCTTGCGCACGGCGTCCTTGTCGATGGTGACAAACACCGTGTCGGTGGGGATGAAGTGCATGTTCTGATCCTTCGAGCGCACCCAGTACTTCAGGATGTTCTTCAGCTCGAACGGCTCGTCGCCGAACTGCTCGCGGGCAGCGTCGGGGTCTTGGGCATAGAACTGCTTCACCTGGTCCTCGGCCGAGGGTACCACCTCCACATATTCATTGGTGCCCGAGCAGTATTCCAGTCGCGACCAAGTGATGGGCAGCGACGGCGACTCATAGGCCGGACGCACCATCTGGTCGATGTACCAGTCGGTTTGCAGATATGAGAGGTTGCAGACGCGGGCATCGGGGCGCACGCCTTCCACGTCCATGTTATACCACAGTGGGAAGGTGTCGTTATCGCCATTGGTGAAGATGATCGGGTTGCCCTCGTCCTGCAGCGTCATGAGGTAGTTCTGTCCGAAGTCGCGGCAGGTGTAGCGGCCCGAGCGGTCGTGGTCGTCCCACGTCTGCGATGCCATCTGCACCGGCACGAGCAGGCACACCGCACTCACCACGGCGGCGACGATGGCGTTGTTCAGCTTCAGGTAGCGCTTCACGATGTCGATGAGGGCAGCCACGCCGATGCCACACCAGATGGCAAAGGCATAGAACGAACCGGCATAGGCATAATCGCGCTCACGCGGCTGCAGCGGCGTCTGGTTGAGGTAGACCACGATGGCCAGTCCCGTCATGAAGAACAGGAAGAACACCACCCAGAACTGGCGTATGCCACGGCGTCCGCGCCACGCCTGCCAGAACAGACCGATGAGTCCGAGCAGCAGTGGCAGGCAGTAGAACACGTTGTGTCCCTTGTTCATCTTCAGCTCGTCGGGCAGCAACGACTGGTCGCCGAGCATCATGTTGTCGATGAAGGGAATACCCGATATCCAGTTGCCGTGCTCGAGTTCGCCATTGCCCTGTATGTCGTTCTGACGGCCAGCGAAGTTCCACATGAAGTAGCGCCAGTACATGAAGTTACACTGATACGAGAGGAAGAACTTCAGGTTCTCGAACATCGTCGGCATCTTCACGTTCACCATCTCGCCACAGCGGTCGAAGGGTATGATGGTACCATCGATGCCACCCATCCACTGCTCATAGGCCTGTGCGTGGCTGGCGGAGTGCATGCGCGGGAACAGCATGTTCTGTGCGTACTTATAAGTGTTCTTATGGCTCACCACGAAGTAGGAGTCCTTCTCGTCCTGCGAGGCTTTCTCGCGGCGGCTGTAGATGGGAGCGCCCTCGTTCATCACGGGCTTGCACATGTTGCCATCGGTCTCCAGCGCCACCTGCGACGTGTAGGAACGTCCGTAGAGCAACGGGCGGTCGCCATACTGGTCGCGGCTCAGATAGCTACCAAGCGTGAAAATGTCCTCCGGCGAGTTCTGATCCATCGGCGGGTTGGCCGAAGAGCGAATCACGATGAGAGCATACGACGAGTAGCCAATCATGAGCATCAGCAAGCAGCATAGCACCGTATTCTTCAGGCGTGCACCCACCACGGGGACAGCCTTCTTGTCGATGGTCTTCTTGTAGTTTAGCACCCACCACAGCAGGGCGAGCACCACCACGCCGATGACCACAGCCGACCAGCCGTAGCCGTAGAAGGGAATACCCAGCAGGGCGACGGCAACCACAAAGGCGATGTTCTGTCGGCGGTCGTGGCCTTCCTGATAGGTCTCCCAGATAGCCCAGCACACGGCAGCCACGAGCAGTACGATATAGATGATCTCACCCGTGTTGAACGGCATGCCCAGCACGTTCACGAACAACAGCTCGAACCATCCACCCACGGTGATGATGCCCGGCACGACGCCATAGAGCACGGCGGCGACGATGACGAACGACACCAGCAGCGCCAGCAGCGACCCCTTCGTCTCGATGTTCGGATAGCGGCGGTAGCAGTAGACCAGCACGATGGCAGGAATACACAGCAGGTTCAGCAGGTGCACGCCGATGGACAGTCCCATGATGTAGGCGATGAGCACCAGCCAGCGGTCGCTGTGAGGCTCGTCGGCATGGTCCTCCCACTTCAGGATGAGCCAGAACACCAGTGCCGTGAGTGCCGATGAGTAGGCATACACCTCACCCTCTACAGCCGAGAACCAGAACGTGTCGCTGAAGGTGTAGATGAGTGCGCCCACCAGTCCGCTTGCCTCAATGGCGATGAGCTTTGCGTTCGTCAGCTCGCTCCAGTCCTTCAGGATGAGCTTGCGCACCAGGTGCGTAATCGACCAGAACAGGAACAGGATGGTGGTGGCCGAGAGCAATGCACTCATGATGTTCACCATGCGTGCCACCTGCGTGGGATCGCTGGCGAACTGCGAGAACAAGTTGGCCGTGAGCATGAAGAACGGTGCGCCTGGCGGGTGGCCGACTTCCAGTTTGTAACCAGTTGAAATGAACTCCGGGCAGTCCCAGAACGAGGCTGTCGGCTCGATGGTGGAGCAATAGACGAATGCGGCAATGGCAAATGCCAGCCAACCCATCACATTGTCCACGAGTTTGTACTGTTTCATCTTTCGTTTATTATTTGATATTGTGATTTCGCACGTTTCAACCTGCAAAGATAGTGCAAATCGAGCGAAATACAAAAGAAAAAGCCATTTTTCTTTTATTTCCGAGATGCAGCCTATCTAAAACCGCAGGTTAAAGATACGAATAAGTGAGGAGAAAACAAAATAAAACTAGATTTTTTATTTTTTTTCTCGAGCGTGAGTATCTTAAACCAAAGGTTAAAGATAGTGCAAATCGAGCGAAATACATTTGAGTTTCCTTAAAGCTACCCTCCCTTTTTGGGGAGGGGCTGGGGGAGAGGCCGGAAACGGCGTAAGCAAAGGTTTCCCGAGATCAAATCGAGCGAAAGTGGATGTGTCAAAATGAAGAAAGGAGTCCATTTGTTGTCCCCTCCTCTTGGGAGGAGGGGTGCGGGGTGGTAGAGATTAATAAGGCTCGACCTTTCCTAAATATTTAATTTTTAATAGGTTATATCATTATTTTTCTCTACCACCCCTGACCCCTCCTCCCTTGAGGAGGGGACTACTGGCTGCTACCAATACATGTAGGGACGCTGCGTGCCGCGTTCTGGTGTGGAAAAGCAACACCAAGACACGGCACGATTTGTTTGCCTAACTTGCTCCAGAACGCGACACGTCGCGTCCCTACATTCATTTTGGCAAAGTCGGGGCTGATGATTACCTCACCACCACCTTCCTTCCGCCTTGGATATACACGCCCTTTGGAAGAGTTTCAAGTGTCTGGTTTCTATTTTCTAGTTTCCTGCCCTGCAAATCATAGATGACTGTCGAGGCATTCTTCTCATCGCCCTCCACCTGCCGAATGCCACTCGTGAGCATCAGCTGGGCGACGTTCAGCACTTGGTTGTCGCGCAGGTCGTTCTTGTTCACCTTGTGCACGAATGCCACCAAGCGGCGGGCGGTGCCACCGAAGCCTTCTTTCTCTACCATGGGGAAGCTGACGCTGTACTTTCCGTCGGCATTCACGCTGAGCAGATCGCCCACCGGGTCGCTGTTGAAGTAGTGCAGGATGACACCATTGTGGCGGAACACATCCTTCAGGTCGGCGGGTGCATCGGCATCGTCCATACCCGTCTGCGGATACTTGTCGATGGTGATGCCGTCCTCCACCAGATAGCACGACAGATAGAGCGGCTTGTCGATGAGGTCACGGGCGACGCGTCCGCTCACCGTGATGTTTCCGTTCTCATCGCTGATGTTCACCTCAGCCATTGCCGGCATCTGTGCTGCCTCGGCCAAAGCATTGAGATAGGGCGTGGGCGACATGTCGCGAATGCCCTGCACGATGACGTCCTCGCCTTCCAACATGGCGCGGTTGTACATGATGGCGGGGTTGTATTCGTGCTCATAGCCACCGAACACATACACCACGGCGCGGTCGGCATCGCTGGTGAAGGCATCGTCGTGGAAACCACTGTGGTGAGAGATGTAGACGTACGGCCCATCATACTGCTCGAAGGCTTTCTCCAGGAAGTACGCCATCTGCGGACAGTTGATGCATCGCTGGCTGGTGAACTCCTCGATGAGCGGTGTGCGCTGGAAGTTGTCCTTCGTCACATAGAGCTTCGTCACACCCGGGCGCGCCGACTGTGCAGGCGCCTTGTCCAAATACGTCACCCGGCACGTCCAGTCGGCGGTTGTGCTCTCGGTGCTTCCTGCCCGCAGCTGTGTCACGATAATGGTGCTGCCGTAGGGCTCGAGCAGCTCAGGCAACTCGATGTCCTTGTACGTCGGCTCTGCGGCACCCTCGCCCTGCATGGCAATTTCGATGCTGCCCATGGAGTAGGGGGTGAAGTTATGAATGTAGAGTCCGCCGGTGAAGTCCTGGTCGGGAGCCACCGTCTGCGGATGCGTGGTGTTCTGGGCATAGGCGGCATTGTCGAAAGCTTCCACAGTGTTGTCGTCGAGCAGGGCGAAGATGAGCAACGTGCCGCGGTCGGTGTATTCCTCCCACGATTTCTTACCTTGATTGATGAAGCACGACTGCGGAACGGTAGCCTTTGCGAAGGCCACCAGCGGATGCGGTTCGCCGAGCGTCTCATAGGTCTGCACGCCCAGGAAGAACGGCTCGTCGCCAATGACGTATGGCTCGTCGAACATCACGTCGTTCCAACCTTCCGTGAGGTCGGCATAGGTCTGGCGCACAATGTTCTCGGGCTTGCTCTCGCTGGCGAGGATGCCGGAGCGCTTCTGCCGGGCCTGCTTGTAGTCGGCACGCACATAGCAGCGCACACCCTTCACCTCACGTCCCTTCAGGCGTTGCAGCACGGGGTCTTGCGCCGGGTCGAACTTCGTGAGTCCCTGCACGAATTGGTTCTTGTTGCCGCCCAGCGCCGAGAGATCCTCAGCGGCGGGGCTGCCGGGCGCATAGCCGTAGGGCACCTGCGACCAAGCTGTCAGAGCCCCCACGCAACAGAGAACCAAAGTGACTATCAGTTTCTTCATTTCACTACGAGCTTTTTACCATTCACGATATAGACTCCCTTCGGGAGCACGGAGGTCGCAGAGGAGGCGGAGGGCACAGAGACTTTCCGTCCGCTCAGGTCGTAGACGGCGGAAGCAGCAGAAGCATTCTCGAGGCTGTTGATGCCGTCTGAGATGCTCAGGCTGACCTCTGTGCTGTTGAACACATGCATGTACTTACCACCCTTCTGACCGTCGCGATGCACGAAGGCAACGATGTAGAGGTTCTCGGCGTTCCACATCGGGTCAGGATCGTGAATCACTGCCCCGCCAGAGTAGGCGCCGTCGTCTGGTAACTCAAGGCCGTCGACGAGAATATCGCGGATCACGTTCACGTGCGTATACTCGCCCATGTGCTCCTCTTTCTCCTTCTCCGTCCAGAACATCTGGCTGTCGCTGAACACGTCGCGCTCCATCAGGTAGACCGTCAGGCGAGGATTCTCGCCTTTTGGCAGCACGTTTGTGTCATACCAGCATTCGACGATAACATACCCATCTGAATAATCGTTATATTGACCATAAGCTTTCAGACCCACAAACGTCGGCACAGCCTTGGCGGCATCCAGCATCAGATTGAAGTAGGTCGGGTCGATGATGACGTCGAACATCGGGTTCACCGACGTGTTCATCTGCACGAGGATGTTGCCCGTGCTCATAGCGCGGTCTACGGTCATCGCCGGAATGCTCACACGCGACGAGTCGTTGTCGCAGAGCTGCAGGGCGAGCACGGTGGCATCGTCGTCGCCCGTCATGAACTGGTCGTCGAGATGCTGGCAGACGAAGGTGAGGTTGTCGCGAACGGGCTCGAGCAGCGGCACGATGTATTCATCGTAGTAGCGAGCAGAGCGGTAGTTGTTCTCCGACTCGTAGTACTCCATCAGCGGACGGCGGGTGTACTTCTCAGCCACCTCCTTCGGCACAGCCAGCATGTTCACGGTCTTGGCAACGGGCTTCGCCAGCTCCGTGTCGTTCACCTTGGTGATGCTCAGCTCCACGTCGCCGCTCTCGAAGCATGTCAGCGGAACCAGGAACGAGCTGCTGGTGGAGCTGGCTTTGATGGCCTTCGACAGCGTCACCTTCTTGCTGTAGGTCTGTTCACCCTGACGCGAAGTCACCTCAATCGAGTTAATGGTCTGCGAACCGGCATTCTTCAGGCGCATCAGGCAGTCGGAAGGCTCGCCGGCCGTCACCACGCCGTTGGGTGTGAGCATCGTCAGCACGGGCAGCAGGCTGAAGGTGCCCTGGGTATCCTCCACGATGAGCAGAATGGGCAGGATGCCATATTCGTTGTGGTCCACCCAGCGCGGGTTGCCTTCAGCATCGTTGTCGCCGTCCACCCAGAGGTAGCAGCTGTTCTTCGTGTAGTGCGGATAGATGGTGGGAATGGCATAGACGCCACTCTTCACATTCGTGGTGAAGCCCACCACGAGCTGCTCCACATCATCGGGAATCACGTAGTCCGTCATCGTCATCGTGTTCCAACCCGGGTTGCTGTCGCTATAGCTGTATTTCACGGTAGCCTTACCCGTCGAGAGGTCTTCGCCGTTGAAGTCGTTTCTGACGAATCCTTCATACTCGCCTGTCATCTGGGTGGTACCCCAGCCCACGCGCATTCCCTTGATGGTGCCGCCGGCATAGGGAGCAATCATGTCCTTCGTGACCAAGATGGCGCATCCCACCTTTGAGTCCTTGTTCAGCATCACACCGTCGTACTCCCACAGCTGGTCGTCGTACTTGGCGTAACCCACGTAGAGGCTACCTGTGCTGGATTGTGCAAACATTGCTCCAGGAGCTGCTATCAGCAGTCCGAGCACTAAAAGAGTAGTGTACAGTTTTTTCATAATTGCATAATTATTAGGATTTCTGCGACAAAGATACGAATAAGCGAGGAGAAAACAAAAAAAAATTATGATTTTTTATTTTTTCTCGAGCGAAAGTATCTTCGACGAATGTCAAGGATACGAATAAGCGAGGAGAAAACAAAAAAAAATTATGATTTTTTATTTTTTTCTCGAGCGAAAGTATCTTCGACGAATGTCAGAGATAATGCAAAAGCGTTATAAACCAAATAATTACCTCATTTTTTAATATTTATTAGGTTTTCAGCCA
>JAEEGJ010021357.1_pt1 | contig 13944 bp, 11 predicted proteins | sample 8958761 | NCBI WGS metagenome assembly JAEEGJ01 (sample SAMN16246546, study PRJNA631951) | gut metagenome | biome: gut microbiome; feature: rumen; material: RS-attached | host: Bos | place: Iran: Karaj | collected 2018-10 | reverse complement strand
TCCTTTGAATTGTACAGAAAAGGGCGGAAAGCTTTTATTTGATAAAAAACTTTATGCCAGTAAAGCCCGCCTTTTAAATGAAGCTGGGCTTGTATTTGGCTTTCAGCTTACTTACGCTGTTAATCCTTCTGATAGCTTAAAACTTTTTCTTGAACGCCTGGATTTTGCCCTGCAGCAGTATCCAAATCATATTGAATTTCCCCAGCTGGTAAATCCGGAGCTTGAACCTCCCAAGGTAACGGGAACTTTTTCTGCTGCCGATATCCGTTACTGCCGCGACACTGCCTTTGCCTGCAGCACCTTTTATACAGCCGGTCGTGCCGTTCCCTGGTTTTTGTCTGTCCTCAAGCCCCTGCGCATTTATCCTTCGCGTTTTTTCAACGATTTTGCAGAGTGGCAGAGGGTAAATAACTGCAGCTATAAAAGCGGTTTTGATCCTCAGTCTGCTACCCACAAAGAAATTGAAAAAATGCAGCTGCTTTTTCTGGACCAGAAGTATGAAGAAAAAAACTGTCGTAACCTTGAAACCCTGGTTCACGATATAGTCTGTTTAAATGGTGCCATGTCCCGACTTGCAGGCGAGGGCGAAGAAAGTACCCTTGTAACCTCTTACCATCCCGATGATTTATTAAGTGAAGAGGCCCTTGATCTTACAGCCTTTGCAGAAAATGTATGTATGGAAGAATCCAAAGTACATATTTTTGCAGGAGAAGAAGGCCCCGACTACGAAATACTTTAATTCTAAGGGGAATGCAATGAATCTTTCTATGAAAAATGCCATTAAGCTTGGCGTGAGTGTCTGTCTTATTATTTTTGCACTTGCAGGTGCAGGCTGCAGTAAAAAATCCGGAAAGAGCAGTGCTGCTCAAAATACTTCTGCCTTAAAAGAATCTAAGTTTGCCGCCCGTGGTTATAATACTGCTGCCATGGCAGATACTGTATATTCTGATTATGTAGAATACGAAGCCGCCGAAGAAGCCTTGATGGAAAGTCCGGCTGCAATCTCAGGGGGCCCTGAGCTTGTCGATGGGGGCACAGGTCCACAAGCTTCCGACTTCGAACGCAAGCTCATCCGCACAGGAAACGTTTCTCTGGAAGTAAAAACCATTTCCGATGCCGAAGATAAAATTGCAGGCTGGGCAAAGAGCCTTGGCGGTTATGTAACCAATGCCAATACCTGGGAATACGGTGCCAATTTTACAGTAAGGGTCCCGTCTGCCTCTTTTGATGATGCAATGGCAGCTGTTGGAAACTTTGGCCGTGTTACAAACCGCAGTGTAAACAGCGAAGATGTAAGCGACAATTATTATGACATGAAGTCCCGCCTGGAGACAAAATACATTCTGCGCGACAAGCTCAGCTCTTATTTGAACCAGGCCAAGGATATCAAAGACCTGCTGGAAATTGAACGCCAGCTCAACCAGGTTATTCAGGACATAGAAAGCACCGAAAGCCGTTTTAAGCGCCTGTCCGGCCAGATTGATTTTTCTACCATATATATAAACATGCAGTTTGAACGCGGCAAAGACGAAAGCGGCATAATCCTCCCCAACATAAAAGACTCCTGGAACGAGTTTCTTTCCAATGTAATAGGCTTTTTCTGGGGCCTTGTAAAGGTTCTGTTCTATATAGTGATCTACGGAATCCCAATTGTAGCCGTAGCCGCCTTCTTCTTCTGGCTCCTCTTTGGCAAAGTAGGCCTTCTGGTAAAACTCTTTAAGAAACTGAAGAAATAAAAAAAACGCCCTTCTACTATTGAAGGGCGTTTTGTCATCCATGTAAGTTTTATTTATTTTTCGTCGTGGGCATTAAGTACTTTATGTGAAGCTGCAACATTAACAAAGCATGCCATTTTTGTTGCTGTTCCACTGGCAAGGTTTACAGGTCTTTCTTCAATAGTTAAAGTATCAATTACTTCATTATTGATGAGAATATTAACTGTTCCTCCATTTCTAACAGAACCACCATTAACTCCCTTGAAAGTTCCATCATATACCAATTCGATTGTTTTAGTTGAACCTCTTTCTCTTGTATATAGTTTCCAGGTACCTTCTGAAGCATCTGATTTTGTTGGTTTAAAACTTATTTGATAAATACAGTCATTATGATTTCCGTATGTGAATCTTTGTGTAGATGTGTAATAAATATAGCTGCTTTTGTCATCAGACAAATAGAATTCATGTTCAATGGCATCTCCAGTTGTCTTCTGGTATTGTTTAGCAACTTCTTCCGGAGTTGAATCACCTCCACCAAGTAGGCTTGCTAAATCACATCCGCTTAAACAAAGCAGTGTAGACATAGCTATCAGTACTCCAAACAATTTAAATATTTTTTTCATAGTCAATTCCTCCAAATTATTGTTTGATACATATTATTATAGTACAATTTGGCTGTATATGAAAGAAAAATTATCTTTCCGGGTTCAGGAAAAAATAAGGCTCGATGAATATCTGCGCAGGGTGCTGCCGGAAGAAAAAAGTCTTGCGGGGCAGGAGCTTTCTAATTCAAAAATACGCAGGCTCATAGTGGCAGGGGCGGTTAGTGTAAACGGGCATACTGTAACCCGGCCTGCTTTTGAACTTCGCGGCAAGTCTCAGGTTTGTGTTGAGTTTGATACCGAAAAATTCTTTTTTGAAAAACAGCCTGATGACATTCAGTTTGAAGTTACCGACTCAAGCGTGCTTTACGAAGACGAAAATCTTATCTTTATAAATAAGCCGGCTTTTTTTCCTGTGGAGCAGACTATTACCGGCAGCCGCGCCAACCTCCACGATGCAGTTGTGGACTACCTGTGGAAGCGCAACCCCGAACTACGAAATCCTCCCTATGTCGGCATTATGCACCGTCTGGACCGTACCACAAGCGGCGTTATCCTTTTTACCAAAAACCGCGCTGTAAATAAAGAAATCTCAGACCTTTTCCAAAGTCACGATTTTATAAAAAAATATTATGCCGTGGTCGAAAAACCACCCCGTCATGCTGAAGCCCAAGATTGTCATGCTGAACTTGTTTCAGCATCTCTTTTCACTGTCGAAATGTACATGGCCCGTATTTCATCCAAAAACCAGGCAGGCAAGTGGGGCCCGGTGCCGGAAGAAAAGGGTGGTCTTTATTCCAAAACCGAATTCCGCGTACTCAAAGAAATTACCATAGAAAACCGCCCCTGTCTTCTTTTAGAATGCACTTTATTCACCGGCCGTACCCACCAGATCCGTGTCCATCTTGCAAGCCGGGGGCTTCCTATTCTTGGCGACACGCTATATGGTGGCAGCCCCGCCGGACGTATATACCTTCATTCGTGCGAATTAACGAGCCAGTCTTTTTCTGTAAAAACGGATTGCCCCTGGTAAACTTAGCCTTGTGCAGATACTTCTATTCCCAAAGCAGCTGCAGCCCGTTTTCTTCGTACTGAGGAAAGCGCTCATCCTTACTTATCAAAACTAAATTGTTACGGATAGCCTGCTGAATGAGCATGCGGTCAAAAGGGTCGTGATGGTTTTCTTTCTGGGGCAGTTGGCCTATGCTTAAAAAATCATATGTTTGTGGGGCAAGTATGGTATAATTGAATTCCTTTGCAATGTTAGGAAGATGATGGAGATTTATTCCCTGTAAATCAAGTTTTTTTAATTGATATTTTATTGCAATTTCCCAAAAGCTGATGGGACTTAAAAAAATAGTATTGCTTTCGTTTTCAATTATTTCCAGAGCCTGTGGTTTTATCTTCTTTGTATCCAAAAGAGACCATAGAAAGACATGCGTATCCAGTAAATACTTCATAAAATGCTGCCTCCCGTTATTGCTTTACATCAAATCATCCATATCTGCAAAAAGATTTTCTGGAGTAAATTCAAAAGTTTCATCTTCCCAATAGGTGCCCATTCCTGCGTATTTTCCGACAGGTCGTTTTTTTCTTTTTGGCTTATCTTTAATTTTACTCAAACAGGCTACCGGCTTCTTTGCGCGTCCGTACAAAATCTGAACTTCTTCGCCCTGCATAACCTTGTCCAAAACCGAGGAAAACTGTGCCTTAAAATCACCAACTGTCATCTGTATCATACCTATAGAATAAAACCAACTTGTCAACTTGTCAAGTTAAAAATCATTTGATTTTTACCGATAATATAGTAAAATATTCCTATTGGGGGAAACAATGAAAAAACTTCTTGTTCTTATTGCTGCTGCGGCAGTTCTTCTTGTTGGATGTAAGAAAGAACTTACATTTGAAAATCCTGACAGTAAAAAAGACGTAATTGCTTCTGGAATTGCTCCGGCTGATATTGAGGCCTGGGAAAACGAAGTAGATGCAGATTTTGCTGCAGTTCTGGATGCTCTTGGAAAAGACGGCGACCTTGAAGCACTCGAGGCTTTTGATGCAAAATACGGAACTGACATGACCAAGACCGGCGAACGCTTTGCCGCAGCCCGCGCAGCTCGTTCAGGAAGCAGCAGCAGTTCTGGTTCAAGCAGTTATCCTGCTATGGCAAACATGCCGTTCAACAAGGATGGTGCTGTTTATGTATCAGGCGGAACAGACGACCTTATTGGTACTGTAGTAGACTGGGTTTCTCCAAAAACACTTCCTGGTTCATACTATCACGCAGCAGTTCTTGATCTTGACAAGTATGACCCTAACAACGAAAACGTTTACTGTCTCGAAACTGCAATCTCTAAGGGTGCAGGCTACGAAACAGCTTATCAGTGGCGCACAAAGGTAAATGCCGCTGTTCTTAATCCAAAATATTCTTTGACAAAATCTAAGCTCGATTCAGCTCAGGCTTACATGGACTACTACTGCGATATGAACAACACAAACATGGAATACGGCTTCTTCAAGAACACCGTAAACATCTTTAATGTTGTTACAAAGGCAGATACTTACACCTGGTACTGTACAAAGGTAGTTTGGTGGGTTTACAACAAATACGGTTGGGATATCGACTCTAACGACAGCCGCATTGACTGGACAACCTCTGGCCTTTATACAATCGTAAAGGACTACTACTATGTACGTTACTTCTACAGCTCTTCTAAGAGAAAGAAGGCAATCAACGAGTACATGGAAAGTGCTAAAAAGAACATCGTTCTTGCCGAAGAAATTATGTTCTCTCCATACTTCACAAAAGTATTTGAAAACATAAGGGAGAACTAATAATGCGTCTGTCCAATGCTTATGCAAAGGGCAGAATCAATACCGCAGGTTGTACAAAACTTGCGGTATTTTTTTTAATCTGCCTGTGCTTTTTTACTGCGTGTCCTCTTAATGCTTCCGGTGTAGATTCCGGTGCTTTTCCTTATGTTGTAAACGGAAAGCTTTATTCCTTTACACCTGATGTTCAGAAGGAAATAGGAGAGGGCTATACTCAAAGCTCTGTTTCTGCTTCTAAAAACGCAGGTTATATTCTGGCCTGGAATCAGAAAAAGCAGAGGCTTTATCATTTTGCGGGGCAAAAAAGTGCAGCAAACGTAGAACTAAAGGCATCTCTTGTTTATATGGGTGCAAATTATGTTCTTGCGCAGAATTCTTCTTTTACAGACAACAAGGGCTTTTCTTTTACATTATATTCTATTAAATACTCTTCAAACGGACGTAAACTTAAGCTGCGTTCTGTGCGGACAGGCTTTGTAGACTGCTTTGTTTCTGATTTCTTTTTTACTGCTGATGGAGTTTGCATTGCGGGAGGCACAAGAGATGATTCAAAGAGTAATGCCTTCTATATTACAGGCAACGGTATTCACAAGTGCTTTAGCGTAGAAAAGAATTCCGACTTTTTGAGGCTTGTGCCTGCCGCAGATTCAAAAAAGGTTTATGCCTTTGTTAGCACCCGCGATAAATCCGAACGAGCTCCGGTAATTTATTCCTTTGATATGAATGATGCGCCCGATCAGGCAGTGACAATTGATTTGAGCGGAGACCCGCTTTTACCCGCCGGTTTTGACTGTTTCTTTGGCTATGGGTTTAGCGCGGTCCCTGAGCCTGTCGAAGGGGGCGAAGGTCGCGTAATCCTTCCCACCGTTGTGGATGGTGTAATTCAATTTATCTGCTACGACAGCGCCACCGGCAAAATCACAGGCGTAGTCCCAGACGCAGTTGGTTGTGTTACCCCTCTTGCTGCAACCGCCGACGGCACCTATTACATAGCCCGCGACCCGCTTTTAGAAGATTCCTGGTATGGAATTGCGCTTTTTACAGGCACTGAATGTAAAAAAATCACAAAATTTTTCTAAATTCTGTTGACGATTCTTGCAATAAATCATTATTTTTAAAGATAAGAAAATAATTTTTTGTGAGAAGTGTGATGGCAGAAGAAAATCTCAACGAAAAAGACGAAGAAAAGACTCAAGGTGAGCAGGCTGAACAGACTGCACAGAATGAAGAAGCAGCTGCTGGTGACGGCCCTTCGACAGGCTCAGGGACCACAAATGGTTCAGATGCTCCAGACCCTTCGACAAGCTCAGGGACCCCGGAAACTCCGGAAGAAAAGATTGCTGCACTCGAAAAAGAGATTGCAGATCTTAAGACTCAGGCGCTTTACAAGGCTGCAGAAAATGACAACTGGCGTAAGCGCATGATGCAGCAGAAGGACGAAGCTGTTGCTTATGCAAATGCTTCGCTTTTGGGAGACCTCCTGGACAGTCTGGACAATTTTGACCGAACTTTGGATGCCGCTAAGGATGCAAAGGACGCAAAATCGATTGCAGACGGAATCAAGATGATTAACAAATCGCTGGTAAAAATGCTGGAAGACAAATATGGTCTTGTAAGCTACGGAAAAGAAGGCGACGAGTTCAATCCGGAAGAACACGAAGCAATTGGCCGCCAGGAAGACGAAAAAGCCAAAAAGGAAACACTGGCTCAGGTATATCTCAAAGGATATAAACTGAAGGATAAGGTTATTCGCCATGCGAAAGTTATGGTGAAGGTGCCAAAAAATTAATTTGTAAATAATATAGCGAGGTAAATAAAATGGGAAAGATCATTGGTATTGACTTGGGAACGACAAACTCTTGTGTTGCCGTAATGGAAAACGGTGAACCGGTTGTAATTCAGAATGCAGAAGGTGGAAGAACAACTCCTTCTATCGTAGGATTCACATCTAAGGGAGACCGCATTGTTGGTGCTCCTGCTAAAAACCAGATGGTAACAAACCCTAAGAACACAATTTATTCTGTAAAACGTCTTATTGGACACAGATTCAGTGAACTTCAGGGAGAAGCAACAAAGCTTCCATATAAAGTAATTGATAACGGCTCAGACTGCCGTGTAGAAGTAGAAGAGGGCGGAGCTGCAAAGCAGTATTCACCACAGGAAATTTCTGCCTTCATCCTTCAGAAAATGAAGAAAACTGCAGAAGACTATCTTGGCGAGACTGTAACAGAAGCTGTTATTACAGTTCCTGCTTACTTTAATGACTCTCAGCGCCAGGCAACAAAGGATGCCGGTAAAATTGCAGGTCTTGATGTAAAGCGTATCATCAACGAACCTACAGCGGCTAGCCTTGCATTCGGATTCAACAAGGATCAGGACAAGGAAAAGACAATTGCTGTATACGACCTTGGTGGTGGTACATTCGATATTTCTATTCTTGAACTTGGTGACGGTGTATTCGAAGTTAAATCTACAAACGGTGATACTCACCTTGGTGGCGATGACTGGGACCGTGTAATTATCAACTGGCTCGTAGATCAGTTTAAGGCAGATACTGGTATTGACCTTTCTAAAGATCCAATGGCTATGCAGCGTCTTCGTGAAGCTGCTGAAAATGCAAAAATCAGCCTTTCAAGCCAGACAACAACAGATATCAACCTTCCATTTATTACAGCTGATGCAACAGGTCCAAAGCACTTGCAGAAGTCTTTGACACGTGCTCAGTTTGAACAGATGACAGACGGTCTTTATGAAAGAACAAAGGAACCTTGCCGCAAGGCTCTTGCAGATGCAGGTCTTACAGCAGACAAGATTGATGAAGTTCTTCTTGTTGGTGGTTCTTCTCGTATGCCAAAGGTTCAGGAAGTTGTAAAACAGATTTTTGGTAAGGAAGGAAGCCGTGCAGTAAACCCAGATGAAGCAGTTGCAGTTGGTGCAGCCATTCAGGGTGGTGTACTTGGCGGAGACGTTAAGGACGTACTTCTTCTTGATGTTACTCCACTTTCGCTTGGTATTGAAACAATGGGTGGCGTATTCACAAAGCTTATTCCACGTAATACAACAATTCCTACAAAGAAGAGCCAGATCTTCTCTACTGCTGCCGACGGACAGACTGCAGTTTCAATTCACGTACTTCAGGGTGAACGCGAAATGGCAGACCAGAACCGTACACTCGGACGCTTTGACTTGGTAGGTATTCCGGCCGCTCCTCGTGGTGTTCCACAGATTGAAGTTACCTTTGATATTGATGCCAACGGTATTGTTCACGTATCTGCAAAGGATCTTGGAACAGGCAAGGAACAGCACATCCAGATTACTTCTTCTTCCGGTCTTAGCGACGAAGAAATTGAAAAGATGGTTAAGGATGCCGAAGCAAATGCTGCTGCAGATAAGGCTAAGCGCGAAGGCGTAGATGCCCGCAACGAAGCCGACAGCCTTATTTATGCTACAGAAAAATCTATCAAAGACCTGGGCGACAAGATTAACGGTGCCGAAAAAGAAAAGGTAGAAGGAGCAATTGCAGCCCTTAAGCAGGCACTCCAGGGTGACAATGTAGAAGATATCAAGGCTAAGACAGAAGAACTCAAACAGTCTTCTTACAAGATTGCCGAAGAACTCTACAAGCAGCAGGGTGCCGCAGGTGCACAGCCAGGCGCAGAAGGTGCAGCGGGAGCTGACGCTGGAGCAGCCGGTGACGCTGGTGCAGAAGGTGCCGAAGGCGGCGAAAAGAAGTCCGGCTTTGACAAAGGCACTGCCGACGATGTAGACTATGAGGTAAAGGACGAGTAACCCAAAATGGCAAAACGCGACTATTATGAAGTATTAGGTGTTGAAAAATCTGCGGATCAGGACGCAATCAAAAAGGCATACCGTAAGCTTGCCGTAAAGTATCACCCTGACCGTAATCCTGGAGACAAGGAGGCCGAGGAAAAGTTTAAGGAAGCTACCGAAGCCTACGAAATCCTGTCTGACGAGGAAAAACGCCCTATTTATGATCAGTATGGTTTTGCCGGCCTTGAAGGAATGGGAGGCGGCGGTGCTGGCGGTGCCCAGTATTCACATGCCTTCCACGACTTTTCGGACTTGTTTGGTGGAGCCGGTGGCGGCTTCTCCGATATTTTCGAAAGTATTTTTGGCGGCGGCTTTGGAGGCGGTTCGCGTGGAGGAAGCAGACGCAGTGGTCCTGCAGCAGGCTCTTCTCTCAGATACGACCTTCACATCCAGTTTAAGGATGCCGTTTACGGAACCTCCGCCGATATTCATTTTAAACACAACGAAGCATGTTCTGCCTGTCATGGAACGGGTGGGGCTGCAGGCTCAAGCAAAAAGACCTGTCCAACCTGTAACGGAATGGGCCAGGTTCGCCAGGGCAACGGCTTTTTCACTATTCAGCAGACCTGTCCTACCTGTCGTGGTAAGGGCGTAACAATTGACAAGCCTTGTCCAAGCTGCCGCGGAACCGGTATTACCGAAAAGAGCAAGATGATGTCGCTCAAGATTCCGGCCGGTTCAGACAACGGAAAACGCATTGTAATCCCGGGCCAGGGTGATGCAGGCGAAAACGGAGGACCAGCAGGAGACTTGGTAGTAGTACTCCACGTAGATTCACATCCGCTTTTCGAACGCGATGGTCAGGATTTGTACTGTGCAGTTCCGGTTTCTATGGCTCAGGCAGCACTCGGTGCAGATATTACCATAAATTCCCTCGACGGAAAGAAAGTTACCATAAAAATCCCTTCCGGAACCACAAACGGAAAACTTTTGCGCATAAAAGGCGAGGGTGTTCCTATGGCAGGAAGCAGCCGCAAGGGTGACCTTTACGTTAAACTCATGGTTCAAATTCCTCAGAAGCTCAGCGGTAAGCAGCGCGAGCTTTTACAGGCCTACATGGAGCTGGAAAACCCGCCAAGTAACCCGGATTTGATGCCACTTAGTAAGTTAGAGTCGTAGATTGCCGCGCTGCGCTCGCAATGACGAAAATTTATACGAATTTTCCCCAAATTTGCCGATAATGTGATAGAATAGTAGTATCATAAATTTGAGGTGATTATGTATAAGACGCGGAGAAAAGTCGTAACAATTTGTGTTTATGCACTTGCTGTTATTTTGTTTATTGGAGTTGCTTTATTTATTATCCCATTAAAGCAAGACGCAAAGCCTTCTATTTATTCCCTGCTCGCAATTTCAATATTATTCTGGGCAGTAGTATTTCTTTCTATCAAGCTTAAGGGAACCCTGATCGCAAAGATTTATCATGCAACGCTTGAAAAAGGCGAAACTGTAATCCTCAAAAAATTTATTGACCGTTTGCGCTTCTGTTATACTCTTGATGATTTTTATGTTGCTATCGGAGACTTTTTGGAAAGAAGGGGAGACTGTTCTGTCCTTCTTATTGACCGCGAAAAAAACTACACCTTATACAACAGCCCTAACAGAATTACCGCTTCTGACAATATCCGCGAAAAAATGTGTCAGAACTTTGATGTGAACTGGAAAGACGGTTTTTACTACTTTGACCGCCATTTTGGTGTTACCTCACGTCTTAAAAAATCCCGTGGTTTCTTCCTGTGTTCAGAAAAACAACATATGTTCGTTTTCTGTACTTACACAAGACTTTTTGATAACTCAATTTATGAACAGCTTTTTGAAGAATATAAACGCTTTATTACCCGTACCCGCACAATTTCCCAGCTTTCTGAAATTGCGGCTACAACAAAGGAATGGCAGCAGCTTGCCGAAACACAGCAGTCCTTCCTTCCGCAGAAGATTCCTAATATTCCAAACCTCAAAATTGCTACCTACTTCCGTCCGCTTGTAAACGTATCGGGAGACTACTTTTCAATTCTTCCTATTGATAAGAGCAAGACCCTGCTCATGCTTGGAGACGTATCCGGTAAGGGACTTCCAGCTGCGCTCATCATGGGTTTGGTAATGAACACCGTAAAGATTATCGAAGACAAGGAAGACTTAGTTGGCGTAATCAAAGCTATTGATAAAGCTATTAAGGGCATGCACCTTCAGGATAAATATACTGTATTGTTCCTTAGTATTGTTGATACAGAAAAAATGAAAATCAGATATATCAACGCGTCTATGTCTGACCCAATCATTCTTTCACCTTCACCAGACGGCTACCGAATTAAGCCTCTTACTTCAAATGCATCACTTGTTGGTATTCTTGATATGGGTGATGTTACTGTTGCAGAAAAGCGTTTGTTCCGAGGAGACACCATCCTTATGGCAACTGACGGTGTTTCTGAAGTTATGGATGATAGCGGTGTTGAGCTTGGTGATACTGATATTTATAAAAAGACACTCATTGCCGGTGCATCAAAATCACCTCAGGAATTTGTTGATGATATTGTTGATTTAATCTGGAAATATAATGGCGATAAAAAGCTTCATGATGACGTTACTATGATGATCGCTAAGGTAGGTTACTGATATGGTATTTATTCTCTTAAACTGCGCTTTATTACTTTGCTTTATATTTCTCACCTATTATATAGACAGAAAGAATACTTTCATGGGAAATACAGGAAGTACTCTTGTTGTTCCTCTTTTATTTGCCTGCATTGAGTTACTTATTTATATCTTTGTAATGATTTTTAAGGACAGGTGGATTGAATCCTTTGTTATTCAGCTTGTAAGAATCATTTTCTGTCTGGATGGAATTTTCTTTGTTGCATTCAGTTTTGGTCTTGTTGGTGTTGGTCATAAGATTACAAAGTTTACTCCTAAGCTGCTTCAGTGGCTTTTGTATGCATTTGTAATTTACATTGTATTCTTCCAGTTCAAGGATATTTCAGTAGATGAATCGCTTAGTATGAACATTGGTTCAGAAAGACTTTTCTCTGGTGAAGTTCAGAAATATTTCCCTTGGGACTGGGTTTTCGTTTATAACACAATCTATAAGTACCTTCTTCCGGGAACTTCATTCCTGTTCCTTATGGTATTCCAGGAACGAAAGGGCAGCCAGCTTCAGAAATATCAGTGTCTTGTTATTTTTGAAGGTATAGCACTTATGTGGGTACTCATGTACTTCTTCCAGTTCCTTGGTAGTGCAAAGCCTGCATTCGTTTCTCTTTACATGTATGCTTATCTTTCAATGTATGTGCTTGTTGTAATTGGTCTTAATAAGACATCTGTTCCTTCAAGCAAGGCATATATTGCTACATTATTTAAGAACTTGATTTCTTACGTACTCCCTGCTGCGGCAATTGGAGTTGTTGTAATGTTCACTCAGCCTGTTGGAAAAGTACTTACAGCAGGATTCATTTCTTTGTTTATATTTGTTGCAATTATTGCTGTTTTGTTCGCACTTATGATTTCGGACATCCTTACTAATAATTCAAAGCTTTATACTTCGGATTATGGTCCAGCGCTCGAGCGACAGCTTGCAACAATTGATTACAGTGGTGAAATGGATTCCATTACAAACAAGATGTATGAAATCTTCCGTCGCCATGTAGAGTCTTCTTCGGTAAATGTTTACATTTTGAACAATAAGAACATGCTCGAAACTGCTTATACTTCAAACGGATTTTCAACTACAATTCCAATCAACACAACAATGTTCGAAACACTTCTTAATATCAACCGTTCTGTTGTTTGTTTTTCACAGGTTGGAAACGTTCACGATCTTTCGCCAATTGATGAACAGCTTACAAAGTTCTTTGAAGAAACTAAATCTGATGCAATGTTCGTTTTGAACGAAGGTCACAATATTCTTGGTTTGATTACCTTGGGTAAAAAGATTTCTGGAGACCACTATAAGGATTATGACTACAACGTCTTCCTTAAGTTGTATTCATACTTCTTCGTATTCGGATACTACATGCGAAACATTTCTAACAAGGAAATTATCTCTGTAGTAAACCGCGAAATTAAGATGTCTTCTCAGATTATTACATCTATTCAGGAAAACATTGACCATGTAAAGCATCCTAAGATTGATACCGGATATCTGATGGTTCCTGCCCGAAACATTGGTGGTGAATTCATTGATATGATTCGTCTTACAGATACACGTCACCTGTTTGTAGTAGGTGATATGTCTGGTAAAGGTATTGCGGCTTCCATGAACATGGTAATCTTAAAGTCTATTATCAGAACTTATCTTGCCGAAACTCACGACTTTAAGGAACTGGTAATTAAGATTAACAGCTTTATCCGCGACTCTTTGAATAAGGGTACAATCTTTGCCGGGCTTTTTGCTTTAATTGATTTTGAAACAGATACAATGTACTACATCAACTGTGGTATTCCGGCTTTGATGATGTATACTCAGGTTTATAACAACGTTATTGAGATTCAGGGTAGTGGACACATTCTTGGATTCGTAAAAGATATTTCTCCGTTTATTTCGGTTAAGACTACAAAGCTTAGTCGTGGTGATATTATTCTTGCCTGTACCGACGGTCTTGTTCAGTCACACTCACTCCGCGGTGAACAGTTTGGTAAGGAACGTATTCAGCAGTGTCTGCTTGATAACTCAACTTATCCGGCACAGCGTATGGCTCAGTTTACTTTTGATAACCTTATGAAGTTTATGTCAAAAGAAATGGAAGATGACGTTTCTATTCTGGTTCTTAAGTACGAGACTTCCCGTGAATTTAATGAGGATGTTGAAGAGGAAGTTCCGGCAGAAGCAGCAGTAGAAGCAACAACTACTGAAGATACAGCACTTGAAGCTGTAGAAGACGTTACAGACGAAGTTGTAGAAGAAGTTGTTCCTGAAGAAGAAAGTGTCGGCGAGTTTGCGGAAGCAAACTCGGGAAGTTCGCAAAGCGAACGAC
>JAEEGJ010021354.1_pt1 | contig 13945 bp, 9 predicted proteins | sample 8958761 | NCBI WGS metagenome assembly JAEEGJ01 (sample SAMN16246546, study PRJNA631951) | gut metagenome | biome: gut microbiome; feature: rumen; material: RS-attached | host: Bos | place: Iran: Karaj | collected 2018-10 | reverse complement strand
CTCCAAGCTTCGAGAAATCGGATGACAGCATTGACGGGGATACTATTGCCACGATTGCGTATCGTTCAGCTGTTTTATTACCATTTTGTTAGAAGGAAATCCTGCCCTTGCGGGCAGGTTAAGGTTTCATTCCTTGCCGGAGTCCTCGACCACGGTCTCGGACGCCTTCTTCTCGTCATCGATCTTCTTGTCGACCTCTTCGATCTGCGATTTGATCTCGGCGGGTGACGGGATCGGACCGAGGATATCGTCGGCCTTTCCGACCGCGGCTTCGATGTCCGCGATATCGGCGACCTCCCTGTCGGGTATCGATGCGCTCGCACCCATGTAGTGGGAGAGACCTTCGACGATCTTGGTGACCTCGATGGGGAAGAAGATCTTCGATGCCTGTCCGTCACCGAGGCTCTTCAGAGTATCCATCGACATGACCGACAGTGCCTTTGAATCCATGGCGGATGCACCGACGGACATGATGCGGAGCTTCTGTGCCTCTCCCTGACTCTCGAGGATCGTAGCGAGCCTCTTACCTTCCGCTTCAAGGATCATCGACTGCCTCTTACCCTCAGCCTCGAGGATGGCAGCCCTCTTCTCTCCGTCCGCGGCGAGGATGGCGGCACGTCTGCGCCTCTCTGCCGATGTCTGCTCCTCCATCGAGTCCTTGACCTTCGTTGCAGGGTCAACTTCCCTGATCTCGACGGCCTCGATCTTGACTCCCCACTTGTCGGTGGCCTCATCGAGGACATCCCTGAGCTGGATGTTGATCTTCTCTCTGCTGGAGAGGATCTCATCGAGTTCCATCTCTCCGATGATCGCCCTCAGCGAGGTCTGTGCAAGGTATACCGTTGCGGTGCGGTAGTCAGTGACCTCGAAGAATGCGTTCTTGGGGTCGGTCACCTTGATGTAGATGACCGCATCCACGTCCACCGGGGGGTGGTCCTTGGTGATGACCTCCTGCTTGGGGACGTCGAGTACCTCGGTACGGAGGTCCATCTTCACAACTTCGTTGATGAGGGGGAACACAACGTTGAGTCCCTGGTTCAGGACCCTGACGAACTTTCCCAACCTCATGTAGATCGCCTGCTCATAAGGCTTGACGATCTTGATACCGCTGACTGCGACCAATACGACGGCCACTATGACAACGACCGCCAGGATTATGATAATCTCATCCATCTTCTATCACCTCAAATCCTGCGAACGTGGACATGAACGCCTTCGCTGCTCTCCACGATCACATCCGCTCCCTCCTCGATGGGCTCATCGGATGTCGCCGACCAAAGGTCGCCGCCTATCTTGACCTTGCCCTTCATGTTGCCTGATTCCGTAGGCACTGTCACTACGCCTTCCTTTCCCACAAGCGAGTCTGCGACCGTTGTCGTCGGCGGCTCTGGCTTTGCCAAATACTGATAGAACTTGAGGGTTAGCAGAGTCACGGGGATCGCGACAATCAGTGCTATTATGGGCGCCCATATGCTCATCAAGACATCTGGCCAGATCAGCCCCACTATACCGAGGACCAACAGGACGATACCTGGGATCACCAGGAATCCTCCAGGCGCGAACGCCTCGTAGATTAGGAACAGAATTCCTACAACGAGGATTATACAGGAGATCGTGAACGGATCCATGATGCTAGTATAGATGAACATTAAAATAAACATATGTCCGATCGTTTCGCGAAAGGCGAATCATTGGTCATCTACATCGAACTGGCTGTAGTATAGCTCCCTGTAGGTGCCGTCCTTGGAGATCAGCTGTTCGTGGGTACCGGTCTCCACGATGCTTCCGTCCTTCATGACCAGGATAAGGTCCGCGTCGATTATGGTGGAAAGCCTATGGGCGATTATGAATGATGTGCGGCCTACCATCATGCGGTCGGTTGCCTGCTTGATCAGCCTTTCGGTGAGCGGATCCACAGAGCTTGTGGCCTCGTCCAGGATTATCATGGAAGGATTGTCGATCATCGCTCTGGCGATAGCGATCTGCTGCTTTTGGCCAACGGACATCGAATCGTTGTCGCTTATCTTCGTATCATATCCGTTGGGCAGCGACGATATGAAATGATGCAGCCCTACCGCTTCACATACCCTGTCGAGATCCTCGTCCTTCACGTCGGTCCTGTTGAAGACTATGTTCTCTCTCAGCGTGCCCTCGAACATCCATGTCTCCTGGAGCACCATGCCGAACAGGTTGCGTACCTGCTGACGGGTGAGGTCCCTCACCGAGATGCCGTCGATGAGTATGTCTCCGGAATCCACTTCGTAGAACCTCATAAGCAGGTTAATCATGGTGGTCTTTCCAGCACCCGTCTGCCCGACTATGGCAATCTTCTGACCGGGCTCCACCTTCATGGATAGGTCATGGATAATCTCCTTGTCTGGAGAATAGCCGAAGCAGACGTCCCTGAATTCCACTTCGCCCTTGGCGCGGTCCATGTCGACCGTCTCTTCCTCCTTGGACATCTCTTCGTATCCGAGGAATATGAACACGCGTTCAGCTGCGGCTGCAACGGATTGCATGCTCACAATCGCTCCCGATATCTGACTGAAGGCACCGGTGAACAGCTTGACATAGATCATGAACGCGACGATGACCCCGAACGAGATGATGCCGTCCATATAGAGCATGGCACCGGACACGCATATCAGAACATATCCGATGTTGCTGATGAGTCCGCTCAGGTGACTCGATATGCCTCCGAGGAACTGAGACCTGAAAGCCGTACGGCCCAATTCCTCATTGATCCTGTCGAACCTTTCCATAGCTTCCTTCTGTCCTGCATAGATGGAAACTACTGTGTGCCCGGTGTACTGCTCCTCGACGAGACCGTTCATCGCACCGAGGCTCTTCTGCTGGGACCTGAAGTACTTCTGGGTGCGCTTCGCGATGGATTTGATTATTATGAATCCGGCCACCGCAATGACCACCGACAGCAGGGTCAAGGGTATGTCGAGTATCGCCATGAGGATGAACGATATCACAAGCGTCGTGATTGCCGTGACCAAAGAGCCTATGCACTGATTGAGGGACATCCCAAGCGTATCCACGTCATTGGTGACACGGCTCATCACATCCCCTTTGGAGGACCTGTCGAAGTAGTGTAGAGGAATGCTGTTCATCTTCCTCGATATGTCCCTGCGGAGCATCTGTGCGCATCTCTGCGAGACGGTCGCCATCATGTAGTTCTCGAAGAACGTCAGCAATCCGCTGACCGCGTAAATCCCTATGAGGATGTAACCGATCCTCCAGATCTCATCGATATCCATCTCGGAAGTCAGACCGTCATGGATTAGGTCAGTCATCTCGCTGAGGAGATATGGGCCGAACAGCGCCAGACCCGATGCTATGGCGGAACATACCGCCGTCAATATGAACAGCAAGCGGTAGCGCTTGATGTAATGGAATATGTTGATCCAAGCTTCCTTGAAGTTATCGGGCTTCTTGGATGAGCCCATACCCGGGGTGCCTGACATGCTCATTGCCCCTCCTCCCCGAACTCTTGGATCTTCGCCATCTCCTTGTAGATGTCGCAATCCCTCATCAGCTCATCATGCCTGCCGGACCCGACTATCCTTCCGTCGGAAATCACTATGATCCTGTCGGCATCAGCGATGGTGCTTATCCTCTGCGATACGATGACCGTGGTGGCCTTATCCGTGATCCTCTTCAGATTGCTGCGAACCTTCAGATCCGTCTTGAAATCCAGAGCAGAGAAGGTATCATCGAAGATGTAGATCTCTGGTTTCTTGCACACCGCACGGGCTATAGAGATACGCTGCTTCTGTCCTCCGGACAGATTCGCACCCAATTGCTCTATGACAGTATCCAACCCCTCATTGGAATCGAGATAGCTGTCTATGCACGCTGCACGTGCTGCCTCCATCATCTGTTCATCGGTGACATCCTTGCATCCATAGCCTATATTGAATCCGGCTGTACCTGAGAACAGCATCGGCTTCTGAGTCGCATAACCTATCTTGGAACGCAATGCATCAAGATCGTATTCCCTTACATCGACTCCGTCCACATAGACCGAACCTCCTGTTGTGTCGAATAGACGCGGAATCAGATTGACCAATGATGTCTTTCCAGAACCTGTCTGCCCGATTACCGCCACGGTCTCTCCGCGCTTCACGTCGAATGAGATGTCGGTCAGCGTATCCCCGGAACTGTCAGGGTATGCGAAGGAGACATTCCTGAAGGAGATGCATACATCCGTGTCCTCCGATTGTGTCCTGCTCCCGTTGACGACGGTGATGTCTGTACTGATGACATCGTTGATACGGCGGGCTGAAACCAGTGCCCTGGGCAATCCCATGGCCACATGGGCTAGCAGGATGAAGGACGATACCACATACAGGATGTACGATGAGAACACGACCATGTTGGAGAACACCGCGAGAGCATCCTCCTCGGTCGCCGCAGCCATGATGATACCGGCTCCCAAAAGATAGATCATGACCGTGAGGATATTCTGGACCACCCCGTTGAACGGACGTGTGAAGGCCAGCAGACGAGAGGCATAGAGGTTGTTCTCGGTCAGTGCGTCATTGGCATCGTCGGCCTTCTTGTTCTGATACTCCTCTGCATTGAATGCACGGATGACCCTTACTCCGGACATCCCCTCGCGGACAGTACGGTTCATGTCATCGGTGAACCACTGTACCTTTCTGTATCTGGGGATCACATAGAACAGCATGAAGGACTGGACGATGATGATTGCAGCGATACCTATTGCAGTGACCTCGGTCCATTCCCAGCTGCCGGTGGCCACCTTCGTGAGCGCTATGTAGACCATTACGGGAACCTTCACGATGAGCTGAGAGGTCCTCGCAACGGCGTTCTGAACTTGGGTCACATCATTGGTGGAACGGGTGATCAGACTGTAGATGTTGAACCTGCTCATCTCCTCAGGGGAGAATGACTGGACTTTCTTGAACTGCTCCTTGCGGAGGATCTTCGCATATTCGGATGCGACATATGCGGCGACACCTCCAGCACTTATCGAGCAGATCACACTGCCGATGGAGCAGAGGATCATGCCTAACCCCTCTTCGAATATCGCTTCGGGAGGGCTGCCATTGTTTAGCAGGACGGTGATCTTCGTCATATATCCAGGGATCTCCAGATCCATCCACACCTGCAATGCTACGAATCCTGCCATGACCGCTATCAGCAGCCAATGCTTCAATGTCAGGAAACGCAAGATGGACCTCAGCTAGACACCCCCTTTGTTGGATGTATGATGCAACTCTTTACTGACATTAATAATACCCGACAGATTACGGTATGGAACGTCGCAAAATCCGTTCTCTCAATGGCAACCTATAAAATAGAGAAAGCATACCCACCCTTCACCTAAAACAATCCCAGCCGGCGTACGTATGTCGACGGGTAAGAAAGTGATTAACATGAAAGCTTTGTACAACGACGGCAGCGTCAATGAGTGCGAAGATGAGCTTAAGGTCATCAGGCACACCGCTGCCCACGTGATGGCTCAGGCTGTCCAGAGGATCTACCCCGGGACCAAGCTCGCCATCGGACCAGCGATTGAAGACGGATTCTACTACGATTTCGACAAGGAGGGCGGTTTCGTTCCCGAGGACCTTGAGAAGATCGAAGCAGAGATGAAGAAGATAGTCAAGGAGAACCTGAAGCTCGAGACCTACACGATGTCCAGACAGGAGGCCATCGACTATCTGAAATCGAAAGGAGAGATCTACAAGGTGCAGCTGGTGGTCGATCTGCCCCAGGATGCCAGGATCAGCTTCTACAAGCAGGGAGAATTCGTAGACCTGTGTGCGGGACCGCACGCACTTTACACCAAAGCGGTCAAAGCGTTCAAGCTCACATCCATCGCAGGAGCCTACTGGAGAGGGGACGAGAAGAACAAGATGCTCTCCCGTATCTACGGAACCGCATGGGAATCCAAGGAATCCTTGGAGAAGTACCTCACCATGCTCGAGGAGGCCAAGAAGAGGGACCACAGGAAACTCGGAAAGGAACTCGGACTCTTCGCCATCATGGAGGAGGGACAGGGATTCCCGTTCTACCTCCCGAAGGGAATGATCCTCAGGAACACCCTCATCGAATACTGGAGGGAGCTCCACACCAGGGAGAACTACCATGAGATCTCCACCCCCATGATCCTCGACCAGCAGCTCTGGCTGAGGTCCGGTCACTGGGACCACTACAAGGAGAACATGTACACCACCGTCATCGACGACCAGATCCACTGCATCAAGCCGATGAACTGCCCAGGATGCATCCTCGTCTACAAGAACGAGAACCACTCGTACAAGGAGCTGCCCCTGAGAATGGGAGAGCTCGGTACCGTTCACAGGCACGAGAGGTCCGGAACCCTGCACGGTCTGTTCAGGGTAAGGTGCTTCACCCAGGACGATGCCCACATATTCATGACCCCCGAGCAGATCCCTCAGGAGATCGCCGGAGTCGTCAGGCTCGTCGACGAGGTCTACAGCAAATTCGGTTTCAACTACCACATCGAACTCTCCACCAGGCCCGAGAACTCCATGGGAACCGACGAGGAGTGGGAGATGGCCACCAACGGTCTCAAGCAGGCTCTGGATTCCCTCGGAAGAGAATATGCTATCCACGAGGGTGACGGAGCATTCTACGGACCCAAGATCGACTTCCACGTGGAGGACTCCCTTGGAAGGACCTGGCAGTGCGGAACCATCCAGCTGGACTTCCAGCTCCCGCAGAGGTTCGATCTCAACTACATCGGTGCCGACGGAGAGAAGCACAGGCCGATCATGATCCACCGTGTCATCTACGGATCCATCGACAGGTTCATGGGAATCCTCATCGAGCACTACGGAGGAAAGTTCCCCACCTGGCTCGCACCCGTGCAGGTCAGAGTGCTGTCCGTTTCGGAGAAATCCTTCGATTATGCCGAGCAGGTCTACAACAAGCTCAAGGCCGCCGGCATCAGGGCGAAGCTGGACAACAGGGGTGAGAAGATCGGATACAAGATCCGTGAGGCTCAGCTGCAGAAGGTCCCGTACATGCTGGTCCTCGGAGAGACTGAGGTCCAGGATGGTACCGTCGTAACCGTCAGGAAGAGGGACGGCGGAGACCAGGGAACCGTCAAGCTGGACGACTTCATCGCTGACGTCCAGAAAGAGATCAACGACAGAGTCTGATCCAAAACAATTATGCCGGGGAAACCCGGCATTTTTCCATCTTTTACCACTTCGTAACTAACTATTTGCAATGGCAGTCTTAGAATACGAATATCATTGAATATACTTAATTTTCTACGAATATCAGAAACTATTTTACGAATATCGAATTGATGTGCAACAATCATTAAAACATGGCCAGCACAATTACACTTCACTCGAGGAAGTATTGTTATGGTGGCTTCTACAAAAACGACAGCAATCACAGTAGTTGCCGTCCTGGCTGTAGTAATCGCACTTGTGGCCATTTTCCCACCGGAAATAGAGTCGATCTACATCGATGATGATCACAACGGCGATTCGTATATGCTATGGAGTCTGGCAGCACCTGTTATCGCTATAGGACTTGCATTGATTACAAGAAGAGTGTATACTGCCCTGTTCTGCGGAATAGTTGCAGGAGTGATCATCTATTCCCAGCTGGACATCGAAGTTGCATTCATGGCCCTTTTCACAGGAAACCTGGATGACAACATCCAAGGATTGGCCGCGACTCTCGGCAGTCTCGGAAACATCGGTATCTGTGCCTTCCTGATCATCCTCGGAGCATTCGTGTTCCTGATGAGGAGGGCTGGAGGAACTGCGGCTTTAGCCAACTGGTCCAGGGAGAAACTGAAGACCCGCGAGCAGTCGCAGCTGATGACCATGCTCTTCGGATGCATCATCTTCATTGATGATTACTTCAACTGCCTTACCGTCGGTACTGTGATGAAACCCGTTACCGATGAATACAACGTGTCTCGTGCCAAGCTCGCATACCTCATCGACGCGACAGCGGCACCCATCTGTATCATCGCACCCGTTTCCTCATGGGCCGCAGCCGTTTCGGGATACATCGCGGACAAGGGGGCTTTCGAGACCTTCGTCAGCACCATCCCCTACAACTTCTATGCGCTTCTGACCATCGTTTTCATTATCGTTATCGTCCTGCTGAAGTTCGACTACGGACCGATGAGAAAGTACGAGAAGAATGCGAAGGAGAGAGGAGACCTGTTCTCCGACGGACGCGCGGACAGCGTAGAGGATACCGATATCAGCGACCACAAGGGAACCGTCACGGACCTTGTCGTCCCCATCATCATCCTTGTTGTGTTCTGTGTCCTCGGAATGCTCTTCACCGGATACCTGTACGGCGGTACTGACTTCTACAGCATGCTCAGCAACTGTGATGCTACCGTCGGACTCCCGCTCGGAGCATTCTTCGCATTCATGTTCACCCTTGCCTTCTACTACTACAGGAAGGTCATCGTATTCGATGATGTATGGGCGTCCATACCTGAGGGATTCAAGGCCATGTTCCCTGCGATCATGATCCTTATCCTTGCTTGGACCCTGAAGGGAACCATTGACCTGATGGGAGCGGACCTGTTCGTCGCAAACCTGGTGCAGAGTTACGGATCCGGTGTCGAATTCATCATCCCGTTCATCGTGTTCGTCGTAGGTATGTTCTTGGCATTCGCTACCGGAACCTCATGGGGAACTTTCGGTATCCTAATCCCAATCTGTATGGCCCTGTTCCTCACCGACCCGACCATGATGGTCATCAGCATGTCTGCATGTATGGCGGGAGCCGTGTTCGGAGACCACTGCTCGCCCATTTCCGATACCACCATCATGGCCAGTACCGGTGCTGAATGCGATCTGATCACACACGTGAACACTCAGTTCCCGTATGCTCTGACAGTGGCTGCCGTCTCTGCAGTCTGTTTCATCCTGGCTGGAGTGATGCAGAGTCCCTGGATCCCTCTTCTTGTCGGAATTGCACTGATTATCGGAGTGCTCCTAGTACTCAGGGTATTCATCAGGAGAAAGGAATACAGCGAATTGAGCTGATAAACCACAATAAAGCCGGGGCAAGCCCCGGCACCTTTCACTTTTCATGATATTGTTTATTAACCGCTCCCCGATGGAGAAAGCATGACCGCGGAGGAGAGGGTATCGATACTCCTGGGGAACCCCAGGAAGGCAATCGTCACTTTAGCTATACCAATAGTCATATCCCTGCTGGTCTCGCAGATCAATGTCCTTGCCGACCGTGCCTGGTGCTCCGGACTCGGCGACGATGCCATGTCCGCCATCGCTCTGGTCATGCCCGTTTACATGACCATAGTCGGACTCGGGAGCGGATTCGGAGTAGGGGTGTCGGCCGTGATCTCCAGGATGATCGGTGCGGACAACAAATCGAAGGCATCCAGCTCAGCGGTCCAGGCAGTGATTTTCACCATCGTGTTCGGAATAGTCATGACACCCATCCTCATATTCGGACAGGATGGACTTCTTTCTTTGATAGGCAAGGAGAACATCCTGCCGCTGGCCTGCGACTACATGCTCCCATACTCGATATTCACGATACTGATCATCTACAACGGTGTGGTCGGGGGCATACTCAACGGCCAGGGCGCCACCCAGTATTCCATGATGCTCATGGCCGTCCAGGCAGTGGTCAACATTGTCCTGGATCCGATTCTCATCTACCTGTTGGACATGGGGCTTCAGGGTGCTGCGGTGGCCACAGTCATCGCTACAATAGCATCGGCCATCATCGGTACGCTTCTGATAATCGGAAAGAGGACCTATCTGCCTATCTCCAGACAGAATCTCCGTTACGACGGAGAATGCATGCGCATGCTGATGGTCGCAGGAATCCCACAGATGCTGGAGTATACGGTAATGTACTTCATGGACGCCGTCCTGAATTACATCGTGCTCATGGCGGCCGCAGGCTCCCATGCACTCACCGTGTATTCGGTCCCTGACAATCTGATGAACCTGATCGTGATTCCTGCTATAGCGATCGGATCCGCATTGGTCCCCGTGGCATCATCTGCATTGGGACAGAAGGACGCCAAGCGCATGAGGGAATCGTTCAGATTTGCATTTACAAGAGGTATCCTCATTGTGGTGATTCTTGCAGCGATAGTCGAGCTCTTCCCCGAACAGTTCCTCTACATCTTCTCGTATTCCGGCGAGATGCTGGACAACAGACCGGAGATGGTGGATATGCTCAGAGTGATGTGCCTTTACATCGGATTCTTCGCCTTCACCCCCTTGTGCTCGGGCTATATGCAGGCCATGGGTCACCCGAACCGCTCCCTGATAATTGCCCTCTGGAGGAACGCGGTCCTGATAACGTTCTTCTATATCGCCATCCAGCAGCCTGAGCTGACAGCCGTCGCATGGGCCCTGGTGTTCGGACACATAATCGGGGCGGCATCCATATTCCTGATGACTATGTTCACGGACAGACAGGTAACGAGAATGATTCTCAATCCTTGACCATCGTGACGCGCGTTATTATTAACGGGATTGTATTGCAACCTATGAATTATGAAAAGGCTGCCTTAGCAGTCTCGATTGTGGCGATCATGCTACTCTCCGGACTCCCGCTGACGGAGGCTGACGGAGATGGTGCAGGTAACGACCAGATATATGGTGCGACCACCGGGATCGACCTTAGCGAGATCGATGAGATCCTCAAACTCATCACGGGGAAGACCCTGAAGGAGCTTGTCGAGGATCTTGCGAAGACCATGGACTACGATGTCACCTTTGACCCGGAACTGGAATCGAAGTTCGCAATGACGAGGGACATCCATGATGAAAATGGACACAGGACCATCGTCGACAGGCTATCGGGATACTTCACCTTGTCCGTCGATCTGGTGGCGGAAGGAAAATTCCCGGCTGCAGGCACATATCTCGTCAACGACGGGGAGAGCGCCGAGGATTTCCTCAAGAGAGTGTTCATCGACGGCAGCACAGAGGATCACAAGATCAGCAACGAGATCGTTCTGGGAATGACCTTGGACCTGGCGCTAAGGACTGATATCAACACAGAGACCGGAGAGATGGAGGACGCATACATCGCGTTCTTCCCCATGCTGTACACGGAAGTTGACGGCGACATGAAGATTGCAGACCTCACGGACGATGACGATAACCTCGTCGGCATCACCATCGACTATGAGAAATATCATTCACTCAGCAACGTCTACGGAGACTTCCAGATTACACTGGACATCGACGACCTGAAGGTCCTGGGCGAGGGTGAGTGGACATGCAACCCCATGATCACGGAGCATGTGGAGAGGTCCGTCGTCTCGTCCGATCTCGTCAACGACCTTTGGCCCTTGATCAAAAAGGTCATCGGAGAAGGCGGAAAGATATCCAAGGCCATACCTGAGCTGATCCTGAACATCCTGACCTCTACGGACAGGAAACTGGATATCTTCGACACGATCAAATCCCTGACTGGAAAGACGGTCCATGACATCACATTCACAGGCGACGTCACTGTATCGAACAAGACCGATGAACTGGGAAACCCCTATGTATTGTTCAAGGTCAAGAGAAACGATACCACGGTCGACATCAGCTATCCTTTGGAAGGCTACTCGTTCGAAGCAGGGAAGATCATAGATCTGATCCCTGATAGCCTCATCTCCAAAGAGGCCAAGGGAATCATCAAGGCCGCACTGATCATCATCGGACTCGGATACGTAGAGATGCCCGACATCACCGATGATCAGAAGAAACAGGAAGAATGCAGTACGATTCAGAATGCAGTGAATGAAATCAATATCATGAACGAGAAGTACGAGACGGACGTCCCGCTCGTCTTCATCGTCCTGGCTGTCATAATCGTGATTGCAGCATGCGCTGCCACGATCCTCATGTGGAGGGGTAAGATATGAACATGACCGTCGAAGCAAGGAACCGCGCGATAGGCATGTGGGGTCTGGCGATATGTATGCTCTGCATAGCCGCCGGATGGATGTTCATGAGGTTCGGAATATCATGGAGCGTCGCAGACCTACCCGAATCCGACAACGTTGTGCGCTTGATCCCCGCATACATCATTTCGGAAGTGGCCGTCATCCCTCTAGGTGCTAAGCTCACAGACCGTTGGGGAGTCAAACGTGTACTTCTCGTAGGTCCGATAATCTTCATACTGGGCTCCATCCTCTCCATCGTATCCGTCAACGTAGAGATGCTCATAGCATTCAGATTCCTCCAGGGAATCGGAGGAGGAATCGTGCTGGGGCTCGGGTTCACCGCAGTAGGAAGGTACTATGGACCGGATGAAAGAGGCAAATGCCATGAGCTCATGACAGCGGCATTCGCCATCGGATCCCTTTTCGCATCCGCCGCAGGATACTTCCTGACGGACAACTTCAATTGGAGGGCCGGATTCATACTCCTTGCCGTGCTGATGCTCATCGGTACTCTGATGGCCTGGAGGCTTCTGCCTGAGGACAATGGATCAGAGACGCCTTTGGACAAAATCAACCTGCTACTTGTCACGATCCTGTTCGGATTGGCGGCTTACTACACACAGTCGGTCGACGTAGATTACAACCTTCTCAGCATCCCGTCATATGTCATGATAGCCGCCATCATCGCGGTCCTGATCATCACATTATGGCATTCCAAGAGGTCCGAGAACCCGACCATCCCTGTCGGCATTAGCAGCTTCGAGAAGAAACTGATAGTCCTAATGTTCCTGTTCAGTATGTGCGGACTCGGACTCATCCAGTATTACTTCAAGCTGTATCTGACCTACTTTAACTTCGATATCTACGAGGCAAGCTTCAACTTCGTCCTGCTCATCCTCGGTGCCGGAATACCCTCGCTGCTAGGCTGCAGGATGGTTACCAAGACCGGGGTGAAACCGTGGGTAACAACGGGAGCTGTCTTCGTAGCCATCGCTTTGGTGATAACGCATTTCTTCGCTTCCGAGAGCGAATTCTGGTTCGGATTCTCCCTGTTCATGTTCGGATTCGGACTGGGAATGATCGTCACAGAGATCATCATCTCCTTGCAGCGTGTGATTCCCAAGAAGGATATGGGGCAGCACACAGGAAATCTGATGGCGGTGCGTATGATCGGAATCATTGTAGGTAATGCGGTAGTCGGTTCGTACATAAACAGCGTCATCCGCGAGAACTACGTGCCCGGGATCATCGACATATCCACAGCGGACCAGGTCCTGACCGAGATCGCGAAGCATATGTCCGACAACATCACGTACATGGCCGACTCGCTGAACGACGGATTCATGTTCGTGGTGCTGATCATGGCCGCCGTATCGGTTGTACTGGCAGTCGTCGCATACTCCTTGAAGAAATACGATCTCGAGAACCGCTCCGAAGAGTGATGCATAAACCGGAGTCCGTCGAAAGACGGGCTCCGCCTTTACATTATTGAATCAAACTGACCTGTTTCAAAGACATCAAAAATAATAGAAATCAGGTCCTTTTCACGATGATGCACAGAATATCCTTGTCCATCACCTTGTGGTCCAATCCGACGGTCTGGCCAGGGAACTTTGCACTGTCCCCCCAGATCATGGCGTATCTGAAATTGTTCTTGAAATCCCTGTGGATCAACTCACAGACATCTCCCACGGTGTTCCCGCGCTTGACGATGAGGGGAACATCCAGATCCGCTTCCTGACCCTGAGGCTTCAGATAGATGCGTATCATGTCGATGGTGTCATACATGGCCTGTTTCAGTTCCTCCATGCCGTATCCCGTTGCTGCAGATACAGGGACACAGCGGAACTGCTTGTGCATCTCAAGGACCTCCTCGAGCTGTCCGGGCTTGGCAAGATCGACCTTGTTGATCGCCATGATGGCCTTAATGTAAACCCTGTTGCCTGCCAGCACGTCCAGCATCTGCTCGACATCTATGTCCTCACGGACAACGACTGTAGCGTTGATGTGCCCGTATGCTGCGGT